>ENA-UOOD01002445-UOOD01002445.1-human-gut-metagenome-genome-assembly--contig:-CS67-NODE-2445-length-16642-cov-6.890456_pt1 | contig 16642 bp, 17 predicted proteins | sample MGYA00242464_ERZ724011 | MGnify/ENA metagenome assembly ERZ724011 | reverse complement strand
ATAACTCCTATTGCTAAAATCACTGCAACTATTACTATCCAAATTATATACCTGTTTTGATTATAAAACCTAAGAATTCTATACATAATAAGGTGTTTCCTTTCATTTTTTATTTTCCAAGAAGTTGCACTTTTTTATTACAACTTCTGTAAAAAACAAAACTATTTTTAATTATGAGAATTTTTTTATATTTTTATATAGTTCATCTACATTATCAGTTGGTATACCATTATTGCTTAGGAAAGCTTCTAATTTAGTTCTATCATGTAATATACTTGCTGGACAATCTTTTGCCATTTTTATGTATGCAAGTGCATCTGCCGAAGACATTCCTGAATCAATTGCTTTTTTCATCTTTGAGATATCTGTAATACCAGCATTTAAAAACTCTTGTGAATATTCTCTCATCTCTTTACTTCCATATTTACGTTCTAAAGCTGCATACTCTTTACTCTGCCTAAACTTTTTATCTGCTTGTTTGTTTTGATAAGCTTCTGGATCGGCACCTTCTAATCCTGCATTAATTCCATTTGCTGTTCCTTCGATTATATTGCCTGGTATATTTCCTACTGCATTTCCTACTGCATATCCTGCTGCTACTCCTGCAGCTCCATATTGGAATGCTTTTGATGCATCTCCACTAGCAACTCCAGCACCCATACCAATCATTCCTGCTGTTAATCCTCCTGCTACTCCTAATAATTTTGCTCCTCTCTTTCCCCACTGTTTTAGTGAGCCTTTTCCCCATAGCTTATATCGTGTACCTACTCCATTAATAAATCCTCCAATTTTTTTTCTTTTCTTTTGCTGTGGAGCAGATATTCCGTGGACTCCAGATGCATTGTCTGAACTCGTGGAAGCAGTGCCTTCCATACCTACTTGTTGTACTCTTGTGGTTGATGTATCCAGGCTATGTATTCTTTCTCTACCATTTTGTGAATTAGCTTGTGCATCATTAGCTACTCGAACATTAGAGTTTTCATTACCAGCATCAGTTCCTTCATGATTAGCTACTGAACTATTAGGACTAGTTACTGAACTACTAGAACCATTTTGCAATGGTGCAAGTGAAGCTGGATTTGTGGCTGTTCTTATTGGCTTATTATCTTCGCCACTTCCACCATTTCCACCTTTTGCTCCTCCTTTATGTCCCATACCTTTTAACTTATTCATTCCATTCATAATCATAGCACCACCAGCAGCAGCTCCAAGTTGACTTACTGTGCCTGCTTTTTCAAATCCAAACATTTTTCTCATAAACTTTTCTGCTGGTACCATAAATCCAATTGCAACTATTGCATATACTGGATTTGTTGCATATAAGTCATTAGCAGTACCGTATCAATAAACTATATATGATTAAATGCATTGGTTGCAATAAAGCATTAAATATATATTCTCTAAGCCACATTGATAATGCTTGTGCTTGTCCATCTTTTATTTTATCTAAAGGATATGTTAAACATATTAATGGAGCTATCATTGTTAAAAATGCCATATATATTACCCTTTTTAAGTATTGAACTGTAAATACACAAGTTAATACAACTAAAGCGACATACATAACTGTACTAGCAAACATTTGCATTACGCTATATGCTTTATCTGCTTCATACCTAATATTCGAAAATAGAGTATCCACATCTCCATTTATAAAAGAGTCACTTAAAAAGCCATTAATAATTTGTATTGTTTGCATTATAAACACCATCAAATAGTGTAATATAAATATCAAGCACATAGCTGTTAACCAATCTACAAACATTTTTTTATATTTAGCAGAATCTTTACTAGAACTGCTTATAATCATTCTTATGCTTATATATACTAAAATTGATAATAATCCTACTAATGCTATTATTCTTAGTATTTTATACCATTTTGATATAGTAGGTGCTAATTTATTAGCTACTGATTCATTAAATACTCCATTTATCTCCTCACCAACTATTTCATCCATAGTTCTTAAACGATACACTGGCATAAACGAAGTAGTAACGGAGGTCTGTACAAGCTGTCCGAAGTCATAGTTTGTTATACTTGTTGGATTGTATATACTTGAATAAGAAGTATTATAAAATTCACAATGATTTATTAACTCAAGAGTATACATTTGTTTATCTTTAGAAGATCTATAGTCTACGTCAACGCAATACGAACCTGTTCCAGTCGCATATGCCTCTATTTCACCTGCTTCTCCTTCTAGACTAAATTTTTTCTCTGATATAGGTTTAACTTCAACATTATTAGGAAAACCATAATTATCAACTAAATCATCTTTAACAGAATTCCAATTTCTTTTGTAATTTTTGTCTTCTTTAGTAAATACACCATCTTCCCATACATAAAGGCCAACATAAACTCCATCTTGAGACAAATAATCTCCACTGGCATTGCCGCAATTTCCATAATGAAGTTCATATTTTTTATTATTAAATTCCCATATAAATCTTATACAATTATTACTCTCACAGCTGTCATACCCCGTACCTATATCTATTTTAAAATCTATTCCCAAATTTTCATCTTCATAACCTTCAAAATTAAGTCCATAATTGTTTTTTACATGTTCGACAATATCAGGTATATAATAAAATTCTGGTAAACTTGTTATAGTAGGCTGTGCAATTGTATAATGTTTTTTATTTTCTCTAGGTAGTGGATCTATAAAATTTACATCTAATCCTCTAATCTTACCTGAAAATATTTTTCCTGGTGTATACATAAAATAGTAGTTTTCATTTTGTTTAATCGAAGTTTTATATGATACAAATTCATTTTGTAATCCTTCCATTATTGCATCACCAATACCACAAACAAGTAGTTTTATTGGGCTTATCAAAACTCCCCCCAATGTCTCCCATGCATCTGCATATACATAATTAGGCAATATAAAAGTGAATATTGCTATAAATACTAAAAATATTGGTATTACTTTTTTAAAAATGTTCTGCTTAATTTTTTTCATATTCTTACTCCTTTATATTTTTTTACCTTCTTATGTATATTATCTTACTTTTTTTGCGAGTTTGTTTAAGTTTGTTTCTACAAATTCAAATTCTTTTTTAGTTGGTGTTATTTGTAGAATTGCTGTGTCTGGTCCTACTTTAAGTAATCCTTCTCCTATTGTACATGTTACTAAAAAGTTTGCTTCTCCTTCACTTAATTTAAATACTTCTTTTAAATATGATATTTCTGATTTATCTTGTGCTAAGAATAATTTTGTATCTGATGACGTTAATACTGCTTGTGCCGCCTCATTTTCGTAAAAATCTTGAAATCTTTGTGAAACTATTGCTAAAGATACATTTCTTTTTCTTGCACGTCTTGCCATTTTATTTAAAAAGTCTACTGCCTCTGGGAATGGTAAAAGCATCCAAGCTTCGTCTACAATTACTCTTTTTTGTGTAGCTTTTGTTTTATCTTCACTATTCTTTTTTACATATTTTTCCCAAATCCAAGAAAGAAGTATTTGTTGTGCAAGTGGTCTTGCAAACCTTTCCTCTAATTGGGATATATCCAAATTTATAAATGGTACTCCTTCTAATAAATCAAAGGTAGATTGTCCATCAAAATATGCCATTTGTCCATTTAGCTCTCTTACATATTGTTTCATAACTTTTGCTAAATAGCTATAGTGAAATTCGTAATTTTTATCTGTATTTTCTTTTGCCTTTTGTAGTAATGTTTTATACCATGAACCTATTGTTGGCATTTCCTTTTTTTCTTTATATAATGTTTGCTTTATTGCTCCTGTGTTTTCTTTATATAAACTCTTTGGATCAGCTGTTATTCCACATCTTACATATTCCTCTGCAACTGCTTCTGCTATAATTTGTTTTGTAAGCTCATTTACTTCTGCACTTCTTGTGCTTCCACGTGCCATTGTAATTAATGCTTGTGTTACATCTTCTATTTTATTTTCTATATTTAATATAGGTCTCTCTTTTCCTGTTATTTCATCTTTTATATATTCTATTTCTATATCAAATAAATTTATAATTGTTTTTGAGGTTGGGCTTATTACAACATTTATTCCACCTAAACTTTCTGCTACTGCTCCATATTCTCCTTCTGCATCTAATGCTAAGCTCTCTACTCCCATAAGAACAGAAGACCTAGAAGTTAATGTTTTCATCGTAACAGATTTTCCTGCACCAGATTTTGCAAATACTACCATATTATAATTTGTTAGTTTATTGCTAAAATTATCAAATAAAATTGGTACTCCAGTTTGTTTGTTAATTCCTAATGGTATTCCTGTAAAATGTCCTACCTCTGAAGTTGTAAATGGGAATACTGTTGCCATAGAGTTTCTATCAAATGTGTGTTTTTTTCCTATGTTATTATTCTTCATTAATGGTAAATTAGCTTTAAAAGCTTCTTCTTGTACTGCCCATGCTGACTTTACTCCTACTAAGCTTTTTGACATTTCTGCAGCAAGTAATTTTGTATATGCATCTAATGATTGTAAATTATATGAAAAAAGTGTAGCAACAACAGTGGCTTCGAAAAGCTTATTAAATCCTGACGCTATTTCATCTCTTAGTCCTTCAGCTTCTAGTCTTTTTTGTGCTAAAAGACTTTCTCTATTTATATTTCCTCTATCTGCTGCAACAATTCTTTCTGTTTCTAATTGATTTATGACCCTATTTAATTCATTTTGTGATTTTTCTTCTGAAACAGGATTTATATATACAGAAGTGTTTATATCTCCAAATAAATACATATCTCTAAATAGTTCCGGGAAAGTACACATTCTAGGAAGACTAGATACAAAAAAGCTTCTCGCATATCTTGTAGTATTAGAAATTATTTCTAAATGGTCTAAATGCGAAGCATCTATTCCTGCAGGTGCAATAAGTTCTTTTAATGTTTTTTTCTTTAATATTCTTGGTTCTTGCTCCTGTGAATTAAGCATTTCTGCTTGCATTTGCTCTAGTTCTTTTTTTTGTTTTTTGGTCATCTCCATTCCCCTCCTTATCTTCTGTACTATTTTTTACATTTTCTATGGCTTTTTCTGTAAGTGATAATCCTATATATGCTCTATTTTCCTTAAGCAATTTTTCTGCCATTTCTCTTACTAAAGTTTTAAAGTTTTCTTCTTTTTTATCTATTGTTTTTTTTCTGGATGCTTTTACACTATTAATAGCTTCTTGAGCTAATTCTATGGCTTTTGTTTCTGCATCTTTATCTAGTGCTTTCATTCTTTTATCTAGGGCATCTGGAGCTGTTGAGTATAATTCATCATATCCTGCTTCTAAAGCTTTATTAATTCCAAATATTTCCGAATCATCTCTGTTATATGCTACATAAAGTAAATCCATGAGTTCTACCGAATTCATAATTTTTGCTTTTACACTAGACATAAATAATGTTCTGACTATGGATTGTGCTCTTACATACAATTCTGAAAATATTATACTTCTTTTTCCTTCTTCATCTGTGACATTTGTTCCAATTTCACTAGCATAGTATGGAATTACTATGTAATAAGACTTTTTTAATACATTTTTGCTTTTGCTGGTTGCTTCTATATTATGTATTACATCTATACCATAATCATATAAATTTTGTAGTCTTAGTAATTCTAATTTTGTTTCTTGTTTTTCTTTTTCTGTTACACTATTTGGATTTTGCATTATGTAGGCTTGTTCTTTTTGTTTTCTATATAGCTCTACTTCAACATTTCTTAATCTTTCTTTATACATTCTTATATTGTCTTCTATATTTACTGTTCTTGTTTGTATGTATAATTGAATTGGAAACCTTAATGTGCTTAAAAATTGTTGAAATCCTAGTTCTACAGAATTTTTCTCTACTTCTGACATCAAGTCATAGTTTACTCCTTCACATGCAAGAACCATAAGGTATTTTTCTCCATTATCTTGGATTATCATATTATCTTCTATTTTATCAAATTGCATAAAATCAGATATCGGTATTGGTGTATATTGTCCTCCTTTTTGTGTCTTGCTTGTAGTATTATTGGTTTTATTTTTCTCTCCTCCCATTACCTTCTTTTTATAAGACATATACCAATAAACAAATCCCAATAATGCAATTGCTATTAACAAAAACATTACTACCAATAATAATATTGATGTTAAATTTTCTAATCCTCCCATTTATTTTCCTCCTTTGTATAAACATATATCCTTTTACCTTTTCTTTTAAAGTTAATTAATCTTAATATTACTTCATCTAATTTTTCTCCCCCTGCTTTTCTAGTAATATCAAAATTATTTGTTTCTGGAATTTTTATTGTAGCTATGCCATATCCAATTGCTGCAAATATTAATGCAACAATTATTCCTATCATACCATTAATAAGCTTGTAAAATATTATACCTATTATTCCAAATATTACTGTGTAGATTAATGCTTTTGGTGTAAATATATATAATATTCTTCCGCTCGCCTTTTACATTTCTTGGAATTTCATGAGTTGCCACTTTCATTCCCCCTTAGTGTATATTCATATATTATTATATCAGATATTAGTTTTTATTGGAAGGTTTTGTAGAAAAAAAATACAGATTTAAATATAAATTTAATGTAATTGTCATTTATTTGTAACATATCTGTAATACTATATGTCACTTTTGGGACGTTCCTTTTTGTGACATTTTGTCACTCTGGGGACAGATCTTGGGCAAATATAAAAGGAGGTCTATTTTTGAGATCTCCTTTTATATTTGTTCTCTTATATAATTTTTACTTCCTCATTTTCTACTATTACTTTTGCTTTTTTGCCTACTATTATTTTTCCATCTAACATTGCTTCTGCTATTTTATCTTCTAGTATGTTTTGTATGGTCCTTTTTAGTGGCCTTGCGCCATACTTTATATCCACTCCTTTTTCTATAAGTAATTTTTTTACGCTTTCATCTATTTCTATGTCTATTTCTTGTTCTTTTAATCTACTTATAAGTTGATTTAGCATTATATCCATTATTTTCCTTATATCTTCATTGTTTAATTTATGGAATACAATGATTTCATCAATACGGTTTATGAACTCTGGTCTAAATTGTTTTTTTAGTTCCCCCATTACATCTTTTTTTATAGTTTCATATTCTTTTTGGGTTTCCTCATTTTTATTGTTATTATTCGAAAATCCTAACATATTCTTATCTGTAATTAATCTTGCTCCTATGTTAGCTGTCATAATAATTACAGTATTTTTGAAATTTACTGTTCTACCTTGTGCATCTGTTAGACGTCCATCATCTAATATTTGTAGTAACATATTCATAACATCTGGATGTGCTTTTTCTACCTCATCTAATAATATTACAGAATATGGTTTTCTTCTTATTTTTTCTGTTAGTTGACCTCCTTCATCAAATCCAACATATCCAGGAGGAGAACCTATTAGTTTTGATACAGAGTGAGGTTCCATATATTCAGACATATCTATTCTTATCATTGCATTTTCATTTCCAAACAACGTTTCTGCCAATGCCTTTGAAAGCTCTGTTTTTCCTACTCCTGTTGGTCCCAAGAATAAGAATGAGCCTATTGGTCTGTTAGGATCTTTTAATCCTACTCTTCCTCTTCTTATTGCCTTTGCAACTGCTTCTACAGATTCATTTTGTCCTATAACTCTCTCATGTAAAGTTTTTTCAAGATTTTTTAATTTTTCATTTTCATCTTGCGTTAATTTTTTTACAGGTATTCCTGTCCAACTAGAAATAACATCTGCAATATCTTCTTCAGTTAATACAGATACACTTTTTGTATTTCTGTCTTCCCATTTTTGTTTTTCTTTTTCTAATTTTTTCTTTGTCTCATTTTCTTTGTCCCTTAAATTTGCTGCCTTTTCAAAGTCTTGGACTCTAACCGCTTCTTCTTTTTCTTTATCTATACTTAATACTTTATCTTCTAATTTTTTTATGCTATCTGGTCTTGTATAATTTCTCATTTTAACTCTTGAAGCTGCTTCATCAACCAAGTCTATTGCTTTATCTGGCAAAAACCTATCATTAATATATCTAACAGATAGCTTAACTGCTGATTCTATGGCTTCTTTTGTTATTTTTACATTATGATGTGCTTCATATTTATCTCTAATTCCTTCTAATATTTCTACAGTTTCATCAGGTGTTGGTTCTCCCACATTAACTGGACTAAACCTTCTTTCTAGAGCAGCATCTTTTTCTATATATTTTCTATATTCATTAAGAGTTGTTGCTCCTATTACTTGTACTTCTCCTCTTGCTAACAATGGCTTTAAAATATTTGCAGCATCCACTGCACCTTCTGCTGAGCCTGCTCCTACTATTGTATGAATTTCATCTATAAACAATATTACATCTCCAACTTTTTTCACTTCTGCTAAAGATTTTTTTATTCTTTCTTCAAAATCTCCTCTATATTTAGCCCCTGCTACCATACTTGATATATCTACATTTACTACTCTTTTGTTCTTTAATGTTTCTGGTACATCTCCTGCTATGATTTTTTCTGCTAATCCTTCTACTACGGCTGTTTTTCCAACACCTGGTTCGCCTATTAAACAAGGATTATTTTTTGTTCTTCTTGATAATATTTGTAACACCCTTTGTATTTCCTCTGTTCTACCTATTACTGGATCTAACTTTCCTTCTCCTGCTTGCTTTGTTAAATCTGTACCAAATTGATTTAGTGTTGGTGTTTGGTTAAAGCTCCCTATATTTTTATTATTTGCTTGTTTAGAATTTAAGTTAATATTTTCGTCTTCACTTACTAATTTTATTATTTCATTATATATTTTTTGAGGATTTATATTTAAATCCAGCATTATTCTTACTGCTACGCTGTCTCCTTCTTTCATTATTCCTATTAGCATATGTTCTGTTCCTATATATTCAGAGTCTAACCTTTTAGCTTCTTTAAAAGCATTTTCTATAACTCTTTTTGTTCTTGGAGTAAAACCTATTGTTTCTTCTACGTTTGTATCTTCATTTCCTCTTCCTATTAACATTTCTATTTCTTCCAATACTTTTTCTGGTGTTAAATTTTGCATTTCTAATACTTGACTTGCTACTCCAGTTCCTTCAGCTATTAGCCCATATAGTAAATGTTCTGTTCCTATATAATTGTGGTTTAACTCTATAGCCAATTCATTTGCAATTTCTAATGCCTTCTCTGCCCTATTGGTAAATTTATATGTCATCTTGGACACTCCCTTTCTTTTTGTCTTTAATTATTTAGTATTTGCTTTACTACCTTAGATCTTTCTATATCTCTATCATATGCATCTAACTCTTTTGCTAAGTATTTTTGCAAATTTCCTGGTTTTGTATATGTTTCTAATTTACTCACTTTCATATCATCTAGTTCTTTTATAATTCCTAAGTCTGTTCCTAATTTTACATCTGACAATAACTTTCTGCATTCTTCTGAAGATAATTTCATTGCATTTGCTAATATTCCATATGCTCTATAAACTCTATCTTCTAGGTCTATTTGTCTTTTTGTTAAATATTTTCTAGCCAGTCTTTCTTGCTCTATAACCTTTTCTGTTATTGTTTTTATGTTTTTTATAATCTCTTTTTCTATTAATCCTAAAGACTGATTATTAGAAATTTGATATATGTTTCCCTTACTTTGAGTTCCTTCTCCATATACTCCCCTAATATTCATTCCAAAATTGTTTACTACGTTTAGTACTTTTTCTATATTTCCTGTTAATGTTAATGCTGGTAGATGTACCATTACAGATGCTCTTAAACCTGTTCCTACATTTGTAGGGCACGAGGTTAAATATCCATATTTTTCGTTTGTAGCATATGTTACTAGCCCATCTATTTTTTCATCTATTTCAATAGCTAAATTTAATAGTTCTTCTAATTCTTGTCCCGAAGAAAATACTTGTATTCTAATATGATCTTCTTCATTAATCATAATGCAAATATTTTCCTCATCATTTATTAATATTGCTCCATTTTTGTTAGTAGCAAATTCTGGGCTTATTAAATGATTTTCTATTAAAGTTAATTTTGTAATATTATCTATATTTCTTAATTCAATGTATTTTAGTCCATATCCTATACTTGGTACTATTTCTTTTATTTTTTTTAATATCTGTTCTAAATCTTCTTGTTTTGCTTTATCTTTAAATGGAAAGTCTGCTAAATTTCTTGCAAGCCTTACTCTTGAACTAATAACTACATCTGAGTCTTTTCCATTTTGTAAATACCAATTTGCCATAAAACTTTTCCCACCTTCTACTCTTTATTCATACTTTTTATTTCATCTCTTATTTTTGCCGCTTCTTCATATCTTTCTTCTTTTATAGCTTGTTTTAAATCCTCATTAAGTTTCTTTAACTTATCATTTTCTTCATTATCTTTTTCTACTTTCTCTTTATTAATATTATATTCATCATTTTCTTTATCCACAAATTTACTATTTCGCCCAATATGTCTATTAGACCCCTGTATATTTTTCAATACGGGATCTATTCTATCTTTAAATACATCATAACAATTTGCACATCCAAATTTACCTTTATCAATAAATTCATCATATGTCATTCCACAAACATCACATTGTAGTGCATTACTTTGAGCAAAGTTTGGTAAAAAACTTTCTTCAGCATCTTCAAAGAAATTTCCGAAAAAGCTAGAAAAATTTATTGGAATATTAAAATCCATTTTCTCTAGCCCTAAATCTTTCGCACATTTTTCACATAATGCCATTTCCTTTTTTATACCATTTATTATTTGAGTATATCTAAAATTCACCTCGTTTTTTCCACAATTTTGACATAACATATTAATACCTCCTATTCTTAATGTCACTTTGGGGACGTTCCTTTTTGTGACATTTTGTCACTCTGGGGACAGACCTTTTCTTCAGGGGTGTCCCCAATTGGGCAATCGGGACAATTAGGGACTGTCCCCAATTGAGCTAATTTTTTTGCTTTTTCTTTTTGTTCTTCTGGGGTTATCCATTTAAAATATGAAGACATAAATTCTCCATATTTTGTTGTATCTTCTATTTGTGCTGGTTCTTCTTTTGCGATGTTTTTTTGTTTTTCTATTTTTTTATTATTATCTTTTTTCATAAACTATGCACTCTCCTTGTGATTAGTTTAGTGCATTTTATTTTTTTTATTCAATATATTTATTTAATGCTTCTGCTACTCCATCTGAGTTATTATCAGAGGTCACTATGTTTGCATATTCTTTTATATATGGAGCACTATTTTCCATAGCGATTCCCAAACCTGCATTTTCTAACATTTCTTTGTCATTGATATTGTCTCCTATTGCAATTACTTCTTCTTTTGATATTTCTAATTCATTTATTAAATATTGTATTGCGTTCCATTTGTTTACATTTTGATTTGTTATTTCTGTATAATAATATCCGATCTCTATTTCCTCTGTGCCATATTTTATTATCTTCCTTGACATATGTGCTACATCTAATACATCTATTTTATTTATTGTTCTTAATTTTTTTATAATTCCATTAAATATTACATTATGGTCATCACAAATATTTATTTTTAAATAGTCCTCTTCTTTTCTATCTTTTATATATTTATACATGTCTTGAACTATATTTATGTTTGTTTTTTGTCCTTCTGGCTTTTTTTCGTTTTCTTGATGATAGAAAAGCACATTATAATTTAAAGATTTTGCTATAATATTTTGAGTTGTGCTTATACTATAATATATACTGTTTTCTTCACATATCTGTATTATTTGTAAAACTTTTTCTTTTTCTATAAAATTATCATATATTATTTTTTCATTTTTTATATTATAAATTAATGAACCATTTCCACAAATAACGTAGTTTTCTGCTCCTAATTCATTTGCTATGCTTTTTACAGATGCAAAACCTCTACCTGAACATAATACTATTTCGCTACCTTTTTCTATGGCTCTTTTTATTGCTTGCTTATTTACTTCTGAAACTTGGCTATATGAATTTAAAAGTGTTCCATCTAAATCTATTGCAACTAATTTATACATTTTTGCTTTCACTTCCCTTTTTTTACTGATATCTTGTTTTTAGTTTTAGTATTATATCATTAATTAATATTTATTTACAATAAATTTCAACAAAAATTACCAGTTTATTTTTTTATTTATTGCACAGTATATATAATGAAAAAACAAAATGTTTTTTTATTAAAAATAAGTCAACACATTCTAGGAGGTGAAAAACATGACAAATAACAGTAATAAATCTGCAGTTCCAGAAGCAAGAGAAGCTCTTAACAAATTTAAATATGAAGTAGCTAGCGAAGTTGGTGTTAATTTAAAGCAAGGTTATAATGGAGATATATCAGCTAAAGACGCTGGTAAAATAGGTGGACAAATGGTTAAGAAAATGATAGAGCAAGCTGAACACAATATGAAATAGTTTTTGCGTGACTTTTAGTTTTTCTATAAAAACGTAAAAAAGAAATCTGTTTAGATATACATATTTAAGCAGATTTCTTTTTAATTTATTTAATTTTTATTAATAAATTGTAAAAATAGTTGTTTTTTCACGTTTCCGAATTTTTGTTTTTATGCTCATTTTATCAAGGTGTTATTTTGTGTTTGAAAGTGTTGTATTCGCGTTATTTTCTTTATTAACTTTAAAGTGACTTTTTTCTGTTTTTTTCTTGACATTATTTTCTTTTTGGATTATATTAAAAAAGGTGCTGGAAAATTTTGGTTAATTTTTTGACTCTTTGTCGTTTTTTCAGTAATAATTTAGTATAGGAGATGGAATATATGTTAAATTTCGCTTTATGCGATGATAACGAATGTGTACTTTCCAGACTCTCAAAAATGCTTGAATCTTTATTTATTAAGCATAATTTTGATTGTAATGTAACTTTTACTTCCGTTGATCCTAATTCCTTTTTAGCCTATGTTCTTAATAACCATGTTGATGTAGTATTTTTAGATATTGATTTAAAAAACAATATTAGTGGCTTAAATTTAGCAGAAACTATTAGAAAGCATAATAAAAATATTTACATTATTTTTACAACAGCTCATTTAGAATATGGACTTATGGCCTACAAATATAAAACTTTTGATTATCTTGTTAAGCCTATTTCTGTTGAAAGATTAGAAGTTACTGTTTCTCGACTTTTGGAGGATATAACTGAGAGCCATTGTAAATATTTAAAATTGAGTAATAATAAAATAATTATAATATGTGATTCTATTTGTTACATAAGAAAAGAAGGTATGAAATTAATACTACAGGCAGATGATAGACCATACACTATATATAGTTCTTTTAAGAATGTTATGCCAAATTTGCCTAATAATTTTGTCCGTTGCCATAAGTCATATATTGTGAATATTAATAAAATTGAACATATTGTTAATAATCAAATAATGTTAAAAAATAAAAATATATGTTATATTGGCCCTAATTATCAAAAAACTTTTATGGAGGTTTTGAAACATGGAAATCTTTCAATCAATTTGGACAGCATTAACTACGCCAAATGAATTTTTAACAAATATTCTTTCTATACCACTTGCTTTTTTAGATGCTTTTGTTTGTATGATACTTTTTACTACAATTTTAAATATCACTACCACACGTAAACAAAGGTTGTTATACGTTTTAATATTTGGGACTTTTACTAGTTTAACTAATTTAATTATTTTACTATTAAGTGTAATACTATGGCCTGTATTAGTAATTTTGATATTTAAAACCTCTATTTTAAAGGGAATATTAGCTGAAATTATACCTTATATCCTATCGCTCTGCTTAGAATTATTTATTACTAAACTTTTATATATCGTATTCCAAATAAATACTAATGATATACTTACAATACCCTTACTTAGATGTTCTTTGGCATTATTAATATATGGTATAATTTTTGGTATGACTTATCTTATAACTCATTTTAAAATATACATAAAAATATTTGATGGATTATCTAAAAAGTCTAGAACTTTACTCATTTTTAATGCTATCTCACTTATTCTAATTATTGTCTCTCAATTTTACTTGGTTATGTTTTATAATACTTCGCTTCCTATATATATAACCTCAATTAGTATTATAGGATTATTAGCATATTTTTTACTTAGTATATATAGCATACTAAATATTTCCAGATTAGAAATAACCTCACGAGATTTAGAGCAAGCACAATTATATAATAAAACTCTAGCTATCTTGCATGATGGTTTAAGAGCTTTTAAACACGATTTTCACAATATAGTCCATGCAATTGGTGGATATGTAGATACAGAAGATTTAGAAGGCCTTCGCAAATATTATTCTCAACTATTAACTGATTGTCAAAGAGTAAATAATTTAACAGGTTTAAGTCCAGAAACAATTAACCATCCTGCAATATATAATGTTTTAGCAAATAAATATCATAAAGCTAATGAGACTGGTATAAAAATTAATTTAGAAATATTTTTAGACTTAAGCGAAATTGACAAAAGTATGAAAATATACGAGTTTACAAGGATTTTGGGAATTTTATTAGACAATTCCATAGAAGCTGCTAAAGAATGCGATGAAAAATTAATAAATTTGACTATTAGAAAAGATGAACACAAACATCAATTATTATTAGTAATAGAAAATACATATAAAAACAAAAATGTAGATACAGAAAAAATATATGAAAAAGGTTTTTCTACTAAAACTGGCAATACAGGCTTAGGTTTATGGGAGGTTAGACAAATATTAAAAAGAAATGATAATTTAAATTTATTTACTTCTAAAGATTCTGAATATTTTAAGCAACAATTAGAAATATATTATTAACAATAAAGAGTACCTAATTTTAATAATTAAAATTAGGTACTCTTTATTGTTGTTTTTTAGGATGTATATTTTTTAGGAATTAATCTTTTTTTATTAGTGATGCAGGCATTTTAGGTTGATGAATTATTCCTACTATAATGCAAGCATTGTTTGTTGCTTTTGCATATTTTTCTGCTATTTTAGCCATAAATTTTAACATATATTCCCCCCCTTTCTTACTATTGTACCCACTATAATTTAGTGAATATTAGCTTATTATTTGTTCATTGGACTGATATACTTCATGTCCATATCTATTGTTGGTTATTTTATATGCTAATCTTGTTATGAATAATGTCTGTACAAATGCTCCAAATATTAATATATTTGATATCGAATTGTTTTTTACAATTAAACTTATAAGTAACATTAAACTTAAAGTTACATATGATAAAATTTTTTTCTTTTTCCTCTCTTTTGTGCTAATTATTGGTAAATTTTCTGTATCTGCTGGTGCATATAATGTTATCATTATTATTCCAAATACTAGCACTAATCCTATTAATATATATTTATGTATTGGTTGTAGAGTTATAAATTTACTAGCTAAAACAACTCCATAATAAAATGTACTAGTACTTAAAATACAACTTATATGTGTTTTTAGATGAAATCCGCCTGAACAGGTTCTATATGGTAATATAGCTAAATATGCAAATATAGTTAACCAACCAATTCTTAAGATAAAGGCAACTGTAAATAGTAATATTATTTTAGGAATTTCCCCTATTATTAACTCCATTCCATATTGTATGATTTCCGCTCTTTCATCATCTATTTCTGGCATGCTTTTTCTCATTTTATTTACGATATAACTACAAATTTTTTCTACCATTTATCTACCTCCTTTTTATGCCTTTATACTATCGTAATTTGATTTATTTTGTTTATTTTTCTTGTAAAAACTCAAAAAAAATATATGAAAATATTACTTTTATATTTTCATATATTTTTTTGAACGTTTTATATAGTATACATAATTTACAATCGCACATCTTCTAATATCTTCCAACTTCCTATTTGTTCTGGAATAGAAGTAAACTTTATTTTTTCCTTAGTTGTTGGATGTTCTACTTCTAATTGATATGCCCATAGTGCTATTTGTTTTCCATGACCTCTTCCTCCATATTTTTGGTCACCATATATGCTATGTTTTCTACTAGATAATTGCACTCTTATTTGATGATGTCTTCCAGTATGTAAATTTATTTTCAAAACAGATAAGTCTATTTCTTTATCATATTTTAGAACCTCATAGTCTAAGCTAGCAAATTTACTATTCTTGGTTCCTTCTTTTACTACTTTACTCATATTATTTTTTTCATTTTTTAATAAATAATCCTCTAAAACTCCGTTTTTCCTCTTCAAATTTTCCATTTGCTATTACAAGATATGTTTTTTTTAAAATCTTTTCTCTTACTTGTTCGCTTAGTCTTGCTGCTGCCTTTGAAGTTTTAGCAAATATCATAACTCCGCCAACTGGTCTATCTAACCTATGTACAAGACCTAAATATACATTACCTGGTTTATTATACTTTTCTTTTAAATACTCTTTTATAATAGAAAGCATATCTATATCACCAGTTTTATCTCCCTGTGATGGTATATTTACTGGCTTTTCTACTACTATTATATGATTATCCTCAAATATTATTTTTAATTTTTCCATATATTATTCTTCCCATCTACCATAAATACCACAAGGTAATATTAAATTAGAATCACTCATTGGAAGACCTAATTCTCCGCTAGACAATTTACCTTTTGCTTTAATATTTAATTTTAATATATTTTCTAAAACTGTACTAGAAATTCCAGTTGTATATGAATTTATCAAAAAGAATAATGG
>ENA-UOOD01002442-UOOD01002442.1-human-gut-metagenome-genome-assembly--contig:-CS67-NODE-2442-length-16660-cov-5.680578_pt1 | contig 16660 bp, 9 predicted proteins | sample MGYA00242464_ERZ724011 | MGnify/ENA metagenome assembly ERZ724011 | reverse complement strand
GAGAAGAAAAATTTGTTTTCTGTTGTACATATGGTTGAGAAGCCACGATGGAGATATTATTTGTTTATTCCATATAATTCGATTTTTAGTTCAATCCAAAACTGTATTCTGACTGTATTTTTTAGTTTGCTTTTGATAACTGTGGCTATGCTTGTTGCAGCGGGATGTTTTTCAGCTGGAATGTGTAAGCATTTTTCAATACTTCAGATGAAAATGAAGCGAGTAAGCAGTGGTAATTTAGAACCGATGGCAACTGATTGTAATTATCAAGAGAGAGGCGATGAAATTGGATTTTTAAATTGCTGCTTTGATCAAATGCTATTGGATCTGAGAAGATTGACAGAAGAAAATGAAAAAAAACAGCAACTGTTAAGAGAAGCACAGATCCGTTCTCTTGAACAGCAGATGAATCCACATTTTCTGTATAATACATTAGACTTAGTATACTGGAAGGCAAAGATAAATGGAGAAAAGGAAATTTGCACAATTACAGAGTCATTGGCAAAGCTCCTGCAGTCTTCATTGAGCTGTCATAAAGATGTTAATTCTTTGAAGCAGGAATTGGAATTGTGCCAGTATTATATGAAAATTCAGAAAATGCGATTTTGCGAGAAATTGATTTATCAGGAAAGGTTAGATCCGACATTGTTAAATGCACAGGTTCCATATCTTTGTATTCAACCGCTGTTAGAAAATGCAGTTAAATATGGGGTGGAACAGGCGCTTGATTTTTGCACAGTAATATTGAGTGCAAAAATAGAAAATGGAATATTGATTATTTCAGTTGAAAATGATGGAAGTGAAGCACCAGAGGATCTGATGAAGATGCTTTATCAAGGAGAAAAGAAACCTCAGGGTCATGGAATAGGATTGATTAACATTGATAAGAGAACAAAACTTTTGTTTGGATCAGAGTATGGGATTTCAGTTGAGAGTAGTCCAGACTTGGTGAGAGTTCTTCTTAAACTTCCATTTCGACAGAAATAAGAAAAAGGCGCATTGAACAAGCCAGAATGGAATTTTAATTTGGGGTAAACTACAGACAGTTGATAACTGTTCTTTTGCCTGAAGGAGGAAAAACAATGCTGAAAATAGTAGTAGCTGATGATGAAGCGTTTGTATTACAGTCAATTTGTACATCAATTAATTGGAAAGAGATAGGACTTAAATTAGTGGGTTCATGCAAGGATGGTATGGAAGCTTGGCATGCTATTTTGGATGAAAATCCAGATTTAGTTATGACAGATATTCGTATGCCAGGATTGTCTGGTTTAGAGTTGATTGAGAAGACAAAAGAGATTAGTCCACAGACAGTTTTTATTATTTTGTCTGGTTATCAGGAATTTGAATATGCGAGAACAGCAATGCAGTATGGTGTCCGCCATTATCTGATTAAGCCATGTAGTTGTGAAAAAATGGAAGAAGTGCTAAGAGAGGCAATTCAGGAACAGAAACATCAGAGGCAGTTAGAAGCAGCATTAGATAAAAATCGTATTTTAGGTAGCAAAATGTGCGTGCTTGCTATGAAAGAGGGACTGTTGGAGATGATTGGACGGGAAGATCGTGGTATGAAAAAAGACCAAAGTGAAAACTGGATTACGATATCTGGACATTTAGGAGAGGAGGTACAGATTTTGTATGTTTATTATCTGGAAGAGGTGTGGATTCGTCATTTCGTTAGGAAATTGCCACAGAATGTTATACAAAAGGCAGGACAATTGATGCTGTACGTGAAAAACACATTGATTTTTCTAAATAGTGGCAAGGAACGACTGACGAAAAGTGATATTTCGGCAATTGAAGAAATTGTCTGTGATGGACAAAGTGTTACAACGCTTTGCGAGACACATCTGTTTCCAAATTTTCAGGAAGCAGCGAGAGAACTTGTGCCGAAGATTAGACGTTACAGTAGTCTTTATCTGGTGGAATTGGACGGAACTTGTATTCAACTTAAGCATTATGCCGGTGTATTTGCGGAGCCTAAGGAATTGTTGACTCGCTGTATTGAGCACCCACAAGAAGGGTTGGAAGAACTGCGAGAGAATATTAGGAAACTTGAAAATACTGATTTGGTAAAAGCGTTTGCATTTCGTATGTTGACGTATATGCAGGAAAAATATGAACAAGAATCGCCAGATGGATTTCCAGCATTCTGGGAAAAACTTGCACGTATGCAGGATGAAGAGGAAATAGGTGTGTTTTTGACGGATTGTATTTCTAATTTATATTTAAAGCAGGCAAGCCGGACGGTTTATCGAAATTTTATCTTAAAAACTAAAAGCTATGCCAGAGAACATATGAGTGACGGAAATCTTTCTTTGAAATGGATTGCGGAAAACTATTTGTATATGAATACGGATTATGTTAGTCGTGAATTTTACAGGGAAACAGGAGAAAAATTTTCTACATATTTGAATAGAATTCGCATGGAAGAGGCAAAACAACTGTTACTTTTATTGGGAGACGAAGAAAGAATTTATCAGGTTGCTGAGCAAGTGGGTTGTTCAAATGCTAGATATTTTGGACAGGCATTTAAAAAATATACCGGACAGACGCCGACAGCGTATATTCGGCAGTATAAGAATTAAATAGGAGGAGACAACAATGGATTCAATGAGAAGTTTGCAGACAAAAAATGGAATGGTCATTAATTTGGATGAACGTCATTATTATGTTAGTCGTTCACTTGAAGAAAAAAATGAAGGACCATACTGCTTTAGGAGCATTAAGGAGGCAGCTGAGGCGATTCCAGACGGAAACAAAGAAACACCATCAGTTTTGTATTTGGAGCAGGATGTGTACTGGACAAATGGAGCACCAGATAGAGTTGGTCTGGTTATTCAGAAGGAATGGCTAACACTTTGTGGACTAGGAAAAAAGCCAGAAGATACGGTAATTGCAGACAACCGTGGACATATGGTTAATGCCTATCCGTCAGATAATAGTGCAAGTTCACCTGCACAAACAATGATTGTAAATGGAAATGGATTTCGGGCAGAAAATCTGACAATTGGAAATTATTTAAATATTGATTTAGAATATCCGCTTGATCCAGCTCAAAACAGAAAGAGATATTCGGATATTATAACACAAGCATATGCAATTGGCAGTCAGGGAAAATATGATTGTTGGTCGTTTGAAAATTGTCGGATTCTTGGAATGCTAGACACGTTGTCATTTCATCATAATCGTGTTTATTTTCATAATAGTTTAATTCGCGGAACCAAGGATTTTATTGGTGGCGGAGATTATGCTGTTTATGAGGAATGCCAGATAGAGATTTTTGATACCTGTCCAATGTATATGGCAAGAGAAGCAGCTACAGTGTATCGAAATTGTAAATTTACTGTGCAGCTGGAAGATTTCGATACGCTGTATTTAACAAAATTTGGAGGACAGTTGGTACTAGATAACTGTAGTTTTTGTGGAAATTGTAAAATAATAGAATGGGAACTAGAGACGAAGAAAGACGCGAGATGCTATTGGAGAAATGTAACGTTGAATGGACATCCCGTAGCAATTAGTCAAGCTTCGCCATGGAATAGTATAGAGCTGACAAAGAAAATAGAAGGTGCATTTTCTAACAGTAATATGCTAGGAGGCAATGACGGTTGGAATCCTACAAAAACAGCAGGAGTATATAAGACAACAAGTCCAGTTCGCGTATTGGTTAATGGGGCAGATAGCGTCAGATATGGAGAGACAACAGAATTGACAATTGAGACATGGCCTAAATATTTTGAAATGCAAGATATGTCAAATTTATATGCAGAAGTGGATATAGAAGAACCGACTGAGCAAATTCATGAGCATTTACTGCCCAAAATATATTCAGTACCAGAGAATAGCTGTGGATTTAATGGACTACATATTGCTGTTACTGGACAGCAAGAAGAAGCCATTGCAGCGAAAATTAGTGTGACAGTATCAGTAAATGGAATTATAGGGGTACATACCATGCAGACGATGCCAAAGCCACAGAAAGCACCAGAGTGGATAAAGTTTCCTAAACTTGTTATTGAGGAAAATGTTTTAAAATTAGAATATCAGTTGAGTTTGATACAGGAACAAGATTGTTCTGACATTATATGGAAACGTGAACGCGATGGACGGATTTTGGCAGTCAGTAACGGAAAACCGTGCAGACAGTATCGACTGCGTGAGGCAGATATTGGTTCGGCAATTGTAGTAGAGATTATTCCAAAAAGTCGCTACAGTATTTCAGGAGAATGTTATATTGAAAAGAGCCAACTGATTACAGAAGATATGGTGGATATAAAGAAAATACAGATTTTGGATTTTCAGTCTTTTCCAACGATACCGCAGAGCGCAAAAATTGGTGATTTCTTTATCGACACATATCGTCCATTGTATCATGGAGATGAAGTAGCACATGTTGCAGATTGGATACCTGGAAAACCAGAACAGGCATGGACATATGGTCGTGGTCGCGATGGTGCAAAAAGATGTTGGGGCTTGACAGCAACTGCTCGCGGAGCGTCTTTACAATATCGAAAAGGTGAATGGAATGGAGGAATGAAGGTAACTGCTGTATTTTGTCCGGATAAAGATACAGGAGAGGGATTTGGAAGTGCAAATGGCCAATTTGTTGAATTGTTTTTGAAATACGATGCTAAGAGTCGCACTGGTTATGGATTGAGGATTGAACGTCTGCCACAGCAGGCTAATGGATGTGCATTTTCTTTGCGTCATTATGAAAATGGAAAAAATCATTGTCTAACGACGCAGTTGATTACAAGTGCATATATGCCATCTTGTACTGTTACTTTAGAAGCTACCAACGGAAGACTGACCGCATATGCGAAGACAGACTGGATGCCTCAGCCAAAGCATGCAAAGGAATGTGGCTGTCCGCATGAAGTAACATTGGCATGTGCATATCTGGAAAATGGTTATGGTGATGTGGAAATTCATCATACCGGGACTGTGCCGATTGGAAACAGAACAACGGTTGCATCTTTAGAAATTGAGTATGTTTGATGGATTATTATACAATAATCATAAATTTCTTGTTTAAGAAATAGCAGTTAATTATTTAAACAAAAAACTTCCCCTATGCGCAGAATCTGTTGTATAATGGCAGTAGATTCTGCGCTGTTTTGCGTATAAAAAACGGCGAAAAATGGAGGGAGACAGAATATGGGACTGACAATTCTGCTGGTGGACGATGATCAGATTCTGACAGAAAAAACAAAAAATTCATTAAATTGGGACAGTCTTGGCATCGGTATGGTGTTTACAGCAAATAATATCCATGAGGCAAAGGGAATTTTAAAGGTATACAAGGTAGATATTCTTCTTTGTGATGTGGATATGCCTATGGGAAGCGGTCTTGAGCTTGTGGAGTGGATACGTGAGGAAGGAAAAGATATGAAATGTATCTTTTTGTCGAGCTATGCAAATTTTACTTATGCACAGAAGGCACTTCGTCTAGGTTCTGTTAATTATCTGCTAAAACCAATCTCCAATAAAGATCTTGAGGCGGAGCTAAAGACAGTCTGTGATGAACTGTTAAAGGAGCATACAAATCTGAACAGTCAGGAGAAGAAACAACGTGAGGAAGTGTGGAAAAAGGTGTTGGTGCAGGCACTTTCTGATGGTGTTGGTACGTCAAACACCAGTAGTTTATCAGATGCTCAATATAGTGAACTCTATCCATCTGTGCAGCCAATTACACTTGTTCTTGCAGGGCTTCTCGACAACAGCGATGAGCGTCAGAAGGTAAAGGACATTTCATTATATAATTATTGTATGCGTACAGTGTCAGAGAAATATTTGCGGGAACTTGATCTTGACGTGACTGTATCATATAAGGATGCCGAGTGGCTTCTCGTATTAAAAAATTTTGCCGATTATGATCGCCTTGAGGAGCAGCTGTCAAAAATGCAGCAAGAGTTAAATGAACAGACTGCGCATAGCTATTGCTTTTATATTACAGTAGGGCGCCCATATGCAAGCATCGCAAAGGCAATTCGGATAATTTCTGATATGCGCGAGAATGCAATTCCGAATAAACGATTGATGATTGAGGAGCGGGCGTGGGAACTTCGAAAGATTTCCTATTCGGAGCCTTTTTGGGAGAAATGGCAGGAAATGTTTCATAAGAGTACAGCTTCAGGTGATTCATCTTACAATACAGCTTACATGGACGTTATGCAGGAAATGCTTACCTATGTTGATCATGCTTGTGAGAGCGGAAGCTGGTACTTGTCAGATTTAAGACGCTTTGTGAAGCATGTGGGCGATTTGCTGTTAAAAGTTTTGCGTGACAACAATGAGACATTTGAAGAACTGTTTGACTGGCAGGAGTATGAGCGAATGAGCTTTCTGGCACGCCGCTCCGAGCAGGGATGTATTGATTTTATTGAAACTGTCTGGAAAAAGCTGGATAGTCTGCATAAAACAGAAGACAAGGCGGAGGCAACCATTGCCAAATTAAAAAGATATATTGAAGAAAATTTAGGCGGTGAATTGACGCGTTCTGTTCTGGCAGGACAGGTGTATCTGTCAGAGGATTATATAACGAGGCTTTTTATCAGGGAGACTGGACGGACACTGCCTGTATATATTGCAAGACGGCGCATGGAAAAGGCAGCAAAACTTCTAAGGGAATCTACAGATCCGATCAGTAAAATTGCGATGGAGGTTGGATATAGCAATTTTTCCTATTTTAGCAAGACATTTCGTGATTATGTGGGCAGCACACCGAATGAATATAGGGCAAAATATAGGAAATAGATTTGTGAGTTTTTACTTGTTAACAAAAAACTTGTTAACAAAAAAACGATAAAATAACAAAATAACGATTTTTATGAAAAAAGATATCACAAAAAGATATCTTTTTTTTGTTATTTCCTAGCAGAAATTTTGTAGCAGAAAGTAGTCAGCTATATATGTTGATTCTACCGTCTATCAACAATTACAAGATCTTTACCTACTACCCGATGTACGGTGTCATCATTGCATTTAAGGATTTCAAGCCGGCACTTGGTATTATGGGAAGTAAGTGGGTCGGTATGAAGAACTTCATAACGTTCTTCAAATCGTATCAGTTTTCCGTAACAATCAAAAATACGATCGTAATCAGCTTGTACACGATTGCTGTTACGTTCCCATTGCCAATCATTATGGCACTGATGGTGAATCAGATCCGCTCAACGAAGTTTAAGAAGTTTTTGCAGGTAGCTACTTATCTGCCGCATTTCATTTCAGTCGTTGTTATGTCTGGTATGATTATCCTGTTTTTATCACCAAGTACAGGAATCATCGCAAAGCTGGTTGGACTGCTTGGATTCAAACTTCCAAACCTTATGGGTTCTGCATCTGCGTTCCCTCATATTTATGTATGGACAGAAGCTTGGCAGCATGTCGGTTGGGATTCCATCCTTTACATTGCAACACTTTCCTCAGTTGACCCAAGCCTTTATGAGGCAGCCACAATGGATGGTGCAAACAAGTGGCATAAGATTGTTAACATTGACCTTCCATCATTGGTTCCAACGGCAACAGTTATGTTTATCCTTCGAATGGGAAGCGTTATGAGCGTTGGATTTGAGAAGGTTTATCTGTTGCAGAACAACTTAAACAGCAGTTCAAGTGAGATCATCTCAACTTACGTGTATAAGATGGGTCTTGTAAGCAATCAGTACAGCTTATCAGCAGCGATCGGTCTGTTTAACAACATCATCAATCTGGTTCTTTTGATAGCAGTCAATATGATAGCTAAAAAAGTCAGTGATACTTCATTAGTCTGATGGAAGGGGGAAAAACAGTGAGCAAGGCAGCATACAAAACAGCAAAGACAAACAAAATTAAGCGTTCAAGAGCCGACTTGATTTTTGATATCATTCTGTACACAATTGGAACAATTTTGATTCTGATTACACTCTATCCGATGTACTTTATCGTGATTGCGTCCATCAGTGATCCGCAGCTGGTATCAAACGGCGAGATCATGTTTATCCCACGCGGAGTCAGCTTAAAGGCGTATAAGCAGCTTTTAGGATATACAAGACTATGGACTGGCTACAGAAATACCATTATCTATGTAGTGCTTGGAACAATTATCACATTGGCTGCTAATATCCCGGCTTCTTACGCATTATCAAGAAAGAAGCTTTACGGCAAGAAATTGTTCAACATGTTCTATCTGATTCCAATGTTCTTTACAGGTGGTCTGATTCCTACATACATGGTAGTAAAAAATCTTGGATTGACTGATACAATGACCGTTATGGTGCTTCCATTCTCGGTTGTTACTTACTACATCATTGTTGGACGAACCTTCTTTGAAAACAGTATTCCAGACGAACTTTGGGAGGCGGCACAGCTTGACGGCTGCGGTTACATTTCCTTCTTCTTCAAAATCTGTCTGCCGCTTTCTAAAGCAATCATCGCTGTTATCGCATTGTGGGCAGCAGTTGGACAGTGGAATGGCTACTTCAACGCATTGATCTATTTAAGAAGTGAGGCACTTCAGCCACTGCAGATCGTTCTTAGAAACATCTTAATCAGTAACCAGACAATCAGTTCCATGATGACAGGTTCAGCAGCAGTAGAAGCAAAGCAGATGGCCGATCTGATTAAGTATGCAGTAATTGTTGTATCATCAGCGCCAATCATGTGCATGTATCCATTTGTACAGAAATATTTCAATCAGGGCGTTATGCTCGGTGCTGTAAAGGGCTGATATAAAAAGGCTGTAAAGCCTGTAATAATAAAAATTCAAAACAAAAAATAATCATAAAGCAAAAAAGGAGATTAAAACTATGAAAAGAAATATGAATCTGAAAGCAACCGCAGGCATCCTTCTTGCACAGGCAACTATGCTTGGAGCTATCGCAGCACCGACTGTTACTGCACTTGCAGACGAGGGCGATGCAAAGCAGTTTACTGTAGCAACTGTTCGCTGGACTGATGCATGGCCAAATGACTTCTTAAAGGAAGGCGTAATGGCAGAGATGGAAGAGAAGGCAGGTGTTGATCTTGACTGGCAGATTTATTACAACTCTGACTGGTCTGAGCAGAAATCTCTTCTTCTTGCTTCTGGTGAATTGCCGGATGCATTTGTTGGAAGTATCTGTCTGAATTCTTCTGATATGGCACAGAACAAGGATTATTTCGTTGATCTGACACCATATATCAACGAAGAGACCATGCCGAATCTGACAAAGGCAATGGAAGAGTGTCCGGAGCTTCGCGCTGCATGTACAGATCGTGACGGAAAGATTTATTCCCTCCCTAAGAAGCTTCCTCTTCGTCCAACCGTATGTGGAAATGGACTGTACATCAACCAGGATTGGTTAGATAACCTTGGCTTAGAAGCTCCGAAGACACTCGATGAACTGACCGATGTACTCCTTGCTTTTGCAAAAGAGGATGCAGACGGTGACGGCGATCCGACAAATGAGATTGGACTGACAAACAATGCAGGAACTAACCTTCAGGCAGACTGCCAGCATATCCTTTCTGTATGGGGCTGCATGGTTAGCCGTAATACCAACTACATGGGATTGAATAATGATGGCGAGGCTGTATTTGTTCCAGCACAGGAAAACTATAAGGAAGCTGTTAAGTGGATGCATATGCTCTGGGAAAACGGCGTACTTGATCCAGAGTACTTCACACAGGATACTTCATCTGTTACAGCAAAGCTGCAGGCAGAGGGCGGTTCTAAGGTTGGAATTATCTCTGCATGGACTGCTGATTCAGAAGCTGGTCAGAATGCAGATCAGTACTCCTTAATGGAGGCTGTTGAGGGCTACAATGATATTCATTATGTAGAGTGTGCTACATCATCATTAGACATTGCAGATCGAGAGCTTGTTATCACAACTGCATGTGAGGATCCAGAGGCACTGTTAAAGTGGGCAGATAATTTCTATGATGATCTTGTTTCCTTACAGACTTTCTATGGTTCACTGGGTGTTACTGTAACAGCAAATGATGACGGAACTTACAGCGTTCATTCTACAGATGATGATACTTCTCTTGATACAGCAGCATGGTCAAATGCGCTTAGAGATTTCGGTCCGAAGTACATGAATCCAGAGTTCTATGACAAGGTTATCATCCCGGACGATGTATCTGATGGTATCAAGTTAAAGGAAGACGAAGTAAACGCAAAGTATGTTACTACCGATAAGAACACCGGAATGCCAGCTCTTCAGTACACTGAGGATGAGTTAAATCGTATCACTGCAATCGGAACTGATGTTTACAGCTATGTTGAGTCTATGTATGCTCACTGGGTAGTAGACGGTGGTGTTGAGGATGAGTGGGATTCCTATATTGATCAGTTAAATGCAATGGGTCTGGAGGAATTGGTATCCTTACAGCAGGGTGCATATGCAGCTTATCTTGAGAGCATGGAGTAAATAAAATTTCTCTGTAGACAGGCAAAATGAAATAGACTACAATAAAAGCAGACAGATTTTCTGGCTGCTTTTATTGTAGGACGTGATAAAGGAGGTAAGCCAATGCATATTAAGGTAAAGCAGTTCAGTTTAAGAAATATCGTTTTTTCAATTCTTTTAATTGTAATGCTTTTGCTGTCATGCTTGGCAGGAACACTTCTTGTCAGCACTAACCAGAATAGGAACCTGGTAAATCAATATGTGTCAGAGACGGTAGAGCTGTATGTTAGTCAGTTTCAAAAAGAGATGGACGTTATGCGTGTAGAGCTGATTAACATTCTAGAGTCGAATGAGGCGACAAATGAGCTGCCGGATTACTTTAATTCAGAGAGCTCTCAGGTATTTCCAATTTTGAAAAAAATTTCAGAACAGCTTCGGATTCAGGCAATTTGGCATGATTCTGTATATGGCTATTATGAGTATATTGGCACATCAAATGCCTTAATTACGAGTACGGGAACAAAGTTTTCGAAAAGTGTAAAAACGTCGACTGAACGTTTTTTAATGGTCTATCTTTCTGCAAATATGACAAGGCGGCAGAACTCACTTTATCATGAATTTGTTAAGATAGAAGATCAGATGTATCTGTTGACATGGTATATGAAAGGGCAAAAGATAGCAGGAAACTTGATTCCATTGCAGCGCATTTTTGAGGATCTTGAAAATTGTACGAAAGGCTACACGATTCTGCCATACATATATGACACTGATAATGAAGATAATATTTTTCCACAGAATGTCAGTGAAGAGGAGATTAGAGATTTTGAGCAGGGGACTGTAAAGCAGACGAATATATATTGTTATGCGATTAGTGGTCTCGGTGATTTGTGCATCTATGTTGTGCCGGGAAATGGTGTGCTTCAAGCTGCAAATAGGTGGGAAGTTATTCTTGTTATAATGATGGTAATTTGTATACTTGTTTGTGTTGTCGTTGTATTAATATATATCCGTCATATCTTATTCCCACTCCAAAGCTTTGTCAATAGCCTTGACGAGCTTGACACAGACACATATCTGCATGACAATTCTTCCAATAATCTTTTGGAGCTTGAGAGTGCAAATGAGCAGTTTAGAAATCTGGTTAGAAAGATCCAAGCACTAAAAATTACGATTTACGAGAAGGAGCTTAATGAAAAACAGATTGAGCTTGAGTTTGCGCAAGAGCAGATAAGGCCGCACTTTTTCCTAAATTGTATAAGCCTGATACATGGAATTGCAGACAACAAGGGTGAAACAGATATTGTTACTATCACTTCCATTTTGTCTGATTATATTCGCTATATTTATAAGGGTTCTCAAGTGCTTCGTCCTCTTTCTGAGGAGATTGCCCATGTGGAAAATTATATCAGCATTCAGCGATTTCGCTACGGTGAAGACTATTTTCAATTTGACTGCATGGTAGATGATGGACTTGGAGATATTGAAATTCCGGTGCTTCTTTTGCAGACACTTGTGGAAAACTCATTTTCGCATGGTCTTACACCAGAACGAAAAGGAGAAATTTCTTTGTTTATCACAAAAGAAAAACATAATGATGCAGAATGTCTTTATATTTGTGTGTCGGATAATGGTAAAGGTTTTTCGGCGGAAGTCCTTGAAAAAATTGAAAATAATGGCGAAATCTATTACAATGACCGCCGCCATGTTGGCCTTCAAAACATCAAAAAACGTTTAAATTTGATATACGGCGAGCAGGCAGAATTTCACTTATCTAATATGGATGAGAACTTTGGCGCAATATCAGAGGTGTGGATTACGCTACAGGATAAAAAATAGAACACAGCAGGATTGTGTTATAAATAGGAAAAATATTGCAAGAAATATGTAGAATTATGCTTTATACTAAAGCAAAGAATCATAATATAAGGAGAATATGAAAAATGAACGTAAAAAATGCAATTGTACAGGGCGAGAATTATCGTTTTACCGTACTAACACCGAGCATGATTCGTATGGAATACAGCGAAAAAGGTGTGTTTGTAGACAAGAAGACTCAGATGGTTGTAAATAGAACCTTTGATGTGCCGGAATACACTGTAAATGAGAAAAACGGCGAGCTGATCATTGAGACTGACAAGGCAAGACTTGTCTACACTGGAGGCAGATTTGCTGGAAACAACCTGCGTATCGAGCAGAGAAATCAAAAAGTCATCTATGAGTCCACATGGCATTACGGCGATATCGGACATAACCTGAAGGGAACCACCCGTACACTTGATCAGGCAAATGGCGAGATTCCACTGCAGGACGGTCTGTTTTCCATGGAAGGTTGGGCTGTTATCTCTGATAAGGGCTCCATGCTGCTGACAGAAGACGGTTGGATTGAAAGAAGAGAAGACATTGACGCAGAGGATTTGTATTACTTTGGATACGGTACCGACTATTTGGGCTGCCTGAAAGATTATTATAAGCTGACTGGTGCAACCCCGATCCTTCCAAAGTATGCACTCGGCAACTGGTGGAGCCGCTACTATAAATATACGGAGAAATCGTATCTCGAGCTGATGGACCGCTTCGAGAAAGAGAATATTCCATTTACCGTTGGTGTAATTGACATGGACTGGCATTTGACTGAGATCGACCAGAAATATGGAGCAGGCTGGACAGGCTACACATGGAACAAGGACTTCTTCCCGGATCCAAAGCGTTTTACCGACAACCTGCATAGAAGAGGCATGAAGGTAACGTTAAATGATCATCCGGCAGACGGTGTCAGGGCATTTGAGGATGTGTATCCGGAATTTGCTGCCTACATGGGCGTGGATCAGGAAAAGGGCGAGCCTGTTTTGATGGATTTTACGAACAGAAAGCTGCTTGAAGGCTATTTTAAATATGTCTATGAGAAGATCGAGAAAAAGGACGGTGTTGACTTCTGGTGGATCGACTGGCAGCAGGGTACTAACACCGCGATCCCGGGCCTAGACCCGCTGTGGATGCTCAATCACTATCATACAATGCACAGCCAGAAAAAGGACGGCAAGGGACTTATCTTCTCCCGCTATGCCGGTCCGGGAAGCCATCGTTATCCAGTCGGATTTTCAGGTGACACCGTGATTACATGGGAATCATTAGATTTCCAGCCGTACTTCACCGCAACAGCCTCCAATATCGGCTATGGTTGGTGGAGCCACGACATTGGTGGTCACATGATGGGCTACAAGAATGATGAGCTTGCACTTCGCTGGCTGCAGCTTGGTGTATTCTCTCCGATTATGCGTCTTCACAGCACCTGCTGCGAGTTTAACGGCAAAGAGCCATGGCGCTATCGCAAGGAAGTGGAATTGATCATGGACAAGTTCCTTCGTCTGCGCCATCAGATGATCCCATATCTTCATACGATGAACCGCAGAGCAAGCGAGGAAGGTATTCCGCTTATTCAGCCACTTTACTATCAGAATCCTGGCAAGTGGGATGCATTTAGAATGAAGAACGAATACTATTTTGGCTCAGATATTCTTGTAAATCCAATCACACAGCCAATAAGCACAGCTACCAGAATGGGTAAGGTTATGGCACTTCTTCCAGAGGGAACCTGGATTGATTTGTTTACAGGAACAGTTTACAATGGAGATCGCAAGATCGAGCTGTACCGCAGCCTTGACAGCATTCCGGTACTGGCAAAGGCAGGTGCCATTGTCACACTTGATGCGCGCACAACGGGCAATGCGATTGATAATCCAGAGATTCTTAAGGTTATCGTGGCAGCAGGTGCAGACGGAAGCTTTAGACTCGACGAAGAAGCAACAGATAATGTTTGGTGCTCAACCACATTTACATATAAGTGGGGCGATGAGGCTGTTCTTACGATCACACCAGAAAAGACAAAGAAGGAAGGAATGCCGGCAGAACGTGCTTATGAACTTGTATTTACAGGTACAGCACAAGGCATGACGGCACAGAAAAAGAAAGCAGACGGCACATATGAGACGCTTGAGACTTCTTATGACAGCGACAAGCAGTGCACAACAGTAATTCTTCCTATGCAGGATATTGAAAGTGAGATTACAGTCGTTACATACAATACTGCACTTGCTGATAATCATCAGGTTGAGCGTATCTTCGAACTGTTAAATCGCGCAGAGATCGAGTTTAGCTTAAAGGATAAGATCTATGCAATCGCCCAGAAGAAGGGATCAAGAAATGATGCATATTTGCTTGATCAGCTCACACTTCTTAATGCACCAGAGGATGTATTTGGAGCAGTGAAGGAGATTTTGACAGCATTAGATTAAGAATAAGTATTATGTTAAAATAAAAGACAGTATTTAGTAGAAAGAGGTTATGGAGCATATGAACGAAAAATGGTGGAAAAATGCAGTAGTTTATCAGATTTATCCGAGAAGCTTTAAGGATTCAAATGGAGATGGAATCGGTGATTTAGAGGGTATCTATGAGAAGCTTGACTATCTGGCAGAGCTTGGCATTGACGTGATCTGGATGTCTCCGGTTTATAAATCTCCTAATGATGATAATGGATATGACATCAGTGATTATCAGGATATCATGGACGACTTTGGAACCATGGACGATTTTGATCGCGTGCTAAAGAAGGCACATAGTCTTAATATAAAAATTATGATGGATCTTGTTGTTAATCACACCTCCGATGAGCATAAGTGGTTTATAGAGAGCAAGAAGAGCAAGGATAACCCGTACCATGATTATTATATGTGGGCAGATCCTGACAAGAACGGCAACCCGCCTAACCGCTGGGAGTCATGTTTTAGCGGTTCAGCATGGGAGTATGTAGAGAGTGTAGGTCAGTTTTATCTTCACTCCTTCTCCCGTAAGCAGCCAGATTTAAACTGGGATAATCCGAAGGTTCGCGAGGAAGTCTTTAAGATGATGACCTGGTGGTGCGACAAGGGAATCGATGGCTTCCGTATGGATGTAATCAGTATGATTTCCAAGTATCCTGGTCTGCCGGATGGACCGGAGAATGGAAATGGCTACACTGGAAACACAAGCTGTGACGGCCCAAACATCCACAAATATCTGCGTGAGATGAACGAAAAGGTGCTGTCTAAGTATCGCCTGATTACTGTAGGTGAGTGTCCTGGCGTAAATGCTGAGCAGGCAAAGAAATATGCAAACATTGATGGCAGCGAGCTTGATATGATTTTCCAGTTTGAGCATGTTTCAGGAAGTGCGCTGAAACCGTGCCATCATGGAAAGTGGGACGGTGAGGCAATGACTATGCCAGAGCTGCGTGCAAACTTTACAAAGTGGCAGAAGGACTTAGAGGGATGCGCATGGAACAGCTTGTTTTTATCTAATCACGATCAGCCAAGATGTGTTTCACGCTTTGGAAATGATAGTGAGCAGTACCGTGAGCTGTCAGCCAAGATGCTTGCAACTATGACCCATTTCCAGAAGGGTACGCCATATGTATATCAGGGTGAGGAGCTTGGCATGACAAATGCCTACATGGAAAATATCGCAGATTATCGTGATATTGAAAGTCTCAATGCTTACAAAGAGCTGACAACAAAAGAAAATATCCCGGCCAAAACAGTTATGGGCTATATCAAGGCAGTTGGCCGCGACAATGCACGTACACCAATGCAGTGGGACGCATCCGAAAATGGCGGCTTCACATCAGGCACACCATGGCTGCAGGTAAATAAAAACTACAAAACAATCAACGCAGCCGCACAGGTAAACGATCCAGATTCTGTTTTTGCTTATTATAAAAAGCTGATTGCACTTCGCCATACAAACGAAGTTATGGTGAACGGTGTGTATGACGTATTGATTCCAGATCATCCGCAGATTTACGCATATACCAGAACACTCGGTGATAAACAGCTGCTTGTACTTTGCAACGATTCCGACACAAATGTTGCCATCCCGGCAGAGCTTCAGGAAAAGATTCATGCAGCAAAGAACATCCTTATCCAGAATTACAAGGATACAGACGAGTCCACACTCAGACCATATGAGGCTGTTGTGTACGCACGGTGACCATGGGGACAGGGACGGTGGCTCAAAATGTGTCACTACTGGTTCGATATGTGTCCCTAATAAAAAGTCTGAAAGTTCAAGAAAAGAGCTTTCAGGCTTTTTTGTGTTTACTAGAATGTAGTCGAGTAGGGAAAAGAACAAAAGTTTGCAAACTTGAGCCACCAGGGACACTAATCAAACCATCGTACCTGTCCTCAATGTGGTCATGATGAGGGAGACCGAATTAAGAGTATCAAGCATGGTGGAACCACTTATGCATT
>ENA-UOOD01002440-UOOD01002440.1-human-gut-metagenome-genome-assembly--contig:-CS67-NODE-2440-length-16677-cov-8.337805_pt1 | contig 16677 bp, 11 predicted proteins | sample MGYA00242464_ERZ724011 | MGnify/ENA metagenome assembly ERZ724011 | reverse complement strand
CCCCTTCCCCCGCGCCGACCGCAACCCCGTCGCCGCTGCCGACGCTCGCGCCCGTCCGCCTTCCGTCCATTGCGGGCGCGGTTCGCCCCGTTTCCGGCGGGCTGCTTCGCGGCTTCTCCGCGCTGCCCGTGCTTTGGCCGTCGCTTGACTGCTGGCAGGCGCATCCCGCCGTCGATTTGGGCGCGGCGAGCGGCGAAACCGCCGTCTGCATGCGCGACGGCGTGGTGCTCTCCTGCGTGCGGGATGATCTCTGGGGCTGGCACGTGGCCGTTCGCCAGACGGATGGCGCGGTCTGCACCTATTCGGGGCTGTCCTGCGCGCTCGTGCAGGCCGGTCAAAGCGTCGTACGCGGCCAGCCGCTGGGCGACGTGATGGCGGCCGTCCCGGCGGAAAGCGAGCTCGGCGCGCACCTGCATCTTTCCCTCTATCGGGACGGCGAGGCGGCCGAACCCACGCTGCCCGATTGATTTTTTCAAATTTTCAAATTTTACCAATTCATCGAAAAGAACTTTCGAAATACATCAAATGATGGTATACTGAAACGAGAATAACGGCCTTTGTCTGATTTGGGGTCGAAATTCGCATGAGGGAAACGGAGGAAAAAAACGTGCTTGATTTTCTGAGCCGCGTCAGCGCGTATTGGGCTTCTCTTCCGGGAATGCATCTGCTTGTGTTCACGCTTGTGATTTGGGCGGCCTTTTCGCTGGTTCTGCTGGCCGACGCGCGCAACCAGCTCAACCAGTGGTGCTTCACCGGCGGCATGATGTTCAGCGTCGGCGCGCTCAAAGAATATCTGTATTACGGCCTCGCCCCGTCGCTGATTGCCTCCGGCATATGGACGCAGGCGGGCGCGTCGCTGATGTATTCCGTCCTGAGCGCGGTTTTCTATTTACTGGCCATTCCCTGCGTGATGATGTTCGCGTTTTACTTCGCGCAGCTCAACCAAACCCGTTTCTTCCCGCTCCTGCGCGTCGTCGTCTGGCTTCCGGCCGTCTGCCTGAGCGTCCGTTTTCCGCCCGATCGGGTGGCGTCGCTCCAGCGCGACCCGGTGTTCTGCCTGAGCATCGCGGGGTACAACGTGCTGTTCGGCCTCATCGCCACGCTGATCCTGCTGCGCGCCCTCTGGGCGGAGCGCCACGGCGGGCACAACCGGCAGCGCCGCCTCGTGGCGGTCAGCGTGCTTCTGCCGCTGTGGGTCTGGCTCGTCGCGGCGTTCCCCTATCACGCGCTGGGCATCCCCCATCTGGATAAAATCTGGCAGATCGAGCTGCCGGTCGTCCTGTTTACGCTGTGCTTTCTCCTCTATCATGCGTTTCGCGAGGGCATATGGGGCATGCGTCTCCGGCGCGAAACCTACGATTGGAGCGGGAGCGGCGAGGTGTTGCAGCGCAACACACAGTACGTCGCCCACGCGCTCAAAAACGACCTCAACAAGATCGACTGGTGCGCGGCGCTGCTGGATGAACGGCTCCCCGAAAACCGCGAGCTGCAAATCATCCGCGGCTCGGTCGATCACCTGCGCGCGCTCCTCCAGCGAACGAGGATGCACACCGGCCGCGTGGTTCTCAACCCCGGCGACTGCGACGTCCGCGCGCTGTTCGAGCAGGTCATCCGCGAAACGCCGCACACCGACGCGCTGCGCATCGAAATCGACCGCTGCGACGACGCGCCGCTGTACTGCGATCCGTCGCACGTCCGCGAGGCGCTGACCAACCTCGTCGGCAACGCCGTCGAAGCCATGCGCGGCTCCGGCCGGATCACGCTTTCCTATGTCCGCACCGCGCGCAAAGCCTCCGTCTCCGTCTGCGACGACGGCCCAGGCATGACCCCGGCAGCGCAGAAGCGCATCTTCGAGCCGTATTACACCACCAAAACCTCCGGCGAAAATTTCGGTCTGGGGCTGTATTACTGCCAAAACGTGATGAACGTACACGAGGGTAGCATCCGCGTCAGCAGCGCGCCCGGGAAGGGCTGCACCTTTACCCTGATTTTTCCGCTGACCGCACAAGGGAGGCGCAAACCGTGAGCACCATCCGCATCATGCTGGTCGAGGATGACCTCGATTATCGCTATCTGATCGAACAGGCGCTCCGCCGCGAGGCGGATTTCGAGCTTTGCACGAGCTGCACAGACGGAAAAAGCGCGGTGCAAACCGCGCTCATGGAACAACCGGATATTGTATTGATGGATCTGTGCCTCGCCCATTCGCCGATAGACGGCGCGGAGGCTTCCCGACAGATTCGCCTGCAAACCGACGCGCGCGTCATCATTCTCACCTCGCGCGAGGATTTTGAAACGGTGATCCGCGCCAGCACACATGCCTTCGCCTCGGCCTATCTCTTCAAGAGCAATTTTCCCGTGCTCATCCCGATGATTCGCGAAACCGCGCAGGGCGTCACCTCGCAGGCGCATTTGATCTGCTCCGCGCTGCTCGCGCCGCTGACCGACGCGGAGCGGAGCGTTCTGCGTCACCTTCTGGGCGAAGACGTCCGCCTTCATTCCTCCAGCAAGACCATCTCCAACCAGCAGACGGGGATTCTGCGCAAGCTCGGCCTCCCCGGCAAAAAGGAGTTGACGCACATCTTCAGCGCCTACGGTCTGGGGAGCGCGGAGACGCAGGCGGATTGACGCCGCTCACCGCTCCCGGTTGATTTCCGGCATTTTCACGCGCCTGCTGAAAAAAGGCAGGCCGTTCATCCACGCGCCGAGCAGCAGCGCCAGCAGCCCCCAGCGCAGCAGCGCGCGCCCGGTTTCCAGCACGCAGCAGCTCCGGCTGACATAGCGCACCGCCGCCGCGTTCGCGTCGTTCAGCGACCAGAAGCGCTTGGCGATGGAGGAAAGCTCCACCAGCACCTCCGGCACCCACTCCGTGAACACATACAGCGGATCAATCGAGAATTTCGCCAGCGCGAACGCCGCGCCCGCCAGCGCCGCATAGCCCAGCAGCATCAACAGCGCGCTTGCGATCATCCCCGCGAGCATATCCCGCGCGTACCGCGTTTTGAGCCGGTCGGCATAGAGGCAGACCCGCCCCCACGCCGTCGCGTTCAGCCGCGCCAGCAGGCTGAGCAGCAGCGCGACCCCAACAAAGAGCACCGCCCAGCGGATCGGCATCGCCGCGCCGAGCGCCAGCTTGTCGTAGTTGTAAAAGCTCCCGCCGGGCTGCCACGTTTTCAGCGTGTTTTCCATCAAAATGGCGCTGCCCGTCGTCTTGTCCGCCGTTTTGGCGATCATCTCCACCGTCTGCATGGCGAGCGCGTTGGCGCTGGCCGACGTGATCGGGATATAGGCGATGTGCTCGTTCGTCTCGCCCAGCCGCCTTTCGGCCTTGATGACCCCCGCGACCTCGTAATCAAGCCCGCTGAGCGTCACGGTTTGGCCGACCGGCTCGTTGCCCGCGAAGAAGGAGAGCGCCATGCGCTCGTCGATCACGACGACGTTCTCCGCGCGCTTCACGTCCGCCTCGCTGATGAGCCGCCCGTCGAGCAGCGTTTCATGCGTCACGTCGAAATAGCCCGAGCCGACCGCGTAAACCGTCGCCTCTGCGCTCTGCGCCTCCGCGGAGAGGTTGACCCCCTGCGCCCGCGCGCCGACCGCCCCGGCCGTGATCGAATCTGCGATGGAGGCCATCTGCTTCTGCGCTTCTTCGTAGAGCGCGTTCAGCTCGCCGCCCTCCTGCGTCGCCGCCGGCGCGGGCAGGATGTATTCCAGCCGCCCGCCGACGGTCAGCGTCAGTGCGCCGCCGCAGACCGTCAGCACGAGCCCCAGCAGCACCGCGAGCATGCCCCGGCGCTTTTTTTTATTCTCCATAGACCATGACCTCGGAACCGTCGCTGATGGTGCGATCCTCCATATAGGCCACGCGCTGACGGCTCAAATCATCCTGAATGGACACCGTGCTGCCGACCTCGGAGAGCACCTTCACATCCTGCTTTTTCACCTTGAGCACGCGCTGGCCGAGCGCGTTGCTTTCCTCGCTGACGATATAGACGTATCGGCTGTCCCCGCTGCCGCGAACGGCGCTGGCCGGGAGCAGCGTGGTGGAGCTGGACGCGCGGTAGCTCGCCGTCATCTCCACCGCGGCGGAGAACAGCGCCGCGCCGCCGCCGAGGTTTGTGATGTCCTTGTCGGTCAGCTTCACGTCGATATAGCGCTTGCCCTCTTCGTTCACGCCGCCGTCCGTCACCTTTTTGGTCAGCGTCTTGTCGCTGTCGCGCTTGACCGTGACCTGCGTGCCCTTGTCGATCTTCTTTTCGATCTTGCTTGTGTCCGCGCGCAGCACCGCGTCGCCGCTTTCGCTGCTGATGACGAGCGCGGCGGTCTTGCCGTCGTAGCTGTCGCCCGCCTTGACGTTGATCTCCACGATATAGCCGTCGTGCGGCGCGGTCACCTGCCGCGCCTGCTGCGCCATCACATCCAGCGCGGTGATCTTCTCCTGCGTCGTGGCCAGCTTTTCGTTGAGCTGGCGGCTCTGGGTGATGTAATTGATGACGTTCTCGCTGATGCCCAGCCGGTTGGCGCTGTTGAATTTCTTCTGCGCCTCGTCCTGCGCGGCCTGCGCCGCATCGACGGCCTTCTGCGCGGCGGTCAGCGTCTCGTCCGTCTCGCCCGACGGCAGGCGGCCGCCCGAAAGCGTCACGCCCGCCAGCTTGGCGGCGACCTCGAGCTGCGTCTGCGCGGTCATGCAGTCGTCCTTGCTTTTCGCCAGCGCGTCGTAGGCCTCCACCCAGATTTCCTCGGTGCGCTTGAGCCGAACGTCGCCGTTTTTGCGCTCCAGCTCCATCAGCTCCTTCTGCGCCGCGTCGTATTCGCCGCGCAGGCTTTCCATCTCCTTGTCGTAGCCGGAAACCTCCGCCTCAAAGAGCACGTCGCCCGCCGCAACCCTGCGCCCTTTCGCCACGCGCACCCGCTTGATGGTCACGCTCTGGTCGGAAGCCAGCGCCAGCTTCACATCCTCCGTCTCCGGGAACGTGAGATTGCCGCTGAGCTTGATTTCCTCCTCCAGCTTGCCCTGCTTAGCGGTCACCAGTTTGACCTTGGCGGTTGAAATGGTTTTGATCGTGCCGGAAAAGAACATGCACAGGGCGACGACCGCCGCCAGCGTGACCAGTCCCTTGATGGCCATTTTTTTCATCGCTTTTGTCTTCCTTTACTTGAGTTCCGTGAGCTGGACGCCTTCCAGAATGTCGTTCTGGAAATACAGATAGATCAGCAGCGCGGGCAGGGTATACAGCGCCGCGCCTGCAAATTCCACGCCGGTGCTCTGCTGGGTCAGCTGATTGAAGACCACGGAGAGCGGATAAAGCTCCGTGCGCGTGGTCAAATAGGTCAGCGGCTGCTCGACCAGATTCCAGCAATCCGCAAACGAGAGCGCCACCGCCGCGCCGAGAATCGGCTGGCAGACGGGCAGAACCACGTGGATGAAGCAGCGCAGCGTGCCCGCGCCGTCAATCTGCGCCGCCTCGATCATGTCGCCCGGCAGGCCGACCATGTATTGCCGCAGCAGAAAGATGTAGAACGGCGCGACCGTCATCGGCAGGATGATCGCCCAGATCGTATCCAGCAGCCCCATCGCGCGCAGGGTGATGACGTTCGGCACCATCGTGACCTGAAACGGCAGGAGCATCAGCATGATGACGACGAAGAACAGCGCGTCCCGCCCGCGGAACCTGAAGCGGGAGAGCGCGTAGGCCATCGCCGGAATCAGCAGCGCCTGCCCGAAGAGAATCGCCGCCGTATACATCGCCGAATTGACGAAGTAGCGCAGAATCGTCATGTCCTCAATCAATATTTTATAATACTGGCTGAGGGAAAACATGTTGGGCGAGAGCTTGATTTCCATCAGGCTCTTCGCGTCGAAGCTGCCGCGCGTCTGCATGAACGCCTTGATTTCGCCGGGCGAAAAGAAGGAATACAGCGCCGTCAGCACCACCGGCAGCAGGATGACGATCGCCGCCGCCGACAGCAGCAGCCGCGCCAGAATGTGCCTGCGCCGGATATGCGCCGGGCGAACCGTTTGTTTTTCCATCCGCCTCACCTCAATTCAGCCCGCGCGCGGCTCGCCTTTGCAGGAAGAACAGCGCGCCGAACAGCGCGAACACGATCAGGCCGAAGGAATAGGCCGCCGCCGTCACCAGCTGGTAATTCAGCTTGCCGAACATGTTGTTCATGTAGTTTTGCAGGGTGTACACCGAGTAATCCGGGTATGCGCCCGCGATGAAGTACACCTCTTTGAAGATCTTGAACGCATTGATCCACGCCAGCACGAACACCAGAAACGCCGTCGGCGTAATCATCGGCAGCGTAATGCGGAAAGCGCGGGTGAAAAAGCCCGCGCCTTCCAGCTGCGCGTATTCGTAGAGCGGCTGGGGAATGGATTGCAGCGCCGCCAGAAAGATAATCAGGCAGAAGCCCAGATTCTTCCACAGGAACATCAGCACGACCGGCAGGCGCAGCGCGCCGCTGGTCAGCCACATCACCCGCGTCATCCCCATCGCTTCAAGCGCGCGGTTCACCGGGCCGCCGTAATCGAAGATCACCAGCCACACCAGCAGAATCGCGGAGGACGGCGTGAGATACGGCATCAGCACGCTCGAGCGGAAGAATCCGCCGAACGGCTTGATCGCGCTCAGCGCGCTGGCCAGCAGAAAGGAAAACAGCCACAGCAGCGGCGCGCAAATCAGCGACAGCTCCATCGTGTTTTTCAGCCCCAGCAGAAACATGCTGTTCTGCCACAGATCCCGGTAATTCTGCAAACCGACGAACGTGTTTTTGTAGCTTCCGTCCGTCAGGCTGTAGCCGATGCCGCTGAAAAAGGGCACGATGTAAAAGATCATCAGCATCGCAAGCCCCGGCAGCAGAAACAGCCAGACGGATTTTTTCTTTTCAAACATGCGGGTTTAGTTGCCCTCCAGCTTCTGCATTTGCAGGGTCTTTTCCAGCGCCGCCGCCAGCTGCTGGGCGTTCATCGCGCCGTCGAGATATTGCTGCACCTGCGTCGAGCCCTCGTTCGTGTTCCAGATGAGGCTCTGCTGCACGGCCATGTTCTCGCCGAACGCGCGGTAGCTCGCAATCTGCTCCGGGGAGATTTCGTATTTGCCGCTCTTCTCGTAATCCTCGCGCCACTGCTTCATGGAATCCAGATTCGCTTGCAGCGATTCGCGGGTTTCCTCGTCCTCGGTCTTGTCCAGCGTCTTCTGCAAATCGGCAATCGAGTTGTCGATGTTCCGCAGGTTCTCCTCGTAATAGCTGTTGAGCACCGGCTCGTTCATCTCCGGGCTGAGCATAATCATGTCTTCCTTCCGCTCCAGCGCCCATACGTCGGCCAGATATTCGGCGGCCTCGTCCCTGTGCTCGGAGAACGGGTTGATGAACGCAAACGTCACGCTCTGGCCGATCAGCGGCTTTTCGCCCTCCACAACGGAGAGTGCGACCGGCGTCGCCTGTTCTTCGTCAGCGCCGACATAGTTGTACACGCTCAGGCTCGTCCACTCGATCAGGATGTCGCCCATGTTGTACCCCATGTCCTCGCTGTCCTCGTAATCTTCGGCCAGACCGAGGTTGTCCCAGTCGATGGCTTCAAACGCCTCGCACAGGTCGAGCAGCGCCTGCGTGCCGCGGGTCAGGTTCTCCTCGCTCGCGTCCAGCCAGGTGAAATAATCGGCCAGCATCATGTAGAAAACCTGAGAACGGAAATCATCCTTGGCGTAGCCCGGTTCGGCGATCATCACTTCCGGCGTCTCCTCGAGCCGCTTGTTGTTTGAAATATCGGCCAGAATCGTCAGCAGCCCCTTCCACGAGGTCGGCACCTCGTAGCCCAGCTTTTCGGTCAGCAGCTTGGTGTTCAGGCTCATCATATTGGCATAGCAGGAGAGCGGCAGCGCGTAGATGTGGCCGTCCTTCATAACGTAATCCTTGAGGAAGCCATACATGGCGTTCACCGCGTCGGAAATGGTCTGGCTGCCCTCCAATTCGGCCATAAAGCCGCGGTTCATCAGCGAGGTGAACGCGCTGCTCGTGCTGGGGAGGGTGTAGATATCCACGGAGGAATCGCGGTTCATCATGCTTTGCAGCAGGCTGTCCGTGTCCAGCGTCGTGGAGATGGAGATCATGTATTCCGGGTGCTTGTCGGTAAAGGCGTAATACGCCTTGTTGATCGAATCGACGTAGTCGCCGTTGGCGACGCGCATGCGCTGCGCGGGCAGCTTGTCAAGCGTCACGTCGCGGCCGACCACCGCATCGTAGCTGGCGAGCACGTACAAATCGCCGTAAACCACGCCGTTGCCGTTGGCATACGTCAGCGGCATGTCGCCGAATTCCTCCGGCTCGCCGAGGCCGTCCTCGCTGACGTCGATGCGCCAGACGCTGCCGGAGAGCACGTAATACATCTTGCCGCGCGCCTCGTCATACGCCAGACCGGATGGCATTTCATAGCCGTTCGTCGGGAGCGCGCCCAGCTCGGCCGCTTCCTCGTTTTCAATGTCGTACAGCCAGAGCGTCGTGCTGGGCGTTTCGGTCGTGTAATCGCCGACGGTCATCAGCAGCTTGCCCTCGGTATACGGCGCGATGTTCTGCACGTCGCCATCCACATCGACCGTCAGCGTCTCCACGCTTTCATCCTCGAGGTTGAGCGCCAGCAGCTCCAGCTCCTCGCCGTAGGAGAGCGCGTAGAGCATGCTGCCAAAGGAGCAGGGGTTGCTCAGGTTGCGGGTGTAGGTGTAGCTTTCGTCGCCATACGTCTCGACGATGCAGAGCGCGTCGCCCAGATCGATGATCTCGCCCAGCGACAGCGCGCCGTCATCCGCAATCAGCAGCTCGACGAGCTGGTTGGTCGAATTGCCGTCCTCATCGCTGATGGTCGCCATGCGGTAGAGCTTGCCGCCGACGGCATAGAGGTTGCCGTCCAGATAGGCATATTCGCCGTCGTTCAGCTCCAGCGCGCCGGGGGTCTCGCCGTCCCCGGTCAGCACGTTTTGCAGCTTGTCATAGCCTTCCACAGGGGTCAGCTTGCGGCTGGTGTTGTCCCACGTATAGAGCGTATCCCAGCTGGACAGCAGCAGCTTGTCGCCGTAGACAATCATGCTCTGAATGTTGTCGTTGAAGTCGTTCATGCCCTGCACGGCGATGGTCACATTGCCCTCCGCCAGCGCCGCCGCGCCCAGCATCAGAGCCAGCGCGAGAAGAATCGAAAGTATCTTTTTCATTTTGGCGTCCTTTCTTTGTTTACTCCACATACACGATCACGGTCATGCCGATGCGCACGGTTTCATCCGGCGTGAAATCGACATAGGCGACATACTGCGCGCTTTGGCTCGCCGCGCCGTCGCTCTGCTTTTCGCTCAGATACGAGATGGAGGAAATCGTTCCCTCAAAGCGGCGGCCGCTGTCCGCATCCCAGTTGAACTCGATTTCGGCCTTGCCGCCGACGGTCACATCCATCAGATCCGCCTCGGAAATGACCATCTTGATCTGCATGGCGTCGTTCGGGTAAATCGTCGCAATCTTCGCGTCCTTCTCGACGCTCGTGCCGTTGCCCGCGTCCACCGTCGCAATCACGCCCGCCGTGTCACTGACCACCTGCTTATCCGGCGCGTAGAGGCCGTCCAGCGTGCCCGTCACGGTTTCAAACAGCAGCTCGCCGCGCTCCACCGTGTCGCCCGCCTTGACGTGCATTTTCAGCACGCTGCCCTCGGCGTTGACGGCGACGGTTTTCGTCCGCCCGACCGTGCCGCGGCCGATGCGGCTGGCGGAGGCATAATCCTCGCTGCGGTAGATATCCACGGTTTCGCCCATGTAAAACTCGCCGCCCGTCACCTCGACGGTGAACTTGTTGTCTTCCTTCTCGTCCAGCCCGGTCACCACGCCGCGCCCCTGATGGCTTCCGTCCTTGGTGCACTTGAGAAACACGCTCTCGCCGATGTGGATGTAGCGGTTCTCGCTGGAATTATAGCCCTTCTCCGTGCTGCACTCGAGCGTATAGCGGTTGATCGGCTCGATATACACCAGCGCGCCGTATTGGGTTTTCACGCCGTCCGCGCTGTCGCCTTCGCGCGCAAACACGCCGCTGACCGTGCCATCCGTGGAGGCGTAGGTCTTGCTGGTCTCCACCGTGGCGATCGGGTCGCCGATCTTCACGCTGTCGCCCACGCGAACGCGCACATCCTCCACCAGACCGCCGTAGGGCGCGGCGATCACCTGCGTCGTCCCCGCCGTCACCTCGCCGGCGAACACGGTTTCCGCCTGCGCCGCGAGGGGCAGGGCGAGCGCCAAGAGAAGCGCGCCGAGGGTTGCTGTTTTCTTCATTTACGTGGCCTCCTTACCGGGCTGATAGCTTTCGTAGGGCTTCTTCATCATGTCCTTTGTGCCGATGAGCACGTTGTAGCGGTACATCGGGCTCTCCGTGCTCTCCTCGAGCAGATAGGTTTCGCCCTCCACCTGCACGCTCAGCGTCGTCTCGCGCAGCGTTTCATCCTGAATGAGCGTGTATTCGAACTTGCGGGTCGAAACGCCGCCGGCCTTGAGCTTGCCGTACTGCGTGCCGCCGGTGAAGCCATCCGTCGGGATGACGGCGATATACTCGCCGGAAGCGAACACCAGATACTCCACGCCGCTGTTGTACAGCAGCTTATAGGTTTCGCCGCCGAAATGCCAGACATTGGCCTGCGCATCCGTCGCCGCGGTGAGCACGAGCGCGTTGGGCGCGGTCTTCGTCTCGCCCGCCTTCGTCTGCCATGTTGTCAGCTCGGCGGTGAACGGCTTGAGCTGCTCTTCCTCGGTCAGCGACAGGCTCAGCGCCGTGCCACCGATGGTCAGCTCCGTCTGCGGCTGATCGGAAACATTCAGCTCCAGCGCGTTGTAGTTCGCCTTGGAATAATCCATCGTTTCCTTCACGTGGCGGATGGGCTTTTTGCCCGTTCCCGTGCCGTCTCCCGTGCCGGTGCGCTTCTTCTTGCCGAAGATGAAATCCTCGTCGTTTGAGGAGATGTTGCCCGCAAAGTCGCGCGTCAGAATCCAGCCCGCGTCCACCGTTTCGCCGACCTCGCCGTAGAAGGTCATGTTGTCCGTCTCCGGGTCGTTGCAGGAGAGCCACGTTTTGCCGCCGTCGTAGGAGATGCTGTCCAGCCCGCTCAAATCGTCATACGCTTCCACGTAGCAGACCTTTTTATTCTTGCTGTCGTCGCTGAGATACGGCCCGTCCGGCGGGGTGAAGTCCAGCATCGTGTCGTATTGATCCGAGAGGGACTGCACGTCGCCCATCTTATCCAGAATGACGAAGCGGACGCTGGAGAGGCCTTCCTCGCTGGGCACATACGTGTTGTTGCCGTCGGACAGCAGAATCAGCCGCTCGTCGCAGATAAACACGCCGTAGACGTATTCGGTGCTGTCCTCCGGGATGCCGGAGAGGGTGAACATCGGCGGGGAATTTTTCCAAACGCCGGGTTCATAGTCCTCCGCCGTCACCTCGAGCACCGGCTTGGGCACGGGCGTAGGCGTCGGTTCTTCCGTCGGGGCAGGCGTAGCGCTCGGCTGCGCCGAAGGAGTCTGCGTCTCGCCCGTTCCGGGGGCCTGCGTCTCATTCGTTCCGGGGGCCTGCGTCTCATTCGTTCCGGGGGATTCGGTCTTGTTCAGTTCGTCCTCGCGCAGCACCTGCACGCTGATGGAGAGGCGGACGTCCTCCGTGTCCCCCGTCTCTTCCAGCGTCATCAAATCCTTGGAATCGAGCACCGCCACATATTCGTATTTCTCCATGTTGAAGCTGTCGCTCTCGCCATCCGGCTCGAAGCCCACGCGGCCCAGCAGATTTCGCGAAACGTTGTCCGCCGTCAGCACGTCCCTCGTACGGATATACACCGTCGCTTCCTCGTCTTCCGCCAGATGATGCTCCAGCCACGAGAGCACATCGCCGAGCGCGCCCGCCGTGTGCTCGCCGTTTTCCAGTTCCGTCCAAGCGTCCCCCTGCGGCTTCCAGTCGTCCGCTTCCGGCTCTTGCTCGCCTTCCTGTACGGGATTCTGCGTTTCAGTCGGCGTGGTTCCGTCCTTCTGTTCGGTTCCGTCCTCCTGCTCGGTTCCGTCCTTCTGTTTGGGCTCGTCCTCCTGCTCGGTTTCGTCCTTCTGCTCGGTTCCGTCTTTCTGCTCGGTTCCGTCTTTCTGTTCGGTTCCGTCCTTCTGCTCGGGTTCGTCCTTCTGCTCGGGTTCGTCCTTCTGCTCGGTTCCGTCCTTCTGTTCGGTTCCGTCCTTCTGTTTGGGTTCGTCCTTCTGTTCGGTTCCGTCCTTCTGTTTGGGTTCGTCCTTCTGCTCGGGTTCGTCCTTCTGCTCGGGTTCGTCCTTCTGTTCGGTTTCACCCTTCTGCTCGGGTTCGTCCTTCTGTTCGGTTTCACCCTTCTGCTCGGATTCGTCTTCCATCAATGATTCGGTTTCACCCTCGTCAAGGGTTTCTTCCTCTTCTGTTGGCTCATCTATGATTTCTTCTACGGTTTCTTCCGTTTCTTCCTCCGGCTGGCTGTCGTTTGCCGCGTCGTTCTGCGCGCCCGACTGATCGACCGCCGGGGTTCCCTCTGTATAGCCCTCAGCCACTGTCAAGCCGGGCAGTATGGCCAGCCATGCCGCCAGCGCCAGCGCTGCTTTTCGGTTCTTGTTCATGCGTTTGCCCTCCTTGGTCGCCTGATGTCCGACATGAATTAGACGACGACGTCTCTCCGTTTGTGGACAGGTTTTAGATGTTATTTGAAACAAAACCACATCTTGAACAGTATATCACATTTTTCTGTGCTTTTGTTTGCGGGTTTCCTTTTATTAGACGAATGAGCGCAGGAAATTCTTTCATCCGGAGGCAAAAAAAATGGGCAGAGCCCGCCTTCCGTTCCGCCAAAGTCTGTAAAACGCCAAAAATCCCGCGCCGCATCGTTCGCCCGGATGCAATGGCGCGGGAAGAATCTATCCATACTGAGGGAAAAAACCGTTTAGCTGGCCATGTTTTCGGAGGATTCCAAAATTTCGCGCGCAACGTCCGCGATTCGCCGGCCGGAATCCATGCTCGTCTTCTGAATCTTGTAATGCGCTTCGGATTCGGTCAAATGGAACACATCCATCAGCTTGCCCTTCGCGCGATCAATCAGCTTGCGCTCCTCCAGCGTGCGCGAGAGCTTTTCGGCCTTCGCGCGGAGCTGCTGCATGCGTATGCGGCAATGGGCGAGCGTTTTGACGCTCTGCACCAGCGCGTCCGCGCTGATCGGGTTGCGCAGCATGACGACGTTCTCCGTTTCCTCGCCCGCGTAATCCTGCGGCACGATCATCACCACGTCGGCCTCCTCGCCAAGCTGGCGCGCCAGCTCCTCCCCGGTCATATCCGGCAGGCGATACGTCGTCAGCAGCATCGCCCCGCCCTGCGCGGCGCGCACCGCCTCCCCGCCCGTGTGCACAACGCCGCTGGGCATGATCTGCGCGGCGAGCAGCATGCTGCTGAGTTTGGCGGCCACGCCCTGCGGCGCGGCGATGTAAAAACGATCGGAAAATGACGCCCCCATTGTTTCATCCTCCATGTGATTCAAAGTACGGTTTGAGCAGCGCGATTGTCAGCCCGTTGACAGCCTGCGGTTGTTTTTGCGCGGCAAAGTCAGGAAATCCGGTCCTTTCTTCGTCTGTGGGGAAGGCAATTTGTCTACAATCCGATTATACCGTTTCTTTGCGCGGTTTTCAAGATGTTTTTGACCTTTTTCGTTTCAAATCCTGCACTTTCTTCTTTTATTAATGTATTTTTACACAAAGCGTGAATAAATTATCATAAATTAAGCAAAATCGCCGTTTTGCTTTTTTGCATAACGGCGATTTTCCCTTTTTATTTTTCCTGCGCCTTCAGCGCCGCGCCGACAAATTCGCGGAACAGCGGATGCGGACGATTCGGGCGGCTTCTCAGCTCCGGATGATACTGCACGCCGACGAACCACGGGTGGTTCGGCAACTCGACGATCTCCACCAAATCGCGCTCCGGGTTCACGCCGCCGATGCGCATGCCGCCCTCGACGAACAAATCACGATAGGCGTTGTTGAACTCGTAGCGGTGGCGATGGCGCTCGAAGATATTCTCCTCACCGTAGGCGGCGAAGGCGACGGAATCGCGGCTCAGGCGGCAGGGATATTTGCCCAGCCGCATCGTGCCGCCCTTCTCGTCGATATGCTGCTGGTCGGGCATCAGGTCGATCACCGGGTACGGCGTGTTGGGGTCAACTTCGCTGGTGTGCGCGCCGGTCAGACCGAGCACGTGGCGGGCGTATTCCACCACGGCCATCTGCATGCCCAGACAAATGCCCAAAAACGGCACGCCGTGCTCGCGGGCATACTGCACGGCGGCAATCTTGCCCTCCAGCCCGCGCTCGCCGAACCCGCCCGGCACAAGCACGCCGCCGCAGCCTGCCAGCTTCTCCGCCGCGTTCTCCGGCGTCACGCTCTCGGCCGCCACCCATTCCACGCGCACCTTCGCATGGTGGGCGATGCCGCCGTGGGTCAGCGCCTCGACGATAGAGAGATACGCATCCGGCAGCTCGACGTATTTGCCGACAATCGCAATGCGGACGTCCCTTTCCGGGGTCAGCAGCCGCTCGACCATGCCGCGCCATTCGGTCAGGTCGGCCTCCGGCGCGGGGATACCCAGCAGGCGGCAGACACGCTCGTCCATGCCCTCCTCGTGAATCATCAGCGGCACTTCGTAAATGCTGCGCGCGTTGAGATTTTCGAACACGCAGTCCGCCGGAATGTTGCAGAACAGGCCGATCTTCGCGCGCACATCGCGCGTCAGCGCCTTTTCGCTGCGGCAGACGATGATATCCGGCTGAATCCCCAGTCCGGTCAGCTCCTTGACGGAGTGCTGGGTCGGCTTGGTCTTCAATTCGCCCGCCGCGGAGATATACGGCACAAGCGTCACGTGGATATACAGCACGTTTTCGCGGCCGACCTCGTTTTTCAGTTGGCGCGCCGCTTCGAGGAACGGCAGAGATTCGATGTCGCCGACCGTGCCGCCGATCTCGGTGATGACCACATCCGGCGCATCCTCCCGGAGGGAGACCGCCAGCATGCGGCGCTTGATCTCGTCGGTGATATGCGGAATGACCTGAATCGTCGCGCCCAGATATTCGCCCTTGCGCTCGCGGGTGATGACGGTATCATACACGCGGCCGCTGGTGACGTTGGCCGCCTGCGTCAGATTTTCGTCGATGAAGCGCTCGTAATGCCCCAAATCGAGATCTGTCTCCGCGCCGTCGTCGGTGACAAAGACCTCGCCGTGCTGATACGGGTTCATCGTGCCGGGATCGACGTTGATATAGGGATCAAACTTCTGCATGGAAACCCTGAGCCCGCGGCTCTTGAGCAGCCGCCCCAGCGAAGCCGCCGTGATGCCCTTGCCCAGCGAGGAGACGACGCCGCCCGTCACAAAAATAAACTTGGTGTGCATCCTATACCTTCCTTCCGTCCGCGCGAACGCGATCATCAAAAAACTACCGACCTATTATAATCACCACGCGCCCGGATTTCAAGAAAAATTTGGGAGAAAAACTATATTTCCTTCAATTTGTTCTATTTTTTCATTTTATTCGCTCAAAAAGTGAAAGAATTTAACATTCACCTCCCGTATAAGCACCTTATGCCATGGCCTTTTCTGCACAGTCCCTTCCACTTAGCCACAAGAGGGCTGTCCAAAAAACAAGACCGTTAAGCTCAACCCAAACATTTCAAGAATCAAAAACTCAGCATTTTTCAGGATATGGGGCTTTGCCCCATCGCCCCACCAAAGGGCTTTCCGGTCGCCCTTTGGAAACCTTCGGGCAAAAATTCTTAGTTTTTCTTGAAATATCGGTTTTATTGGCTTAACGGCCTTTTTTCGAATTATTTATGATACAGGCTGTTCTTTTCATAGACGGGTTCGCAGGTCAGGCGCATGCCCAGCCGCTTGAATACCCCGTCGTCCACGGAGGAGAGGATGACCGTGGAATGTACCTCGCAGCACTTGAGCTTGTCCAGCGCCTGCATGGCTTTCAGCGCGTTTGGGTCGCTGGCCGCGCTGATCGCCAGCGCGACGAGCATCTCGTCGGTGTGCAGGCGCGGGTTTCGGCTCTTCATGTAATCGGTTTTGAGCGTCTGGATGGAGGCGATCACGTCCGGGGCAATGAGCTTGATCTCGTCGTCAATGCCCGCAATCGCCTTGAGCGCGTTAAGCACCGCCGCGGAGGCCGCGCCGAACAGTTCGGTCGTGCGCCCCGTGACAATCTGCCCATCCGGCAGCTCGATGGCGAGAGCGGGCTTGCCCGTGCGCTCGGCGACCGCCATTGCGGCGGGCACGACGGCGCGGCGCTCCGGCTCGATATCCAGCGTGCGCATCAGCAGCTCAATCTTGGCCACCTCGTCCTCGGCGTTCTGCCCCTGGCGGACGCGGCAGGCCGCCTGGAAGTAGCGGCGGATGACCTCCTGCCGGGAGGCCTCGCGGCAAACCTCGTCGTCCACGATGGAGAAGCCCGCCATGTTCACGCCCATATCCGTCGGGCTCTTATACGGGCATTCGCCATAGATGCGCTCAAAAATCGTCCGCAGCACCGGGAAAATCTCGATATCGCGGTTGTAATTGACCGTCGTAACGCCGTAGGCTTCCAGATGGAACGGGTCGATCATGTTCACGTCGTTCAGGTCGGC
>ENA-UOOD01002436-UOOD01002436.1-human-gut-metagenome-genome-assembly--contig:-CS67-NODE-2436-length-16697-cov-8.794075_pt1 | contig 16697 bp, 16 predicted proteins | sample MGYA00242464_ERZ724011 | MGnify/ENA metagenome assembly ERZ724011 | reverse complement strand
CAGAAGCATTCTCCGCTCAACAGCGGCATTTCCCTAGACAGCATCCTCTCAGAAGAATCACAGACCCAGGCATCCACCTATCCGGAAGCAAATTGTCGTGTTACTGAGGAGCAGGTTCTGGCCAGAGAGAGTGAACAAGAGCTATTGTCCGCATTTACCCGGTACTTGTCAGCGTTTGAGGCGCGGGTGCTTCGGCTGTATTTGTCCGGCCTGTCCTATGCAGAAATGGCAGCCGAGACAAATAAATCCGAAAAATCCATTGACAATGCCGTGCAGCGGATCCGCCGCAAACTGGCGCGGCTCCCCAATTTCAGCGACTTCAGCAAAAGCTGAGCGCAATATAGCCGATAGGCAAGTTTTTCAAAAGAGAGGATTTATCATGTTCGAAGACAAAACGTTGAAGTGCAAAGAGTGCGGCGCAGAGTTCGTTTTCACCGCCGGTGAGCAGGAATTCTATGCGGAAAAGGGCTTCCAGAATGAGCCCCAGCGCTGCAAGGCCTGCCGTGACGCGCGCAAGAACGCCGCCCGCGGTCCCCGCGAGTTCTTCACGGCCACCTGCGCTGCTTGCGGCGGCGAGGCCAGAGTTCCGTTTGAGCCGAAGTCTGACCGTCCTGTCTACTGCAGCGAGTGCTTCGCGAAGATGAGAGAGCAGCACTAATCAGCAGATAAACTGGTTAAAATGATTGGGGCGCTTCGTGCGACCCAATCATTTTCTCACAAGCAAACTACCGGAGGTAAAAAGTTATGTTTGAAATTTCCAGAGATACGATGATTTCGGAGATCCTGGCCAACGCCCCGGAAGCCATGCCCGTGTTCCAGAACATTGGCATGCACTGCCTCGGCTGCGCCATGGCCAGCGGCGAGACGCTGGAGCAGGCCTGCCTCGCACACGACGTCGACCCGGACGCGTTCCTCGAGCAGCTGCGCACCTATCTGGAGAGCCTGTAAGAGAGAGATACAGACGAGGATCCAAAGCCGGCGATATGCCGGCTTTTGGCGTTTCTGGGGAGAGAGTTATGGATCACATTCGCCTGTCGCCGCGCCTGCAGATGGTCGCGGACTTCGTGCCGCCGTGTGCCTGCGCTGCGGATATTGGCACGGATCACGGATATTTACCGGTCTGGCTGTTGCAAAGCGGCGTCATTCAATCGGCCATCGCGGCCGACATTCATGCCGGCCCGCTCGCCAACGCTCGACAGTCTGCCGCTGCCTACGATCTGGAAGAGCGCTTTCGGTTCGTGCAGGCGGACGGTTTGCAGTTTTCGGGCGCGCAGGCAGCGGACGTCATTACCATCGCCGGTATGGGTGGGGAGACGATCTGCACGATTCTGGCGGCGGCGCCATGGCTGCGGGAGGGTCGCCGGCTCATTTTGCAGCCGCAGAGTAAGGCTGCGGAGCTTGCTGACTGGCTCTGGCGCAGCGGTTTCACGATTGAGGACGCGGCCCTATGCCGCGACGCCGGGAAGCGCTATCTTGCCCTGCGTGTGCTTGGGCAAACGGCGGCGCAGACATATACGGTGGAGCAGCTGCTGCTTTGGCACCGTGACCCGCTGCTGCCGGAGCACCTGAAGGAAGAGATTCGGCGGCAAAAGCGTGCACGTGCCGGCATGGCGCACGCAAAGCAGACGCCGGAAGCGGCGCTCGCGACGCTTGATGCGCGCCTGAGCGAGCTGGAGACCTGTTTGAAGGAGGTACAGTCATGGCAACCGTAAACGACATTTACGCTTTCTTAAACGAGATCGCGCCGGTACGGTATCAGATGGACTTCGATAACGCCGGCTTTCTGGCCGGCGACGGCCGCGCTGCGGTGAAAAAGACGCTGCTGGCGCTGGACATCACGGATGATGTAATCGCGGAAGCGGTCGAGCTGCGCGCGCAGCTCATTGTTTCGCACCACCCGCTCATCTTTACGCCGCTGCGGCGCGCGACGACGGATGACCTCACCGGACGTAAGGTGCTGGTACTGGCGCGGCACGGCATTTCCGCCATCTGCATGCATACGAATCTGGACATTGCCGACGGCGGTGTTAATGATGCGCTCATGGCGGCACTGGATGCGGAGGTCACAGGCGGTCTGGAACCGGCCGGTACGGCAGCTGACGGGAGCGCGCTTACCTGCGGACGCATCGGGAAGCTGAAGAGACCCATGACCATGGCGGAATTTCTGCCTTATGTTGCCGGACGCCTGCATGCCAACGGCCTGCGGTACGTGGACGGCGGTTCGCCGGTAGAACGGCTCGCGGTCTGCGGCGGTTCCGGCGGGAATATGCTGGAGCTGGCGGCTGCAAAAGGCTGCGATACCTTTGTGACGGCGGATGTGAAGTATGACCGCTTCCTCGCAGCAAAGGAGCTCGGCATCAATTTGATCGATGCTGACCACTTCTGCACGGAAAATGTGGTCATTCCGGTCCTGCAGGCCAAGCTTCAGCAGCGGTTTCCGGCTGTTGCGTTCCCCATCAGTCAGGTGCACCATCAGACAGTGCAGACATATTGTCCATAATGTATGCCGCCGGTACGCTGCCGGCGGCATATTCTCGTCCCAAACCTCATACAGTTTTGGTAAGACTGATGAGGAGAGGACGACAGAATGGACAATTCTTCAATTTACGCAGACATTGCCGCCCGTACCGGCGGGAATATTTACATCGGCGTTGTCGGCCCGGTGCGCACCGGGAAATCGACCTTCATCAAACGATTCATGGAAACGCTCGTGCTGCCGAATATCACCGATGAATATGTGCGGGAGCGCGCACGCGACGAGCTGCCGCAAAGCGGCTCCGGCCGGACGATCATGACCGCAGAACCGAAGTTTGTCCCGGAAGATGCCGTCTCGATCGAGCTGGACGCGTCCGTGCGTGCCTCTGTGCGCCTGATCGACAGCGTAGGATACATGATCCCCGGCGCGAACGGTCAGTACGAAAACGGGGAAGAGCGCCTGGTCACGACGCCGTGGTACGATCATGAGATCCCCATGCGCGCAGCAGCGGAAGAGGGGACGCGCAAAGTTATCCGCGAGCATTCGACGATCGGTATTGTCGTCACGACCGATGGCAGCGTGACTGAGCTCGCGCGGGAGGACTATGCCGCGGCGGAAGCGCGCATCGTCGCAGAGCTGCAGGACATCGGCAAGCCGTTTCTCATCCTGCTCAACACGGCCGATCCGGCGGGGGAGACTGCACAAACATTGGCTGCCCAGCTGCAGGAACAGTACGATGCTGCCTGCCTGCCGGTCAACTGTCTGGAGCTGACGGAACAGGATGTTCTGGAGATTTTGCGCTCGGTCCTGTACGAATTTCCGGTCACGGAGATCTGCTTTCGCATGCCGGAGTGGATGGATGTACTGCCGCCTGAGAACGAGACGAAGCAGCAGCTCTATGCGCTGCTGCGCGAACAAATGCCGTCGCTGCGCCGCCTGCGTGACGCGCGCCGCGCGGCACAGGCGCTCGCAGACAGTGAGCTGCTGGAAACGGCAGACGTGGAAAACGTCTCCGTGGACACGGGGGCCGTTTGCTATGTGCTCACATTTCCGCGCGCGCTGTACTACGGCATCATCAGCGAGCAGGCGGGCGTTGCGCTGCGCAGTGACGGGGAGCTCATCTCGTTCCTGGTGGAAATGGGGCGCATCCAGGCCGACTATCAGCACATCCGTGGCGCACTGGAGGATGTACGCAGCAAGGGCTACGGGGTCGTCATGCCGTCGGCCGGTGACTTGCAGCTGGCAGAGCCGGAGATCGTCCGCAAGGGCGGGCGCTACGGCGTCCGGCTCAAGGCCAGCGCCAAAGCCATTCATATGTTCCAGACCAATATTGAGACAGAAGTCTCGCCGGAGATTGGCGGAGAGAACGCCTCGAGCGAGATTCTTGGCTTCCTGCTGCAGGGCTTTGACGGGGATGTCGAGCAGCTCTGGCAGTCCAACATTTTCGGCAAGCCGATCTATACGATTGCGCAGGAAGGCGTGGAGGAAAAACTCAGCTGTCTGCCGACCAAAGCCGTTAGCAAGCTGCAGGAGACACTGCAGCGGGTCGTCAACGAGGGCAGCGGAACACTGATCTGTATTATTTTGTGACAAGAGCTCTGTCTGGTGTCCGGGAACCGGCTTGCAGACGCTTTTTTGAGAATAGCAAATCGTTATAACAGGCATCCGGCAAAGCGCCGGATGCCTGTTTATGTTGCTTCTGTTCTTGATTTCAGGATTTGTGTCTTGAAATCAAGAATCATGATGATTCTTGAATTTGTACTGATGCAATGGTAAACTGTGGTCATGGAAGTCCCTCGAGTTTGTCTATGACGATGGCAACCAGCCGTTCGCCATGATCTATAACGACGGCTCGACCTCGTTGTATTGGATGGAATTACCCCTAAATTTTAAGAAAGGAGGCGAAGCATGGACTTCGTTCGTGATTACATGCGGGCGTTGCTGGCAAAAGAGATCGACGTGGCAGCCGAATTGCAGAAACAGAAATCTCAGGTCGTTTATCAGCAGTATTGCGCAGGTGGTACGATGCATCGTGGCTACTATTGTCCAAGTTTGACGGAAGATCTCTGGCTCGGCAACACAAAACGTGGCCGCCTTTGCAAGAAGCGGCCGCCGGAGGAAAGACTTTCTCATATATACGGCTTTGATGCGGCAGAGCGGCTTATTGTTGTTGAGCACATGCACTGCTCAAAGGAGTATATCTTGTACGATACATGAGTGACGTTGGGTGTGGAGATAGATAATGCTAACAATGCAAGTGCAGTAAACATTTGCCGGTATGACGTAAATGGAAGAATTCAGATATACGAATGCTATTTTCTCACGCCGAAGGCAGATCAGGTTTTCTATATGACCCGAGAGACGTTCCGCTACCTGCCGGATCAGGTTATAGATAATTGGTACAGGGAGATGGAGTATGCAGGAGAATGGTTTCACGAGCATCAACGCTGCGTCTTTCCGGTGAAAGACGGATGTCTGGGTGACTATACTGCAGAAAATTTTTATCATGGTCGATGCGGTGTTAAGATCCCTTATCGAGTGACAAAAAAGCGAAAAGTTCCGCCCTGTAGCCCTGAAAACAGGTGATTCAGCAAGCGGGCGGTGCTGTTGCACCGCCCGCAGGGAAATGGATAAGTGGTCACTATGATGCGTACAACCGTCAGCACACAACCATAAATCATCATCGTTGCCTGCTGCATCACGCTGCGCCGTAGCGCCTACGGCGCGTGGGGCAACTACTCCGTGCATGGTGCTGACGGCAAAAAGACCACGGATCCTACCTTCATCGGGCACATCAACCCGCTGCGCTACCGTGGTTATTACTACGACCGTGAAACGCGCCTTTACTACCTCCAGAGCCGGTACTATGACTTCGCCAACTGCCGGTTCATCAATGCGGATGGGGTCGTAACGACTAATGTTGCCGAGTTCCTCGAATGCAACATGTTTGCGTATTGTACCAATAATCCTATAAATTTTAGCGATGAAGATGGAAAATGCTATTATGCAAATGGTGTTTGGACACATGATGCGTGGGAAAACATCGGCGGGTATGAGAAGAAACCGGAGCCAAAAGGTGTCACTGGAACATATGGCTCTGTTTCGGCTGCCTGGGGAATCGCAGGATCGGTATCTGTTGCGCGAGTTACAGATAGCCGCGGGAATAAAGCACTTGCAATTACTGCTGGATTCGGTGGTGGTTTGGGGGGTAGTTTCTCTATTGATGCGGCACAAAAGGAATTCAAAGCAGGTGATCCCGGATCATCACTTGGGGTTGTGTATTATCCGGATGCGTCTGTTGTTTGGGATTTGCAAGGATGGGGCGTAGCAGTTGGTGGTACATGTATACTGGTATCAGGCGAAGTCTCTTCTTCCACTATAAATGGTTATTCAATAGCTCCTGCTTTTGGCGCAGACTTCCATGCATTGATCACTTATACTTGGGTTGTTCCAATCAACGACCGTTCTCGGAAAGGACGATAACGATATTACCATGAGATTATTACGTTATGAAATCCCATTTACTATGGAAGAGACTACACAAAAGCTGCGCGCGCAGATGCAAGGGCAGTATCGTTTAGAGCCGTTTCTCTTGCTGAACATGATTCCGTTTTGCGGAAAGCACGGCCTTTACGGCCGTATCAAGCAGCAGAAAATATGGGCAGTTGCAGTCAGCGGCTATGATATGTTTCCACGTAGATTTTTTAGAGGGACATTGCAAGATCGCGGTGGACATACAATCCTGGAAGGAAGATTTGTCCATTCCTGGGCATTGTGGATTTATTTGTTGGTAGCACTCGCTTGGGTGGAAACACCACTTTATTTGGGCGGATGGCCTCGCAGCGTGCTTATGAATGGATTTGTCGCGTGGCTATGGTTCTTGACCATGGCTCTGATACCCGGAATTCTCAAAAACAAGAAGAATGAGCAGCTTGTCAGAACATGCTTTGAGAATCTTTGTACGAATGAGACGGACTGCTCCAGCAATTAAATCAGCCTCGAACCCCCAATTCTCATTCGTCGCAAGCGGGCGGTGCTGTTGCACCGCCCGTATTTTCATTCCAATCGACACGACGGAAAAGCAGTACGTGAGCTTCAACGACGACTTCACGGACTGGCAGTATGCGTCGGGCGTCATCATCCCGAAGCAGCGCGGCTTGATGATCAAAGACATCATGGTCTACTGCGCCTATGACTACAACGCCAACGACGCGTACTTCACGAACATCAGTCTCGTGCTCGAACCGGCGGAAACCTACAGCTATGACAGCAAGGGCAACCCCATCGCGGCAACGGACGGCAGCGCCAAGACGGCCAGCGAGTTCTTCGCCGACTCCCAGCGCCTCAAGAGCTACATCACGCCCGGCGGCGCACCAGCACCGCCCGCAGGGAAATGGACAAGTGGTCACTATGATGAGTACAACCGTCAGCACACAACCACAGACCATCATCGTTGCCTGCTGTATCACGCTGCGCCGCAGCGCCTACGACATGGAGGCGCTGCGTCTTTGTGTATATCGGCGGACGGTGCAGTAGATTTTTTCTCAAACCGGCAAAAATGACGCGGATTCCGGCTGGCGTTTTGTGTAAGGTTTGCGTTGTTTTCTTCACAATGCTGTGGTAAACTATGGGCAAGAATTCTAAAGAAAACGAGGGATGTTTATGAAGGCACTTTCCAAAATTGCTGCCGGCGTGAGCCCGTCCGCAACGCTGGCCGTCAGCGCCCTGGCCAAGAAGATGAAAGCAGAAGGCAAGGATGTCATCGGCTTTGGCGCCGGTGAGCCCGATTTTGCCACGCCAGACCGCATCAGTTATGCCGGCGTGCGCGCAATCTGCGACGGAAAGACACGCTATACCCCGGCGGCCGGTATGATCGAGCTGCGCCAGGCGATCTGTGACCGCGCCAAGGCGGACTACGGTCTGGAATACGAGGCTACGCAGGCGGTTGTCGCCAGCGGCGCCAAGCACATGGTCTATATTGCGCTGGCCGCGCTGGTCGATCCGGGCGATGAAGTGATCGTTCCGGCCCCATACTGGGTCAGCTATTATGAGATGGTGCGCCTGTTCGGCGGCGTGCCCGTGGTTGTGAATGTCAGCGAGGAGCAGGGCTTCCAGCTCACGCCGGAGCAGCTCGAGCAGGCCATCACGGACAAGACCAAGGCCATCATCCTCAATAACCCCTCCAATCCGACCGGCGCTGTCTATCCGAAAGAGGCGCTCAAAGCCGTCGCCGATGTCTGTGTCAAGCATGACCTGTATATCATCTCAGATGAGATCTATGACAAGCTTGTATATGACGGCGTGCCGTTCACCAGCGTCGCCGCGCTCAGTGACGAGATCAAGGCGCACACGATCCTCATCAATGGCGTCTCCAAGACCTATGCCATGACTGGCTGGCGCATCGGCTATGCACTGTCCCCGGCGCCGGTGGCCAAAGCCATGACCAATTACCTTAGCCATTCGACCGGCGCACCGGGCACCATGTGCCAGTGTGCGGCCATCGAGGCGCTCTCCGGCCCACAGGACGAGGCAGAGCAGATGCGTCAGGTGTTTGAGCAGCGTCGTGATCTGATCGTGCGCCGCATCAATGCCATGCCCGGCGTCAGCTGCCTGAAGCCAAGCGGCGCGTTCTACGTCATGATGAATCTGGAGCAGATCATCGGTAAGCAGATCGATGGTCAGGTCATCGGCAGCGGTGATGACTTTGCAAAGCTGCTGCTGGAAAAGAGCCTGGTTGCTGTTGTGCCGGGCAGCGGCTTTGGCGCGCCGAATTTTGTGCGCCTGAGCTATGCGATCTCGACGGAAAATATCGAGACCGGCATGGATCGCCTGGAGGCGTTTTTGAAGCAGCTTCAGTAAACCGATATTTATGAGGCGCGTGGGCCGACCGCGCGCCTCTTTTTCTATGCCTTGGTTGACGCGCCGGGCACAAAATGGTATTCTGAGAGCATGTCATAAGCGTCTATCCCCGCCGCATACCATAGCAAGAGGGGGGAGCGCCGTGACAAAGTTACTCTATCAACGGATCCTGGTCGTGCTGTTGGCATTGATCGTGGTGTTCGGCGGCTGGTTTGCTGCCGACTGGCAGCTCCGGCGCGCGGAAGCGGCTGCAAACTGGACAGATCAGAAACAGGTCCTGATCCTTGATGCCGGTCACGGCGGGGAGGACGGCGGGGCAGTGGCGCCAAACGGGACCGTGGAGGCAGATGTGAACCTGCAGATCGCGCTGCGCGCCCGCGCCATCGCGGAACTGACCGGCATTGAAGTCATCATGACACGCGACAGCCCGGACATTGCCTATCCGGACGATGCCACTACGATCGCAGAGCGGAAAAAGGCTGACCAGCACCAGCGCGCAGAGCTGATTCGCAGAACAGACAATGCCGTGCTCATCAGCATCCACCAGAACTGCTACCCGGATCGGAAGCCGTCGGGCGCGCAGGTGCTGTATGCAGCGAGCCCCGGCAGCGATGCGCTCGGCTCACGGATGCACGATAATCTCGTCGCGTATCTTGACCCGCAAAACCGGCGCGTCGCAGTGCCGATCTCGGAGAAGATCTACCTGATGCGCGAGGTGAATTGCCCTGCAGTGCTGGTTGAGTGCGGCTTTTTATCCAATGAATCCGAGTGCGCAAAGCTTGAAGACGGCGGCTACCAGACAAAGCTGGCAGCTGTGATCATCGCATCCTACTTACAATACCGGCAGTCATTGCCGCAAACAGGAATGGTTATATGAAAACAAAATCGAGTACAAAAACCGTCTTTTATTGCTCGGAATGCGGCAATGAGACGGCAAAATGGATGGGGCAGTGCCCGGCGTGCGGAGCGTGGAACACGCTGGTTGAGGCACCGAAGGAGCCCCAAATGGCACTTGGCACGCGCGCAAAACGCATCGCGCAGCCAAAGCTGATCTCAGAGTTGGATGTCGAGGAAGAACTGCGTTTTTCTACCGGAATCGGTGAATTTGACCGTGTGCTCGGCGGCGGCGCCGTGCGCGGCTCGCTGGTTTTGGTCGGCGGCGCACCCGGTATCGGCAAATCCACGCTGCTGCTGCAGCTCTGTGGGCGCATCAGCGAGCGGGAAACGATTCTCTACGTCTCCGGCGAAGAGAGTCAGCGCCAGCTGAAAATGCGCGCGCAGCGCCTTGGTGTCGATCATGGCAGCATTTATGTGCTGGCTGAAACGGATTTGAACACCGTCCTGTCTACGATCGATGACCTGCAGCCAACCGTCCTGATCGTCGACTCCATTCAGACCATGTACGACGCCGAGACAACCTCGACGCCCGGCAGCATCAGCCAGGTGCGCGAGTGCACGATGCGCATCATGCGCTCAGCCAAAGACAGCGGCTATACGGCGTTCGTTGTTGGCCATATTAATAAGGAAGGCAGCATTGCCGGACCGAAAGTGCTTGAGCACATGGTCGACTGTGTGTTGTACTTTGAGGGCGACCAGAGCATGTCTTACCGTATTTTGCGCGCGGCTAAAAACAGATTTGGGTCGACAAACGAGATCGGCGTCTTTGAAATGGAAGATTCCGGGCTTCGAGAAGTGACAAATCCATCAGAAATGTTACTGTCCGGGCGCCCAATCAACGCGCCCGGTACCTGCGTTGTCGGCGTCATGGAGGGTTCGCGCACGGTCCTGGCCGAGGTGCAGGCACTTGTCACACCGTCGGGCTACAGCGGCGCACGCCGAAACGCCAACGGCATTGACTATAACCGCGCCATGCTGCTGCTGGCCGTACTGGAAAAGCGTGCCGGTTTTTCGCTGTCGGGCTGCGACGCGTACATCAATGTGGTTGGCGGCCTGCGGCTGGACGAGCCTGCCACAGATCTGGCAGTCATTCTGGCGATCGCGTCAAGCTATAAGGATCTGCCGGTCGGCAGCGATCTGGCTGCCGTCGGTGAGGTCGGCCTGTCTGGTGAGATACGCTCTGTGAGCCATTTGAACCAGCGCCTGTCCGAGATTGCACGGCTGGGATTCCAGCGCTGTATCATCCCGGCGCATGTGCGCGACGATGTGCAGAAGCAAAACGGCCTGCAGACGATCCCGGTCAAGAACATTCGCGAAGCGCTCAAGGCCGTGTTCGGTACGTAAATCTTTTGATTGCTGCTGCGAGAAGGCATGCGCTGAAGAATTGTAAAAATGACGACGAAAACCGCCGGAAGGCCCATTTGCGGCTTTTCGGCGGTTTTCTCCTCCTCTGAATTCGGCAAAATTTTTATTTTGCCGAATTATTTGTGTATTTTGTCAATAGACACTGCCCCATGCTTCTGCTATGCTCATATCAGAAATTGAGGTGTTGGATATGGACTGTTCGGATGCGCCGCAGGTGCTGCGCGACTTTTTGGCTTATCACGAAACGATTTGCGGACACTCCAAGGCGACGGTCGACCAGTATTATCTTGATCTGCGGATGTTTTTGCGATTTCTGAAACTCGACCGTGGGCTCGCACCGCGCACGGCTGAATTGGACGAGATCTCCATCGCAGATGTCGATATTTCCTTTCTGCGTGCAGTGACACTCACAGAGGTTTACAGTTTTTTGGCCTATCTGTCGCGCGACCGCGTCAAGCAGCCAAATGCGCACGAGCTGGAATACGGTCTGAGCGCGAACTCCCGTGCGCGCAAAATCGCAGCGATCCGCAGCTTTTTCAAATACCTGACCGTGAAAGCAAAGCTGCTGGAGGAAAATCCGGTGCAGGATCTCGACTCCCCGAAGATCCCTAAGACGCTCCCCCACTATCTCACGCTGGAAGAGAGCAAGCGGCTGCTGTCCGTGGTGGATGGGAAAAATAAGGAACGAGATTATTGCATCCTGTGTATTTTTCTCAACTGCGGTTTGCGCATCTCGGAACTGGTTGGTTTGAACCTGCAGGACGACCACGGCGACAGCCTGCGCATCCTCGGCAAGGGCAGCAAAGAGCGTATTGTTTACCTCAACGATGCCTGCCGTGAAGCGCTCGACCGTTATCTGGCCGTACGCAGCGAGATCGCACCACCGCGCACGACAGCCATGTTTCTCTCCAACCGACGCACACGCATCAGCTGCGACTCCGTACAGGTCATGGTCAAGAAAAATCTGACCCGCGCAGGACTGGATGCCAGCCAGTACTCCACGCACAAACTGCGGCACACAGCGGCCACACTCATGCTGCAAAATGGCGTGGATGTGCGTACACTGCAGGAGGTACTCGGCCATGAGCACCTGAACACCACGCAGATCTACACGCACGTAGACAATGATCAGCTGCGCACGGCGGCGGCGGCAAATCCGCTGGGAGAGTTTTCCCCTAACGAGAATACGGCAAAAAAATTCTCCGATTCCTGAAAACAGGGATCGGAGAGTTTGCTTCTTATTTGGATTTGACCTTCGGCAGGTAATCGCGGACGCGATGATGCGGCTTGTCGAAGCCGAACGCACGAATTGCCATCAGCAGTGTGCCGAGCGCGGCGGCACCGTCCAGAACGGCGGCAAACCACAGCGTGCAGTAGCCTAGCTCCGCCATCACCAGCAGCAGGACCTTCACAACAACGCCAATTGCCAGATGCTCGCGGCAGATCCCCTCGACCCAGCCGGCCGTTTCGATTGCCTCCGGCAGCAGGTACGGATCCTGGCTCGTGAGCAGGATATCGGCGTCAAACCGCTCGTTGCTCTCCTCTGGAATCACACAGGCGTCCAGATCTGCGGACGAGTGCTCCGGATGTGCCGTGCAGCGGCGGTCGTAATACAGCAGCAGTTCCCCAGCGCTCAGATTATCGACTTGCTGTGACAGGATCTGCTCTTTCTCCTGGCCGCTGCATTTGCAATAGAGATGGTCTGCCTTGAGCTCCTTTGCGTTCTCGCTCACGGAGTCGTTGCTGGCATTGCTGAAGAGCGTGACCGTATGCACGCCCAACGCACGCAGCTCTTTGAGCGCGGGCTTCGTGTCTGACTGCACAACTTCCTGCAGCAGGATCTTGCCTGCATACTGCTCACCAACGGACACATAAACTACGTAGCCGTCCGTCAGGTCTGCATCCGGAATGTCCACGCCCTTGAGGATCATCAGCTCTCGTGTGCCGACGCAAACGCGGGTCGATTCAATATAGACCTCCACGCCGCTTTCGGGAATATCCACCGCGCGGGAGAGATACTGTGTGAGGATGGGGCCATTATAGGCAGCGCAGATCGCGCGCGCCGTGCGGCTGTTCGAGCAGGACTCCGCATTAGCTGCCAGCTGCAGCAGTGCTTCCGGCGTCAGCTGGCTGGATTTCACGCTGACCACCTTCGGGAGCTGGCTGTTCCCCTCCCCTTCATCGACTGCGACCGCACGCACGGCATTGAGCGCGCGCATGCTCCGGCAGCTGCGAAACAGCACGTCGCAGCTGTAAGCGCCGTTGACGGCGCTGTACCACACCAGCGGCACGGAAATGAGCAGCGCACACGGTGTGGAAAGGAAGAGCACGATCATGGCGGCATGGATTGCCCGGGAAACCGTCGCAACTTTGAGCACGATCTCCAGCACGGCAACCAGCGCCGCAATGCACAGACCAGCCGGCGCAAGATAACGAATCCACTTCGGAGCGGCGAATTCAGCCGTAGAATGGATCTCACCGCCGACGGCAGCCTCCAGCGTTTTCTTCGCGTGGACCGTGACGACCGCGATCAGGATCGAAACGACCCGGTACACGAGCAGAAAAACAGCGGCGTCCACCGGCTGTCCGACCGCCATGGTACCGATCACGCACACGATCACGATCACTGCGGGCCGGAACGCCTGCCGGTTGAGAATGCAGGCAATTGCAGCCGCAAGGTAGTCATATCCGGCGGCAAGCACGGACAGGACCAAAAGCACGTAGCGCAGCACGGTGCTGTGCACAAGCGCGCCGACGATGCACAGGATCAGCGCCGCCGCAAGACGCACGATCAGTGCCAGATCCAGCCCCGTTTCCGGAAACAGGCGCAGTGTTTTCCAATCATAATCCGGCCGGTCGGCAGCAAAACAGCTTGCAGACAGCCGCGTCAGAAGTTCCTGAAAATTCATGGGTGTTCCCCCCTGTTCAGACTGAGCAGCGCGTCGGATGGCAGCTCAGGCTTTTCCGTCGCAGCCGAGCACATCGACGATCTTGTGCTTGACGAGCTGCTTGATGTTTTCACGTGCGGGGCCAAGATACTTTCTCGGGTCAAACTCCGCCGGGTGCTCCGCAAGATATTTGCGGATCGTGCCGGTCATGGCCAGACGCAGGTCAGAGTCAATATTGATCTTGCACACGGCCAGACGCGCCGCCTGACGCAGCTGATCCTCCGGCACGCCGATCGCACCGGGCATATCGCCGCCGAATTCGTTGATCATCTGAACATATTCCTGCGGTACGGACGACGAGCCGTGCAGCACGATCGGGAAGCCGGGCAGACGCTCGGACACTTCCTCAAGAATGTCGAACCGGAGCTGCGGCTTCGTGCCGGGCTTGAACTTATAGGCGCCGTGGCTCGTGCCGATTGCGATTGCGAGTGAATCGCAGCCGGTACGCTCAACAAATTCCTGCACATCCTCCGGGCGCGTATAGGACGAATCCTCGGCCTTGACCTTGACGTCGTCCTCGATGCCGGCCAGTGTGCCGAGTTCCGCCTCCACGACGGCACCATGCGCGTGTGCGTATTCCACGACCTGACGCGTCAGCGCGACATTTTCCTCAAACGGCTTGGAGGAGGCATCGATCATGACAGAAGAAAAACCGTCATCGACGCAGGCCTTGCACAACTCGAACGAGTCCCCATGATCCAGATGAAGACAGATTGGCAGACCGGTCTCGATAACGGCAGCTTCCACCAGCTTGACCAGGTACGTACGGTTGGCATACTTGCGCGCACCGGAGGATACCTGCAGAATTACCGGCGCATTGCACTCTTTGGCAGCCTCCGTGATGCCCTGAATGATCTCCATATTGTTCACGTTGAAGGCGCCGATGGCATAGCCGCCCGCATACGCTTTTGCAAACATTTCCTGAGAAGTTACAATCGACATTGACAAGTCAACTCACTTTCATATAATATATAGAATGTCAATATGATGCAAAACAAATCATCGGTTCAATTTATTTTACACATGTTTTTAGATAATATCAATAGTGGAATTCAATGTTTCAGTAAAATCTATCAATTCTTTGAATTTATGGAGGTACGTTATGTCCGGTGAATTGAGAGGCGCGTGTATCTTTGGGCAGTCCGGCGGGCCGACTGCAGTCATCAATGCCAGCGCCTACGGAGTACTCAAGACTGCGTTGGAATCCGATGCCATTACCAACGTTTACGGTGCGGCCCACGGCATCCGCGGCGTTCTGGATGATCGCCTGTATGATATCGGCCAGGAGGATCCGGGTGAGCTCCGTCTGCTTCTGCACACGCCGTCGTCGGAGCTGGGCTCCTGCCGCTACAAAATGGCGGATCCGGACACGGACGATACGGATTACCGGCGTATTCTGGAGACCTTTCAGAAATACAACGTGCGCTATTTCTTCTATAACGGCGGCAACGACTCCATGGACACCTGCAACAAGATCAGCCGTTACATGCAGGCGCACGATTGGGACTGCCGCGTGATGGGCGTGCCCAAGACCATTGACAATGACCTCTTCGGTACCGACCACTGCCCCGGCTTTGCCAGCGCCGCCAAATACATAGCGACCTCCTGCATGGAAGTGTCCAAGGACTGCCGTGTATATGACACCGGCACGATCACGGTCGTGGAGATCATGGGCCGCCACGCCGGGTGGCTGGCCGGCAGCGCCGCGCTGGCATCGGCCTGCGGCTCCGGGCCGGACCTGATCTATCTGCCGGAAGTTGATTTTGACATGGAGCAGTTCCTTGCGGATGTGCACCGCATCTATGAGGAGAAAAACAACGTTCTTATCGCCGTTTCCGAGGGCATCCACTACGCGGACGGCTCGTTCGTTTCCGAGGCCAAGGCCTCTGCGACCGACGGCTTCGGCCATGCGCAGCTTGGCGGTCTGGCGGCGCGTCTGGCGCAGGTGATCAAAGAGCGCGAGCACGCCAAGGTGCGCGGCATTGAACTGTCGCTGCTGCAGCGCGCGGGCGCGCATCTCGCCTCCCAGACGGATATCGATGAGGCGTTTGCTGCAGGCAAGATGGCCGTTGAGGCAGCACTCTCCGGCGAGACCGGAAAGATGGTCGCGTTTGAGCGCGTGATGGCGGACGGTCAGTATACCTGCCGCATGAAGCTCATTCCGCTCTCCGATGTTGCGAACTACGAAAAGAAGGTTCCAGTGGAATGGATCGTGCCGGAGGGCAACAACGTCACGCAGGACTTTATCGACTATGCCCTGCCGCTCATTCAGGGCGTGCCGGAGATCCCGCTGGAAAACGGCCTCCCACGCTATGCGCGGCTGAAAAAGGTGCTTGCAGAATAAGCAAAACGCAGAGTCGGCGAAAAATCGCCGGCTCTGTTCATTTGTGCTGTTCAAGTGCAGGAAAATATGATAAACTAATACATTATCTATTGTAACGAAGGAGTTTCCAAAATGATCACTGTTGATGACCTCTCGCTGCAGTACAGCGGCGCCCCGCTGTTTTCCAAGGTGAACCTGCAGTTTACCCCCGGCAACTGCTATGGCATCATTGGCGCCAACGGCGCCGGCAAATCCACGTTCCTGAAGATTCTCTCCGGTCAGCTCGAGCCGAGCACCGGCAACGTCTATATCGACCCCAAGGCCAGAATGTCCGTCCTCAAGCAGGATCAGACCATGTACGATGCCTATACCGTCATGGACACGGTCATCATGGGTAACCAGCGCCTGTACGACTGCGGCAAGGAGAAGGACGCCATCTATGCCAAGGACGAGATGACGGATGAGGACGGCATTCGCGCCTCCGAGCTGGAGGAGGAGTTTGCCGATCTCGGCGGCTGGGAGGCGGAGTCGGATGCGTCCCGCATCCTGCAGGGCCTCGGCGTCGCGCCGGAGCATCACGAGACCATGATGTCCGACATGGATCCGCGCCTGAAGGTCAAAGTCCTGCTGGCGCAGGCGCTCTTCGGCCACCCGGACATCATCCTGCTCGACGAGCCGACGAACAACCTCGACCTTGCGAGTGTCGTCTGGCTGGAGGATTTCCTGATGGATTACGACGGCACGGTGCTCGTCGTGTCGCATGACCGCTATTTTCTCAACAACGTCTGCACGCACATCGTCGATATCGACTACGGCAAGATCAAGATGT
>ENA-UOOD01002432-UOOD01002432.1-human-gut-metagenome-genome-assembly--contig:-CS67-NODE-2432-length-16719-cov-30.216995_pt1 | contig 16719 bp, 14 predicted proteins | sample MGYA00242464_ERZ724011 | MGnify/ENA metagenome assembly ERZ724011 | reverse complement strand
ACGCTGAAAAAGATACTGTGGTGTGACGACGATTCCATAAAGTCGTATTTTATAGCCGCAGGGGAAAATCTGACCTATACAAATTTGCGGCGGCATATTCTGGACAGCCTGGAGGATAAGCCCTTTCCGTCCCTTCCCGAAGAACTGCAAAAGCATATCTATTTCGAGTTTGGCAGCATAGAAGATCATTTCAAATACCGTCAAGCAGTGATGGAAGCCTACCCCTGCGGCCATTATCCCGTGTTTGAGGGATACGATCACATGCAATATCAGATTCGCGATCCAAAGGGGTTCGCCGAAATGCTGGCACACATCGCCGAGCGTGACTGTATGCCGGAACTGCCATTTATCAGAAAGTGAGTGATACCCATGAAATACAAAATCGAGAAAAACACCGTACAGGAGACGCTGATCATTCCGCTGTATGCGCGGAAGGTCTGCTCAGAACTATACCCGAATCTCTACCGGGACGAAACAGCGGTTCGCCTGATTGACGAGATCGACTACGATTTTTCAGAGGCGGAGAAAAACTCCCGCAGCCTGATGCAGCGTTTCGGCTCGCTGGAAGTTGCCATGCGGCAGAATGACCTTGCTTTTGAGGTGCGGGATTATCTGAAATCTCACCCCAATGCGGCGGTGGTCAATCTGGGCTGCGGACTGGACAGCACCGGAAGAAACTGCGACAACGGCAGCTGCAAGATATATAATCTGGACTTTCCCGATGTTATCACCGTGCGCAATGAGCTGCTGCCCGCCGGAGAGCGGGAGGAAAATATCCCTTGCGATCTGAATGATACGGCGTGGTTTTCCAAAATCGATGCCTCCGGCGGCGCGGTGTTCTTTGCCTCCGGCGTGTTTTACTACTTTTTGACCGAGCAGGTCAAGGCGCTGGTACAGCAAATGGCAGACGCTTTTCCGGGCAGCGTGCTGGTGTTTGACGCTGCAAATCGGACGGCGGTGAAGATGATTGCAAAAACATGGCTCAAAAGCGCGAAAATCAAGGATGTCGGCGCATATTTTGCGGTTTCGGACGCTCCCCAAGAGATCAGTGCGTGGGATAGCCGCTTGCAGGTCACCAGCCGAGGCTATATGCTGGGCTACACCGATTTGAAAGACCCATCCGTCAGCGGATTTTTCCGTTTTCTCGCCAGGGTCGGTGACGGAATGATGAAGATGCAGATTGTAAAGATCAGATTTGGAGGCAAGCAATGAAAATTCTGGTATATGGTGCAGGTGTTTTAGGGTGCAATCTGGCAAGGAATCTGTTTCACGCCGGAAAGGATGTGACCCTGCTTGCCCGGGGAAACTGGGCAGAGGAAATCAGGAAGAACGGACTGCGGATCAAGGATCAATTCTCCCTCCGCACATCGGTCAGCAATATTCCTGTGGTGACGGAACTGGCACCGAATGTCCGGTACGATGTGATATTTGTCGTTCTGCGATATACGCAGCTGGATTCTGCTCTGGAAACCTTGCGGGCGAATCAGACGAAAAATATTGTTTTTGTGGGTAACAATGTGCAGGCAAGAGCGCTGGCGGCGGCACTGCCGGAGAAAAATGTCTTGTTTGCCTTTGCGCTCTCTGCCGGGCATCGGGAACCTGACCGGGTCGTTTCTATCGACCTGAAAAAAATAACCATTGGGCAGTTGCGTGGGGCGGTCTCCAATGCGGAACTGATCGGAGAGATTTTCGGCGGTACCAAATACAAGGTCGTCTATGAGCCGAATATGGAGGACTATCTGCTCTGCCATGCGGCCTTTGTGATGCCTGCGGCCTTCGCCTGCTATAAAACAGACGGCGACCTGAAAAAGCTTAGGAGAAATACGGTGTACCTTGGACGGGTGATCGATGCCAATATTGAAGGCTACCGTGCCATACGCAATGCGGGACACGACATTTTGCCAAAGGCGGATGCAGACTTTGAGAGCGAAAAGTACCGCAAGACCTGTCTGCGCTTCTTTAAACTCATGTGCGCCACCTCACTGGGCAAACTATGTGCCTCCGACCACGCCATGAACGCCATAGACGAAATGAGCGCCCTGAATCGGGATATCAAGCGGTTCTTTGATGAGAACGGCGCGGCTTATCCCGTGTGGCAGGCGCTGGAGGCGGAGGCCGGGAGATACTTACGATGAAATACGCCGGAATGCCTTTCGGCATGTGGACGCTGTTTGCGCCGTCCTTCCGAAACCAGCTGACAGCGGTGTTCGGCTACGGGACGAATACGGCAAAAGCCATCACGAAAAAAGCAAAGCTGAAATACAGGGAGATCATCTCCGAGCTGCCCGAATTTGAAAAAGGCGACCGGTTCAAGATGAACCTCGTCAACTGCGCGATGATCGGTGCGTTTATTCTCTCCATGCCGGAGCGCCCGGATGTGGAGCGGCTGACGGAGTATTATGCAAAATCCATGATGACAAAGCCCATGAAATGGTTTTGCCGCAAGAGCGGAAAAAACAAGTTTACCCCCAAGGATATTTCCGGCATGAAGGCGACCGCCACCTTGAAAGCCGCCGACCGCAACCCATATTCGTGGAACATGGAGTTTTACGAATATCCCGACGGCAGCGGCTACGAGGGACGCTTCACCAAATGCGGCATCTGCGTGCTGATGAAAAAGCTGGGGCTATATGACCTCACTCCCGCGCTGTGCCGTCTGGACTACACCATGAGCGAAGCCGGCGGCGCGACTGACTTTGTGCGGCAGTACACTCTCGCCTCCGGCGGCCCATACTGCGACTGCGGGTATAAAAAGAAGCTTTAAGCGGGAGGCACAGCGATGAAAGAAAGCTATATTACAAAGGCGTTCCGAAAAACGGTGCGTGAAAGATTCCCGGAACAGGAGGTACGAAAATGATCCAGACAACAGTTAAGGTTTCCGGCATGGCCTGCTCTATGTGCGAGGCGCACATCAACGACGCCATTCGCGCCGCATTCTCGGTGGAGAAGGTTTCCTCATCCCATTCCAAGGGGGAGACGGTGATCCTCTCGAAAGAGCCGCTGGGCGAAAATGCCCTCCGTGCCGCCATCAATGCCACCGGCTATATGGCGGGAGAGATCAGCACCGCAGTCTACGAGAAGAAAGGCTTTTTCCATTTCGGGAAGAAGAAACAGTAGGATCATTCCGATGCCGCCATCGCGGCCATCGGTTTGACATATATATTTTATAAAGGAGGACAATCATTATGAAAGAACTCGGTTTATTTGCAGCAGGCGTGCTGTTCGGCACGGCGGGGATCAAGCTGCTGGGCAGCAGGGATGCCAAGAAGGTCTACGCCCACACCACCGCCGCCGCCCTGCGTGCCAAGGAGGATGTGATGAAAACGGTCACCGCCGTGCGGGAGGGCGCGGATGACATCTACGCAGAAGCCAAGGCCATCAACGAGCGCCGCGCAGAGGCGGAGGCCGCCGCTGTGGTGGAGGACGCTTCCGCGGAGGACGCTAAGGCGGAGTGAGCCATGAAATGCACGATCTTACATGATTTACCGGGGCGGCTGCGGGTACACCTGTGCTGCGGACGGATGACGTTATCCCAAGCGGATGTGCTGGAATACTATCTGCGCGCCCAGGACGGCGTACAGGAGGTCAGGGTCTACGACCGGACGCAGGACGCGGTGGTGCTCTATGACGCGGAGCGTGGAAGCGTACTCCGTGCGCTGGCGGTATTCTCCTTCGCCAAGGCGGAAGCTATGGAGCTGGTGCCGGAGCATACCTCCCGGGCACTGAACCGGGAGTTTGAGGACAAGCTGGCAGTTGCCGTTATGCGCAGATGCATCTCCAAGCTGTTCCTGCCTGCGCCCATCACCACGGCGCTGGCGGTGTTCCGTTCCGTAAAGTACATCCGGGAGGGGTTTTCGGCACTGCTGCACGGACGGCTTTCCGTCGCCGTGCTGGATGCCACCGCCGTTACGGTGTCCATGGCACGGGGCGATTTTGCCACCGCAGGCTCTGTCATGTTCATGCTGCATTTGGGCGAAATTCTGGAGGAGTGGACCCACAAAAAGTCCGTGGCCGACCTCGCCTCCGCCATGAGCCTGCGGGTGGACAGCGTCTGGCTGCAGGCAAACGGCACCGAGGTGCTGACGAAAATCACCGATGTGAAGCCGGGGGACCGTATTGTGATCCGCACCGGCGGCATGATCCCGCTGGACGGCCGAGTGGTGGAGGGAGAGGCCATGGTGAACCAGTCCTCCCTCACCGGCGAGTCCATGCCTGTGGCGAAGCACCCCGGCAGTCCCGTCTATGCCGGAACGGTGGCGGAGGAGGGCGCGTGTGTCATCTCCGTGGAGAAATCCTCCGGCAGCGGGCGGTATGACCGGGTGGTTCGCATGATCGAGGAGTCGGAGAAGCTGAAATCCACCGCCGAGGACAAGGCGTCCCGGATGGCGGACAGGCTGGTGCCCTATACGCTGGGCGGCACGGCGCTGACCTATCTTCTGACCCGGAATGTGACGAAAATGCTCTCGGTGCTGATGGTGGACTTCTCCTGCGCCCTGAAGCTGGCCATCCCCATTGCGGTGCTGTCCGCCATGCGGGAGAGCAGCGGCTATCACATCTCCGTCAAGGGCGGACGCTTTTTGGAGGCGGTGGCCAAGGCGGACACCATTGTGTTCGACAAGACCGGCACGCTGACCTATGCGACGCCCACCGTGGCGGCGGTCATCCCCTTCGGCGGCCACGATGAGGCGGAAATGCTCCGGCTTGCCGCCTGTCTGGAGGAGCATTACCCCCATTCCATGGCAAACGCCGTGGTGGCGGAGGCAAAGCGGCACGGGCTCACCCACGAGGAGTACCATTCGCAGGTGCAGTATGTGGTGGCCCACGGCATCTCCAGCATGGTGGAGGGCAAGAAGGTCATCATCGGCAGCGCCCACTTTGCCTTTGAGGATGAGGGCTGCCGCATCCCGGCGGGAGAGCAGCCGAAATTTGACGCGCTGCCCGCCGCGTATTCCCACCTGTACCTCTGCATGGACGGGGAGCTGGCGGCGGTCATCTGCATCCACGATCCCCTGCGCCGGGAGGCGCGGGAGGCGGTAAGGGCGCTGCACGAGAGCGGCTTTACCAATGTGGTGATGATGACCGGCGACAACCGCCGCACGGCGGAGGCTGTGGCCGCCGAGGTGGGCGTGGACGCCGTGTACGCCGAGGTGCTGCCGGAGGACAAGGCCGCGTTTATCCGGCAGGAAAAGGCGAAGGGACACACCGTTATCATGGTGGGCGACGGCGTCAACGATTCTCCCGCCCTCTCCGAAGCGGACGCGGGCATCGCCATCTCCACCGGCGCGGCCATCGCCCGGGAGATCGCCGACATCACCGTTGCCTCGGAGGATCTGTTTGCGCTGGTAACACTGCGCAGGCTCGGTGAGGCACTGATGGAGCGTATCCACGGCAGCTACCGCTTCATCGTGGGCTTCAACCTGACGCTGATCGCGCTGGGCGTGGCGGGTGTACTGCCACCTGCCACCTCGGCACTGCTGCACAACGGGTCCACCCTGGGCATCAGCCTGCGGAATATGACCGACCTGCTGGACGATGAAGAAAATACCCAAAAATAAACAAGCAAGTGAGGGAGCAGAGAGGCGGCAAGGTGCTTCTCTGCTCCTTGCAGACGCTGTGTTATTAGCGTTAGGGGGGCGGATAAACGCGGAGCATAACAAAGCCCGTATCAGTTTAACTGGTACGGGCTTTGTTGAATAATATGCAAAGTGAAATCAGACCTTCCACCCGGCGGCCTGCTGCCGCTCCACCACGAAGCGGCGGTAGAGCCCGTCAACAGCAACCAGCTCGTCATGGGTGCCCTGCTGAACGATCTCGCCGTGATCGACCACAAAAAATTGGTCGGCATGGCGCACAGTTTTCAGCCGGTGAGCAATCATGATGACCGTCTTATCGTGGGTCAATTCCGCAACGGCCTCCATCAGCTCCTTTTCATTTTCGGGGTCAACATTGGCAGTGGCCTCGTCCAGAATGACGATTGGCGCGTCCTTCAGCACGGCCCGGGCAATGGAGATGCGCTGCCGTTCGCCGCCGGAGAGGTGTCCGCCGGATGCGCCGCATACGGTCTGATAGCCGTTCTCCAGCCCCATTATGAACTCGTGGCAGCCGCATTTCTTCGCGGCGTCAATGACCTCCGCATCGGTCGCACCCTTTCTGCCCATGCGGATGTTGTCTATAACCGAAAGGTCAAAAAGGTAATTATCCTGCGACACATAGGCGATGCGCTTCGTGCACTCCGCCAGCGGAAGTGTACGGATGTCCACGCCGCCCAGCTTAATTGTGCCGTCCTTTACATCCCACAGGGAGGCAATAAGCCGGGCGATGGTGGACTTGCCGCTGCCGGAGGAGCCTACAAGGGCATTGACCGTCCCCGGGGCAATGTGCAGATTGATTTCGTGCAGCACCTCCTTGTCGTGATAGGCAAAGCGGACATTTTTTAGCTCGATGGCGTTGTCGGCCGGCAGCCTTTCCACCGTCCTTGGATGCTGCATATCCTCGCCGGACAGCACCTCCGCTATCTCGTCCACGATGGTCTTGACCTGGGCGATGTCATCGGTGTAGGAAAAGGCGGTGATCAGCGGCTGCATAACGCCGAAGGACAGAACGATAACCGTCAGGAACGTCTCTGCCGACAGAGTGCCATGCATATGAAGAACGCAGCCCACCGGCAAGATGCCGAGAAGTGTCGAAGGGAGTATCGCCATTCCGGCCACCTGTCCGAAGAGGCTGCCCCGCATCCAGTCGATGAAGGCTGCTTGTCAATGCGAATTGCACACTCCTTTACAAAAACATACCTTGACAAATCTCGTCTCAAAAGAAAATGCTGACACAAAAGGCAAAGGAATTAGGTTTATCAAATACCAAGTATTATGTTGATGACGGTTATACAGGCACGAACTTCAATAGACCTGCTTTTCAGGAGCTTCTTGACGATATTGAAATGGGATATATCTCAGTTGTTATCGTCAGAGACCTTTCCCGATTAGGCAGAGATTATGTCTCGGTTGGTCATTACACAGACAACTATTTCCCTGAGCATAATGTAAGGTTTATCGCTGTTAATGATATGGTTGACAGTGATGAGGGTGAAAACGAAATCGCACCATTCAAGAATGTTATGAATGAAATGTATGCGAGAGATATCAGCCGTAAGGTAAGAAGTGCTCATCGTATTCGCGGAAATATGGGAGAACCGTTATCTCAACCGCCTTACGGGTATATGAAAGACCCACAGAACAAAAAGAAGTGGATTATTGATACCGAATCTGCAGAAGTAGTCAAGAGTATCTTTGCAATGTGCATTGAGGGTAAAGGCAATGAAACTATTGCCCGTATCTTACAGGAAAACAAAGTAATGATACCGATGACATATTGGCAGAGCAAAGGTCTTAACAAGGGCGGTAAAAAAACTCAGCCTGACTCTTATAAATGGTGTAAGACGACGGTACAGAAGATTCTTGCACAACAGGAATACTGCGGTGATGTTATCAACTTCAAGACTTACTCAAAAAACTTCAAGAATAAGAAAAGACTTCAGAATCCCGAAGAGAACTGGAAGATTTTCAAGAATGTTCACGAGCCGATAATTGACAGAGATACTTTTGAAACTGTTCAGAAGATGAAAGCCAAAGGTAAACGCAGAGCGCCGAATCCCGAACATGCTGAAAAGAATATGTTCTGCGGATTGTTATACTGTGTCGATTGCGGAAGTCCTTTATGGTTCAATGTCAATCACCCGAATACTGATATCAAGTATTTTATGTGCTTCAACTACAAAGGTCGCAGAGGCACCTGTGAGGGTGCACATTATGTCAGAGCTGATTCTTTGGAGCAGATTGTGATGCTTGAGCTCAGAAGTCTTGCAAGCTTTCTCATTGAAGATGAAGAAGCGTTCGCAGATATTCTTGAAGCAAAGACAAACAAAAGCATACTCAATCAGCAGAAGTTTCTTGAAAGCAGTATTGATAAAGCAACAGCAAGAACTAAGGAGGTTGCCGTGATGTATGAAAAACTCTTTGAAAAGCACATCAACGGTATTGTTAACGAAGAAAGCTTTATGCAATTATCTCAGAGGTATGAAACAGAACGAGACGAGCTGAAACTAAAAATCAGGCAATACCAAGAAGAGCTTTCAGAGATAGAAAATCTTCGTACAAGCAAAGAACAATTCACATTGGCAGTCCGTAAGTTTATGCAGATGGAAACTCTTACACCTGCACTCCTGAATGAACTTATTGAGAAAATCGAGGTTCACTCCATTGAGGGTAAAGGTAAGAACAGAACGCAGAAAATCATTATTCATTACCGCTTCATCGGGGTTATTGAAAATCCCATAAAAGAGAAAAACATAGTCCTCGAAGCAAGACAAGGGGTCGCCGTAGAATAACAGTGGCTTTAATAAGAGGGTATAGCGGCTCGCCTTTCAGAGCGTCTAACATAGTGATAATCTCGTCAGAGTTATACCACTCATACTCACGCCTTTCGAGCTTTGAAAGACGCACGAGCTCACAAGGATTTGTACTTATCAGCCTGTGTCGCATATCCGTTTTTTATTGCTTGCTTAACTATTTCTTGCTTTTTTCTTGCTTCTTGTTTTATCATATTCATGAGAAGTACTTCTTTCTTGGTTAATGTTGTTTTGCGATTTCATTATACCATATTTTGAAGCTACTTCTCTTTTTTGGGGGTCACATCATTTTAACAAATACATTCTGTATTTCGGTACTGGTATTACATGATATTGACACTTCCACCTTGTGTGTTATAAACTACTTTCGTCCATTTATTCGTCCTCCTTTGATTCTTTACGGTTGATGTTGCTTCTTCCATTATATCAAAGGAGGACTTATTTTTTTTGAATGAACGCTTTCGATTTTTACTCTCCACAAGTAAAACTTGTGGTTGGGTATATAATCGAAAGAAACACCAGTTTGTGTGTTTTTTTCTCTTGCAAATTTTTTATAAATAAGTTAATATATAAGTGGAAAATATCGGAACAGGTGTGAGGCTATTAAGAAAAAATCAAAAGTCGCTTTCGCTGTAATCTGTGTTGCTGTGTTTTTCACCGATAGTTTTCTTTACGCATAATTTTTGCGTTTGACTCAGCGCGAAAAAGGGCAGATATACGGAATTTTGCCGATGATATTGACATAAAGCCGAATGATTGGTAGAATATTATCGAACCGGATAGCAATGGCTAACCGGTTGACTTTAAGATTTATAGTTAGCTAATGCTAATCGAGAAAAAGTACTGTGACGCCGAAACGGCGTTTGCTTTTTGTGTTGCAGTTAGCAAAAGCTAATTGAATGGAGGAGAAACATGAACAGAAAAATATCGGCTGTTGCCGCAGTTGTTTTGATGCTTGCGGTAATTATATGCGCGGCTCTGCCGGCTTTTGCGGCTTTGGCTCCGACTCAGGACGGCGTGTATGAAGTCAGCGTTAAGATGTACCACGCTCAGAAGGACAAGACCTCTATGGGCGACAAATACCTTGTTCATACCGCACTGCTGACCGTGAAAAACGGCAGCAAGACTTTGACTATAGCAACGCCCGAGAGCGTCTCGGGTATGCAGTTCTGGTACTACAAAAACGGCGGAGTTGAGGGCGACACGGCCGAAGTCAAGCCCGCAGGGAGCGTTAAGATAGCGGGCACGACATATCAGTCCGCGTTTGAGTTTCCGATAGTCGGAAACGGCGAGTTCGTCGGCGTGAAGTTCGCCGCACCCGTTATGCCGATGTCGCCCTCCGCGAGAATACATATCGACTATGCAAGCGCTAAAAAAGTTGCGGATATCGGCTCCGCCGCTGTTACTGCTCCGAATGCGGTGACTCCCACGAAGCCGACTGAAAGCGCAAAAGGCGAAGCTTCGGTTGATACAACGGCTTCTGCACCTGCCGAAACCGATTCTACCGGCGAGACGGTAACAGGGGAGAGCATCTCGGAAAATGAGGCTTCAACTGTCTCTGAATCTGTTGCCGAACCCGTTTCCGAGACGACTTCAAATAACAGCGGAAGCAAAAAGACTGCGGCGATAATCGGATCTGTCTTTGCGGCGGTCGTTATAGTTGTGCTCATAGTTGCAACGGTGATAAAGAGAAAAGCAATAAAGGAGTAACCGGAATGAACAAATGCTTCAAAAAATTTCAGGTCAAGGATTTCGTTTTCCTTGCAATTCTTTCGGCGGCGATGACGCTCTGCGGCGGAATAACCATGCCGCTTGTTATGCACACGACTTTATTCGGGCTTCGCAATATGGCGGCAGCTCCGATATATGCGCTCTTCTGCGCTGTCGGTCTGATGAAAGTCAGAAAACCGGGTGCGTTGACTGTAATCGGTCTGTTTTCCGGCGCTCCGCTCGTGTTCTTTTCGCCCGTCATGTTCTTCAATAATTTTGTGGCGGCTATCATCGCGGAATTGCTGATGCTCCTGTTCTTCAGAGGCTATAAAAATAAAGGCTCCGTGCTTTTCACGGCGGGAATATATATGCCGCTCTCTCTGCCGATTTCAGTGCTTTTCAGCATTTGGCTCAACGGACAGAGCTATGAACAGCTGCTTGCGCGCCCGACAGCTTCGATATTCACCTCGCTCGGTACTGTGGCGCTCGGGTTCATAGGCGCGGCAATCGGCATGAAAATAGCCGCAGAGCTGCAAAAGGCGGGCAAGCTCAAGCCCGACGGAGAAGACGGAAATGCTTGATGCGTTCAGTGTAAAAAAACCGATTTATCCGCTTGTAGCCTTCTTCTCGTCGCTGTGTATGCTCGTGTGCGGAATGCTGCTTTCGAAGAGCCTTTGGGCGTTTGCGTTTGCCGGAGTGCTGTTTTTGCTCTGCTGCTGCTTCGGGCTGTTTCGCGGCGCATGGAAAATGAGCGCCGCAATGCTCGCCTTCGGGCTTGTGATAGGCGGGCTGGCTTTTTTGACCAACCGCAATTTCAATGCCTTTTGGCAGACGGTCGTGCGCGCGCTCCTGCTCGGGATATGCGCCGTGCCGATGATAACGCTGCCGCCCGCGGATCTCATGCGCTGCATGAATCAGCTGCATTGTCCGCGGATAATAACGCTCGGAATGCTGGTCACCCTCCGCTTCATCCCGATACTTGTCACCGAGATAAGGCGAATATGGGAGGCAATGAAGGTGCGCGGAGCGAATGTCAAATGGTATCGCCCGGACTGTCTCTACAGAGCGTTTTTTATCCCGCTTGTCATGCGCATTATCGGTATCTCCGATACGCTCTCCCTTTCGCTTGAGACAAGGGCGTTCGCGCTCGATAATTCTCCCGCAACCGTCTACGGCAAGGTCGAGCTTCGTGCGCGCGATATAGTATTTTCGGTTGCGGCGGTTATTTCCTGCGCGGGTCTGGGGGTGGCGGTATGGATGCGCTGAGGCTTGAAAATATCAGTTTCTCATATAACGGCTCGGATAAAATATTCGACAGTGTCAATTTTACCCTTGAATACGGAGATTTTGTTCTCCTCTCCGGTGTGTCGGGTGAGGGCAAGAGCACGCTGCTCTCGATAATCAACGGCATGATCCCGTTTATAACGCCCGGAAAGCTCGACGGAAAGATTTATGTAAATTCCGAGGATGTTACCGACGTCAGAGTCAGCGAGCGTGCAAGGCTTATAGGCACGGTGCTCCAGAATGCAGACGAGCAGATAGTCTATGATACCGTCCGCGACGAAATAGCTTTCGGGTGCGAAAACTTAGATGTCCCGGTCGAAAAGATAGATTTTAGGATAGCGGCGAGCACAAATATGATGAAGATATCGCCAGACGCAAAGACGCGGACTATGTCGGGCGGGCAGAAGCAGAGGCTTATTACCGCTTCAACGCTTGCGATGAAGCAGAAAATCATAATTCTCGATGAGCCTCTTGCAAACCTTGACACAGAGGGCGCGCATATCCTGCTTGGCGCGCTTCGTTCGCTTTCAAAGAGCGGTTATGCGGTGCTGCTCGTTGAGCACAGGCTCGATGTTGTCAGACCCTATGTCAACAAGGTCATGTGGATAAAAGATAAAAATGTCACAATGAGCGCCGACAAGGATGCCGTCCTCCGCTGCGAACGGGTTATAGAGCCGGAGAGCAGACCGCACACAGTCGGCTCGCCCGTTATAAGCGGGCGCAGCTTGGTTTTTGGCGCGGGAGGCAAAAATATCCTCGACTCGCTCGATATCGATGTGTATAAAGGTGAACGCCTTGTTCTGCTCGGTGCGAATGGCTGCGGCAAGACTACGCTCATGCGGACTCTCGCAAGGCTCAACAAGCTCACATCAGGCACGCTCGAACAAAATATAGTTCAAAAGCCGGGGCGAAGAAAGCCCAACGCCGCGTGGTTCAAAAAGGTTGGCTTTGTCTATCAGAATCCAACATATCAGCTCTTCATGCCGACACTGCTCGCCGAGGCCTCTTTCAGGGCATCATCGGAGCAGAAAGCAAGGGAGATGATCGAGGCGTTCGGCCTCTCGGGGCTTGAAAATAGGCATCCGCAGTCCCTTTCGGAGGGACAGAAACGCCGCGCGGGTCTCGCTGCGATATGCGCGGGCGAGCCGGAAGTGCTGTTCCTCGACGAGCCTACTGTTGGACAGGATTATAATAATCTTGAGCGAATAGTCTCGGCTGTCAATAAGTTGAACCGCGAAAACGGCTGTACGGTCGTCACCGTTACTCACGACCGCAGGTGCGCCGCCGCTATGGCAGACAGGGCGCTCATAATGGGCAACGGAAAAATAGCCGAACACGGGGACAGAAATCTCGCCGACAGCTATCTCAATAAACAGTTCAAAATCATTGGGGAGTGATTAGATGATAAAAACAAGACTCATAGGGCAGGTGCCTTCCTCCAAGAAGTACATTGCCCTTACGGTGCTCGCGCAGTGGATAAGGCTTTGCGCGAATATCGTGATGATGTTTATTTTCTCACATATTCTTGAGCTTATTTTGGGCGGCGCGACCATGACGGTTAGCGTGCTTCTGCCTTATATTATAGGCATCTCCGCAGTTATGGCGGTACGCTATATCTGCGGAGTGTGCAGCTCAAAGACATCTTTTTTGGCGTCGGCACAGGTGAAAAAAGTCCTGCGCGGGAAGATGTACAAAAAGCTTACCCGCATGGGTGCGTCGTATCATGAGAAGGTTTCAACCTCCGAGGTGCTCCAGGTTTTTGTCGAGGGTGTCGATCAGCTTGAGCTTTATTTCGGCAAATATCTTCCGCAGTTCTTCTTTGCCATGCTTGCGCCGATAACGCTTTTCGCGGTGCTCGCTTTTGTCAGCTGGAAAGCCTCGCTCGTGCTTCTCGTCTGCGTGCCGTTGATTCCGCTTTCGATAGTCGCGGTGCAGAAGATAGCAAAACGGCTGCTGAGCAAATACTGGGGAGTATATGTCAATCTCGGCGACACGTTCCTTGAGAATATTCAGGGACTCACGACCCTCAAGGTATATCAGGCCGATGAGATAAAGAACGTCGAGATGAACGAAAAGGCGGAGGAGTTCAGACGTATCACTATGAAGGTGCTCACCATGCAATTGAACTCCGTCAGCGTCATGGATATCGTCGCATATGCGGGCAGCGCCGTCGGCGTTGTTATCGCGGTATTTCAGGCGGCAAACGGAACGATAACACTGCCGCAGGCGTTTCTTATCATTATGCTTGCCGCGGATTTCTTCCTGCCCCTGCGCCTGCTCGGCTCGTTCTTCCATGTTGCGATGAACGGTATGGCGGCGAGCGACAAGCTCTTTAAGATCCTCGATACTCCAGCAGACGAGCAGGGAACGCAGATTCCCGAGAACTTCGATAGCGATATAAAGCTCGAAAACGTGACCTTCTCCTATGACGGGGAAAAGCCGGTGCTCAACGGCATCTCGGCGGACATTCCGAAGAACAGCCTGGTGTCCGTCGTCGGCGAGTCCGGCTGCGGAAAGAGCACGGTAGCTTCTCTTATCTGCGGCACAACAAAGGGCTATAAAGGAAGCATAAAGATAGACGGTGTTGAAGTGAGAGACATTGACGAAAAGGCGCTCATGGACAACATAACCGCCGTCAATTTCAACAGCTATATCTTCGCCGGGACGGTTAGGGACAACCTGCTCATGGCTTGCCCGAATGCTTCCGACGACGAACTCATAGACGCGCTCAAAAAAGTGAATCTCTGGGAGTTCCTCTCCTCGCAGGAGGGGCTTGATACGGCTCTCTCTCAGCAGGGAAGCAACTTCTCCGGCGGTCAGCGTCAGCGCCTCGCGATAGCCCGCGCGCTTTTGCATGACACACCTGTGTATATCTTCGATGAGGTCACTTCGAACATCGATGTCGAGAGCGAAAATGACATCATGGAAGTTATCCGCGAAATGGCAAAGACAAAGACGGTTTTGCTCATTTCACACAGGCTCGAAAATGTTGTTACCTCCGATATGATCCTTCTGCTCGACGGCGGATGCCTCGCGGAGAGCGGCACGCATTCGCACCTCATGGAAGAAAAGGGCAAGTATTATACAATGTATTCGACTCAGGCTCAGCTTGAAAAATATTCAAAGGAGGCGGCAGCGGTATGAAAAGAAAACAGAGCGGTCTGCGTATAATGAGCAGACTCATAGTCCTCGTCAAGCCGCTTTCCGGCTTTATGTGTCTTGCGGTTTTGCTCGGCGTGCTCGGATTCCTTTGCGCCATTCAGATAACCGTCGCGGGTTCGCTAACCCTGCTCACCGCCGCAAAAATAAGCGGCGGAATCGCAATAAAGACCGGCTGTATCTGCATCATAATTTTTGCCGTTCTCAGGGGATTTCTGCACTACGGCGAGCAGGCGTGCAACCATTATATAGCATTCAAGCTTTTGGCTCTTATCCGCGACAAGGTGTTCAAAGCCATGCGCCGGCTTTCTCCCGCGAAGCTCGAGGGTAAAGACAAAGGCAACCTTGTCTCGGTCATAACGAGCGACATCGAACTGCTTGAAGTGTTCTATGCGCACACGATATCGCCGACCTGCATTGCGATACTGACCTGCCTTATTATGCTTATTTTTATCGGGCTCTACAGCATTTGGCTCTCGCTCGTTGCGCTCGCCGCCTATATAACGGTCGGTGCGGTGATTCCGTTGGTGTCCTCGAGGCTTAACAAGAATGCAGGCATGACCTACAGAGACGGCTCCGGCGCGCTCTCGGGCTTCGTGCTCGACAGTATGCGCGGACTGCTTGAGTCGATAAGATATAACAGCACCGACAAGCGTCTCGAAGAGATGGATAAAAAGACCGACGAGTTGAACTCGCTTCAGGACAGACTCAAGAAGATAGAGGGACACACGGGCGCCGTTACGGATATCGCAATAATCTTCTTCTCCGTTGCAATGCTGCTCACGGGTATCGCCCTCTATCAAAAAGGCGTTATCGGTTTCGACGGAATGATAGTTTCTACCGTTTCGATGATGAGCTCGTTCGGCCCCGTCGCCGCGCTCTCGGGTCTTGCCGGAAATCTTACCCACACTCTCGCGGCGGGCGAAAGAGTTCTCGGCATACTCGATGAGAACCCGGTGGTTGAAGAAAACATAGACGGAAAAACAGTTGCTTTCGACGGCATGGAAAACGAAAATGTCGGATTTGCTTACGGCGATGAAAAAATTCTTGACGGCTTCAATATGACTGTCGAGCCGGACAAGATAATCAGTATCACGGGCCCGAGCGGTTCGGGCAAGTCCACCGCGCTCAAGCTCATGATGCGCTTCTGGGATGTTCAGCAGGGCAGCATAAAGATGAGCGGCGAGGATATCAGAGATATAAAGACCTCGTGCCTCAGAAGCAACCAGAGCCTTGTCAGTCAGGAGACGCAACTTTTCAACGATTCGATAGAGTCCAATATAAAAATAGCCGATTACAACGCCACGCATGAGCAGGTCGTTGAAGCGGCGAAGAAAGCTTCTATCCATGATTTCATCATGACTCTGCCCAAGGGCTATGACACAAATGTCGGCGAGCTCGGAGATCTGCTCTCCGACGGCGAGAAGCAGAGAATAGGTCTCGCCAGGGCGTTCCTCAGCGATGCGCCGATGATTATGCTTGACGAGCCTACGAGTAACCTTGACAGCCTCAACGAGGGTCATATCCTGCGCTCGATAAACGAGGCAAAGAAGGGCAAGAGCATAGTGCTCGTCTCCCACAGAAAATCAACTTCGAGAATAGCCGACAAGGCTTATACGGTTTACAGAGGCAGATTATCATGAGCAAGAAAGAGACAAAAGACAGAATAACCCGCGAAAAAGAGATGCTGCCGGAGATGGTGAAAATCTACTGTCACGGCGTGCACAAGACAAAAAGGGGAGAACTTTGCCCCGAGTGCCGGGAGCTGTGCGACTATGCGCTTTACAGGCTCGACCACTGCCGTTGGGGGAATGAAAAGAATTTCTGCTCCCAGTGCCCGTGCCATTGCTATAAGCCCGCCATGCGCGAAAAGATAAGAGCCGTCATGCGCTACTCCGGTCCGCGTATCATGCTCTACCATCCGCTTGTCGGCTCGCTCCACGCATTCGAGACCGTCAAAGGCGTGATAAAAGCGAAGAAAAGTCATTGATAAACTCTCTGACCAGACATTCCAGCAATTAATAAACCGAGCAGTAAGACTTAAATCTTACTGCTCGGTTGCCTTTATTTTTATATCTTTTACTTCTCGCCGTGGGTCAGGCAGCCTGCGCCGCCGATGCATCCGCCGGTGCACGCCATGCCTTCGATGAAATTCGCATCGA
>ENA-UOOD01002410-UOOD01002410.1-human-gut-metagenome-genome-assembly--contig:-CS67-NODE-2410-length-16791-cov-6.474128_pt1 | contig 16791 bp, 5 predicted proteins | sample MGYA00242464_ERZ724011 | MGnify/ENA metagenome assembly ERZ724011 | reverse complement strand
CAGTCCACTCGGACTGCCGTCCCTATTTTCAGTGCTCCGCCGCGCAGAAGCGGCAGTCCTCGTCTGTTGCCTCGCCCTTGCAGACGATGTTGGTGGGGCCGGTGAGGAACAGGTCGGCTACCCGCCGGCCGTCGCGCACCACGTCCACCGTCAGCTGCCCGCCGGGCACGTCCACCTGTACTCGCCGCCCGGACACCCGGCCCAGAAGCGTCAGCACCGTGACCACGGAGCCGGTGCCGGTGCCGCAGGCGTAGGTGAAGTCCTCCACGCCCCGCTCATAGGTCAGCTCCCGCACATGATCCGGCCCGACGATCTCGTAGAAATTCACGTTGGCCCCCTTGGGATAGCCCTCGAAGAACCGCAGCTGCCGCCCCAGCTCCCGCAGCTGCTGCCGGTCACAGTCCGCCAGCCCCGGCATCTCCACGGCAATGTGGGGCAGGCCGGGATCGCCCAGCTCCACATAGGGCGTGGCGTAGACCGTGCCGCCGATGCCGGCGGCGGCATCCAGCCGGATGACGCTGGGATCGTTCAGCCGGATGCGGTAGTTCCGCTGATCCAGCCGCCAGCCCGTGACCAGCCCGGCGGTGGTCTCCACGGTCTGCACCTCGCCAGCCAGCCCGTTCTCATAGCCGTAGCGGCAGATGCAGCGTGCGCCGTTGCCGCACATCTCGCCCAGTGAGCCGTCGGAATTGTAGTAGCGCATCCGGTAATCCGCCTTCTCGGACGGATCGACCACCATCAGCCCGTCCGCGCCGATGGACAGATGCCGCTCACACAGGGCGCGGGCAATCTCCGGCCACGCCTCGTCCGGCAGCCGCAGCTGCCGGTTGTCCACGATCACAAAGTCGTTTCCTGCGCCGTTCATTTTCCAGAATCGCAAGTATGTCAGCTCCCTTCCGTCTTCGGAATGTCATTCCTCCTCCAGTATACGGCAGGCGGGCGCAAAAAGCAAGCCGCCCCTCGGTCAAAGAGCCTTGTATCATACTTCGGAATATTGCCAACCGCCGGAAAAAGCGGTATAATCAAAGTATTAAACGGCGAAAGGAGCACACGTATGCATAACGACACGGCGTCCCGCAGCTGGGACGTCCGCCCCCTGACGGCGGCGGACATAGAGGCGTATCTGGATATCTATCTCAACTCCTACCCGGCCTACAAATCATTGGACGCCGCGTGCCGCGCCCACTACCGGGACAAGCACCTGACGGAGCTGCGAGAGGACACACAGACCCGCACGGTGGGACTGTTCGAGGGTGATACCCTCATCGCCACCATGAAGCTGATCCTGTTCTCCATGAACTTCTTCGGCCGGATGCAGCCCGCCTGCGGCCTGATGGCGCTGGAGGTGCATCCGCTCCACAAAAAGAAGGGCGCTGCGCTGTATATGGTGCGGTACTTCGAGGACTACGCCCGGCGGCACGGCGCGCTGCTGACGCTGCTGCTGCCCTTCCGGATCAGCTTTTACCGCCGGATGGGCTACGGCTTTGCCGGCAAGCTGTACGAATACCGCCTGCCCACATCGGTGCTGCCCCGGCCGGACGCCGAAGCGCAGCGCCGTCTGCGGCTCCTGCGGCCGGAGGACTTCGACGCGGCCATGGCCTGCCAGCGCCGCTTCGCAGCCCGAAACCACGGCATGGTGGAGAAATTCGATGAGGAGCTGCGCGCCGCCCGGGACGATATACAGGTGCGCCGCATGGGCTGGTACGACGACGGCGGCACGCTGCGGGGCTACGCGGCCTACCGCTTTGAAAGCGCCAGCGACACCAACTACACCCAGAACCGTCTCAGTGTGGAGGAGCTGGTCTACGAGGACGGCGGCGTGCTGCGGGCGCTGCTGGGCGGTCTGAAGCTGCAGGAGGATCTGGCCCAGACCGTGATCCTCCGCACCGGCGAGGAGGACTTCCACCACCTGCTGCACGACCCGCAGGACGTATCGAGGAACTACATTGACTATGGCTTCCTCCAGACCAATGTCTCCGCCGTGGGTACCATGTTCAAGATGACGGACGCCGCGGCCTTCGTGGAGCGGACTGCCTACCGCCCGTTCCCGCGGGGGACGCTGACGGCGGCGTTCCGCTGCCGGGATGAGCTGACCGGCGCGGAGCAGTGCCTGCGCATCGCCTTTGCCGGAGGGTGCTGGGCCGTGGCCGCACCGGACGCGGTGCCGGAGGTTACCGTCACCTGTCCGCAGGGAGAGCTGACCTCTCTGCTCATGGGCTCCTGCGGACTGGAGGGTTTGCTGCGTCTGGGCGCCGCGCAGGCGGACGATGCGGAAAAGGCACAGGAGCTGGCACGGCTGCTGCACTGGGGGCAGAAGCCGTGGCTCAACGCGGATTATTGAGAGGAAAAACAGCGAAAGGGAGGGGGCGGAGATGACAAACGGCCCCGTGATCGAGATCAGGCTGTCGGAGGCGCTCCGCACGCCATGACCTGCGGGCGCATCGCGCTGTTCAGCGCGCCCTGCGGCTTCGGCAGGACCGTGGCGTCCCGCGCCCTGCTGCCCGGCACAAAGCTGCGACCTGCGCCCGGCGGACATAAAGTGTCTGCCGGGGGGGTAGGCGTGTTTTAGGGCGTTTTTCCTGTTGACAACCGTTTTCTTCCAATCTATAATAGTAGCTGGCGGCATAGGCCGTCGGCCAATTGAATACATGATCCATTGATATCGTGCGGCCAGACTGCCGCAAGGCCCCGCAGGGGTCAGGCAGCGGCTTCAAAGGAACGGGGTGCAAGGCCCCACGCGAACGGCACTGTAAGCGCAAGAACGTACCGAGGCGGCGTCAGCCGCTGGGACGAAAGTCCGCCATTGCAGACATCACGTCTGTGAGAAGGCAGGTTACGAACGAGGAGAGAACTCTCTGCGGCGCGAGTCAGAAGACTTGCATGAAGGAGGATCACCAACAGCGGGCGCTCTCTCCGTGGTGTATGGATGGCAGGAGTGTGCGCCGGCGTTTCCCGGAAAGGGAGGGGCCGGTGTTTTTCTGTCGCGGACTGCGCTGGCCGTTCTCCGGTAAAACGGAGGCTGACCGGCGTTTTTTCTGCGTGTGTACGCGTCAAGCCGAGGCGGTTTTTCCACCGCCGCTTTCCATAAGGGCGGGAGGGGGGCAAAACCCTCCCGCCTCCTCTCTTTTTTGGGAGAATGGACACACTTCCGCCGCATTGGCCAAGGGAGCCTTACCCTTTTTTCCGCATGTGCGTTAGAGATAGAGAAGATCAAAAAAACAGGAGGAGATCACATGTATCACAAAAGAAGCATGACCGACCGCGTGCTGGCCATGCTGCTGAGTCTGGTGCTGTGCCTGACCATGGTGCCGCAGCTGGCCTTCGCCACTGCCGCCGCACCCTGCGTGACGGGCAGCACGGGCGATACGGAGTATACGGTCACGACCGGCGGCCTGCTGACCGTCTATCTGGACGAGCTGTTCAAGGACAGCGAGGGTCATACAATGACCTACCAGCTGGATACCGGCGACTACGGCACCCAGACCAAGATCACAACGGATAAGGACAGCGGCCGTCCGTGCCTGTCCTTTACCAATCCCACGGCGGGCATCTATACGCCCACCATCACCGCCAGCTGCCCCAACGGCGGCATGGGCAAGGTGACGCTGACCATCACGGTGGAGCAGGGCAAGGACGGCGATGCCTCCCAGTATGGCTACGACGAGACGCCCGCCGACTCCGTGAAGGTCTATGTCACCGTTTCCAGTGACGGCATCCCGCTGATGGGCAACGAGGGCACCGTGCTGTCCCACCTGGAGGTGGAGGTGCCTTACTTCGATCTGGCGTACCAGGGCCTGACGGACTTCTACCGCTATCACACGGAGAACGGCTCCGGCGGCTATGTGGACAGCGAGATCGTGAAGCGTCCCACCGCCCTGCACCTGTATCTCTACATGATCGGCGTGTACTATCTGGGCCTTGATCCGGATCAGATCATCAGCGGCAGCGTGAAGATCAACGGCCATGACGGCAGCTGCGGCGTGGTGGATATGCTGGGCAACCCCCCCTACGATGACACCATGGCGGCTCTGAACATCACCGGCAGCGCCACGTCCCTGTACATGCAGCAGTTCTGGGGCCATGACGAGAACCTGATGTACTACCGCAACCACGTCTATCCTCTGATGGGCCCCGGCTGGGGCAGCACGGCGGACTATATCCTGCTGTCTGACGGTGACACCATCGACGTGGCCATGTTCAGCAACTGGCAGTTCTGGACGAAGGGCGCCTTCGCCGCCTTCGATCAGGACGAGTACGCCGCGCCTGTGGGCGGCGCCGTGAGCTTCCGGACCCTCAAGTACGACACCCGGTCCGTGGCCGACGGCGGCACGGAGGAGTTTGAGCCCATCACCGGCCTGAATGTCTGCGTCTACGACGAGAACTGGTCGCTGGTGGACACCCTTACCCCCGGCAGCGATGAGAGCAGCTTCAGCTACACCTTCAGCAAGGCGGGCACCTACTACCTGCTGGGCACCGATCCCAACGCCGGCACGTCGGACTCCTGCTACGCACCGGCTACCGCCAAGGTCACGGTGGGCGGCGCCAAGCCCTTCGATCCCGCCGACTATTACAAGGGTTTTGATTTCTCCAGCATCACCACGGATGAAGCGGGCACGGAGTATCTCTACAATGTGGCGGAGAGCACCATGCATGTGTCCCACTTCAGCGTCCCCGGCGACAAGAAGGTCTATACCGTTACCGTTCCCAAGGGCACGGAGACGGTCTACGTCACCTATCCCGCAGACTTTAACCAGAATATTCTGGAGTACTGCGCCCTCTTTGACGCGGACGGCAATGTCAGCTGGAACTTCTATGCCGGCAGCGACTACCAGTACACCGTCACGGAGAACGGTGACGGCAGCCACACCATCGCGCTGCCCGCCGCGTTCCTCATGGAGAATCAGCTGTACATCGCGGCGGAGTGCGACGATAACTACGACTACTTCAACTGCTTCGGCTTCGTGGTGGGCGACAACACCAGACCCGGCGGCGGGGATGACACCGTGGCCGTCACCGGCGTGACACTGGACAAGACCGAGCTGTCCGTCGAGCGCCGCAGCGCCGCCCGGCTGAACGCCGCCGTGCAGCCGGACAACGCCAAAAACCAGAAGGTGACGTGGAGCAGCAGCGCCCCCTCCGTGGCCGCTGTGGATCGCACCGGCCTTGTGACCGCGCTGGCCGAGGGCGAGGCGGTCATCACCGTCACAACCGTTGACGGCGCCTTCCAGGCACAGTGCAAGGTCACTGTCACCGACAAGAACAAGCCCGCTGTGGCAGAGGACGGCTATTACGAGATCAGCACCGGCGCCCAGCTGAAGTGGTTCGCCGATGAGGTCAACACCGGCAACGCCGAGATGAACGCCCGCCTGACCGGCGATGTCGATCTTTCCGGCATCTGCGGCGCGGACGCCCCCTGGACGCCCATCGGTAACAAGGCCGCCTACAAGGATTATCGCGGTACCTTCGACGGACAGGGCCATAAGATCACCGGTCTGTATCTGGAGAACAAGGGTACCTATAACGACGGCAGCTCCTACTACACCGCGCTGTTCGGCCTGTGCGACGGCGCGACCATCAAGAACGTCAGCGTCTACGGCGAGGGTAAGTCCATCACCCGCTATGTGGCCGGTATCGTGGGCCGCGCCTGCGGCGTCTTCACCCACCGCACCACCACCATCGAGAACTGCCACAACTATGTGACCCTCACCGGCACCCCCACCAACGACCAGATCTACGGCCACGCCGGCGTGGTGGCCTCGGCGCAGGATACCGTCATCCGGAGCTGCTCCAATCAGGCCGATATCACCGGCTATGAGGGCTACACCGGCGGCATCGTGGCGGTGGCCTCCAGCGGCAGCACCGTCATCGAGAACTGCTGGAACACCGGCGATATCCACCTGCGCGGCTGGCAGTCCAGCTTCCGCGGCGTGGGCGGCATCGCCGGCTGCGTTCGCGAAACCGTGGAAATTTCCAACTGCTACAACACCGGCAGCATCAGCTTCTACTACAGGACCCAGAGGATCCAGCAGTCTGCCGGCGGCATCGTGGGCGCGGCGGGCTACAGCTCCAGCGGTCAGAATATCACGCTGACCAACTGCTACTCCATCGGTGCCGTCAGCGGCGAGTATGACGACAATGCCAACATGGGCGCACTGGTGGGCGAGGTCGTGGGGGCCTCCACTGTCCTGACGGTCAGCAACTGCTGGTATCTGGACAGCGCGGTCAAGACCTCCGGCGCGGAGACGACGAAGATCACCGTGCGGGGCGAGGCCTTCACCGCGGCGGACGGACTCGATGCCGCGGCGCTGGGCAGCGCCTACGCTGACAGCTGCCCCGCTCCCGTTCTGCAGGGCGAGCCTGCGGAGGCGCACACCGATGCCGACAACGACGGCGTCTGCGACGTCTGCGGCCGGAAGGAAGTCCCCGTTCCCACCCGCAAGGCGGACTATCCCGCCGAGAGCGAGAATACGGTGATGACCGGCACGGCCTACCTGCTCAGCGACCTGCAGGCGGGTAAGATCTTCGCCCCTGTGGACGGCCAGAGCCTGTCCTACAGGAACTACTACTACCAGCGCTCCACCGACGGCGGCATGACCTGGGGCCCCATGCAGGACTTCTCTGAGGCCATCTTCGGCATGACCACCATCCAGATCACCGAGCTGACGGAGGGCGAGTACCACTACCGCTTCTATGCCTCCCACGACGGCGTACACTTCTCCAAGGATACATGGACGCTGAAGCTCCATGTGGAGGATGTCCCCACCATGGACTTCACGTTCTATGTGGGCAAGGACTACACCGGCGGCTACCCCATCATCCGGCTCTACAACGTGTATACCGATGATACGGGCAATGAGGTGCTGGGCGACGAGATCGAGAACTGCTTCCTGTACAGCGACTTCACCAACACTCTGCCGGAGGGTCAGGAGAACTACGACCCCGCCGATGGCCTGCTGACCGACAACTATCAGATGTTCTACGCCAAGCTGGCCGCCGGGCGCTATGCCTACCGCGCCTTTGCCAGGAACGCGGACACCGGCGACTATGACGTGGAGCTGGGCGGCATGACCCTGAACCTGCCCACCGACACCAACGTGGACGGCGGCGCAGGCGGCGGCACCAGCGTCTATCTGCAGTGCAATTCCTTCTATGTCAGCAGCAAGAAGACGGACAACACCTACTTCACGGCCGGCGAGTACCATGTCCGCGTGGACTGCCCCATCATGGGCACCTCCTGCGTCATGGGTACACCCTACACCAAGGGCAGCTACGACTACTATCCCACGGTGCTGTACGCAGCCGGCAACGCCTGCCTGTACAACGCCTACGCCTATCCCGACATTGACGGCTACATCTTTACGCAGGCCATCAACCAGACCTTCCGTGCCAGCTACTATGCCAGCACCAAGAGCCTGACCATCAACACCGGCGTGGTGCTGAAGGCCACCGTTCCCGCCGACGCCGATTTCGGCCTGTACTTCCAGTGGAACAACTTCAACACCACGGAAGTGGATCCCATGGACAAGACCGATGAGTTCGACGGCTGGCATTACAGCGAGGACGGTACCAAGAGCGCCGAGTATTTTATCTCCAAGGGCAACAGCAACTACACATGGCGTCTCAGCGATGATGCCCATGTGACGCAGGCGGGCTGGCTGTCCAGCCTCAACGCCAGCAAGGACATGACCTTCGCCTTCGGTGATAACGCCGCCACGGATCGCCTGTCCCACGACTTCAGCAAGCTGGGCACCCAGACCTCCAAGCGCGACGAGGCCGACCTGCAGGTGAACCTGGATCCCAGCGGCTTCGAGGTGCTGAACGGCACCACCCGCGTCCGGGCCTACCGTCACTGGCAGCTCATCAACTCCGATGCCGGCAACATCATGGTGGAGCCTGACTTCCACTGGGATCTGGCCTCCGGCGACGCGCAGATCGAGACGGTGGACGGCGGCAACACCTCCGCCAACTGGGCGGATGTTACCCCCGGCGCGCAGGATTCCATCATCACCGTCTACTATGACAGCGTGGACGTGGACCCCGAGAGCCACGGCAGCCACGGCGGTCTGTACCCCGCCACCCAGCCCCATCGTGTGGGCGTCATCGTAGTGGGCGGTACGGATGTGGCCCACGGCTCCGCCGATGCGGATGTGGACTTCAACATGCCTGCCGGCACTACCACCACCCGCTCCATGGATTGGGACTACAACTACGACACCTGGTACTACGAGGCCGGCGAGACGGATCCCGCCCTGACCTTCGGCGTAGTGAAGGGCAGCGGCAGCGTCGAGGTGGAGTACGCCTTTGTCGCCACCAACAACGCGATGGAGAGCACCGTTTCCGCCTTCCGGAGCGTCACCGCCGGTGAGGATGGCCGCTATACCGTGCCCCTGTCCGACTTCAACGGGCTGGGCAACGGCATGGGCGGTACCGTCATCCTCCGCATGACCGACGGCAGCGGCGTCAGCTATCGTCTGGTGCGCGTGGCCAAGGTCACCGTCTCCTCTGAGAACGCCAGCCACAGGAACGAGGATATCATGCCCGGCGATCAGGTCACTCTGACCTTCAGCGGCATGTTCCGCGGCGTCAACAAGATCTCCGGCGTGTTCAACCCCACCACCTTCAAGCCCACCTACTTCGCGGGCGAGACCAAGTACGAGGGCACGCTGGGTCAGTACCAGAAGATGGACAACGCCTCCGTCACCGTCACCATCCCCGAGGACATCGCCTTCGAGGAGGGCGAGGAGACGACGATGTACAGCTTCACCAACGGCTACACCTTCGGCAGCATGTACTCCGCTGCCAACCCCTTCGCGTTCCTGTATAACATGACGGATACCGGCGTGGGCACCAACTTCAACGCCGTCACCGTGAATTACTACATGAACCACTACGCGGACGCGGCGGTCACCGTCTACCGCAAGGTGCTGTACAATGTGGCGCTGGATGTCACCAACACCGACGGCGAGAAGCTGACGGACGTGACCGCCGTCCTGACCGACAGCACCGGCGAGACCTGCGCGGCTGACGAAAGCGGCCGCTTCCAGCTGGGCTACGGCACCTACACCTACGTTCTGACCAAGGACGGCTACACCGTGACCCGCGGCAGCTTCACCCTGGGCAGCGCCGACGCGGACAAGGTACAGGACGGTGTCCTGACCATCACCGCCGCCATGAGCGCTGCCGGCGCCAATCCGTGGGACGGCGCCACCCTGACTGAGCCCGAGAAGGACGAGGACGGCGCCTACCTCATCGGCACCGGCGCCGAGCTGGCGTGGTTCGCAAAGAACGGCGATAAGGCCAGCGCCAAGCTGACGGCGGACATCGAGCTGGCCGCCTTCGACTGGACGCCCATGGCCAAGCTCTACGGCACGTTTGACGGTCAGGGCCATGTTATCAACAATCTGTATGTCAACAGCGGCAGCTATCCTCTGGGCCTGTTCGGCTACATGCAGTCCGGCTCCTCCGTCACGAAGCTGGGCATCACCGGCGACGTGACCTGCACGGCCAAGAGCAACGCGCAGGCCGGCGGTATCGCGGGCTACATGAACGACAACAGCGCTGTTACCCAGTGCTGGAGCGCTGTGAACGTTACCAGCAAGAAGCACGGCGGCGGCATCGCGGGCTATACGAACGCTAAGTCCGTCATCACCGACTGCTACGCCACCGGCACCATCCGCAGCATCGCCGCCAACGAGTGCTATCTGGGCGGTATCTGCGGCAGCTACTACAACCGCTTTGCCGGTGCGACACTTACCAACTGCTACAGCACCGCCACGGTTATCGGCAGCAAGGGCAATGCCTCCTATGTGGGCGGCCTGTCTCCCGTCCCCTATGAGCAGAACTTCGTGAACAGCTATTATCTGGCGGGCGCCGTCTCCGGCGAGAGCCCCAAGGAGGGCGTCACCGGTTTGGGCACGGCCAAGACCGCCGAGGAGCTGAAGACCCTGACCTATGTGCTGGGCGAGAGCTTCCACAACGACACGGACGGCGTCAACAACGGCTATCCCGTGCTGGCATGGCAGGGCGGCGAGGCCCCCAAGGTGACGGAGCTGAAGATCACCACGCCTCCCACCAAGACCGAGTACCTGCCCGGTGAGAGCTTCGATCCCGCCGGCATGACGGTGGTGGCCGTGTACGACGGCGTTGCCGAGGTGGAGGTCACGGATTACACCGTGGAGGGCGGCGAAGCCCTCAAGGCGGACGCAGAGAGCGTCACCGTGAAGTACGGCGATGCTGCCGTCCAGCAGCCCATCACCATGCTGGCCCTGTACGGCAAGGGCGATGTGAACAACGACGGTGTGGTGGATGACACCGACGCCGCGCTGGTCTACGCCTTCGTCAACACCAAGCTCACCGCCGATGCCCGGCAGGCTGATGCCGCCGATGTCAACGGCGACGGCGCGGTGACGGCGGATGACGCAGTCCTCATCTATTCCTTCTATCTGGGAGAAATTGACTCCCTTACCGCTCACAACTAAGGAGGGGAAAGACATATGAAGAAAATCGTATCTTTCCTGCTGGCGCTGGTGCTGACGCTGAGTCTCACCTCCACTGCGCTGGCCGCCGTTGTCAGCCCCAAAACGGACGTGGCCGAGGTCATGGCGGGCGAGGCCGTCAAGCTGACGGTCAACGCCTCCGAGGAGGAGCCGCTGACCGGCATCGTATGCCTGAATTACCGGGTGTACTTCGATCCCGCACTGTTTGAACTGGACGCACAGGCCAGCGCCTCCGGTATGGACGGCGTGAAGCTGACGGCGCTCAAGACCGACGAGGACGGCAAGAGCTACTATGCCGTGTCTCTGCTGGATCCCACCAGCGAGGGCCTCGGCGTCAAGGGCGACCTGTACAGCCTGGTGTTCAAGCTGAAGGACGATGCCGCCGCCGGTGCGGAGGGCACCTTCACCATCACCAAGGCACATGTGTACACCATTGCCGACGGCGCCATGCAGACCGTGGAGAACGGCGCTGTGGAGAACGGCACCCTCACCGTCAAGGTGGCGGCCCAGCCGGTGCCCGAGGTGGTCTTCGGCCACTCCGCCGCCAGCGGCAAGCCCATGCTGACGTGGGATGCCGTGCCCGGTGCAGAGTCCTACAACGTCTACCGCGCTGAGAGCGAGGACGGCCCCTACACCAGGATCAACAGCACCACCGCCACCAGCTACGTCAACACCGGCGCCAAGGAAGGCGTGACCTACTACTACAAGGTCACGGCCGTCAGCGCCAGCGGCGAGAGCGAGTTCAGCAACATCGTCAGCGGTCAGGCCAAGGCGGAGCCGCAGAAGCCCGCCGCCCCTGTGGTGAAGATCGGCAGCTCCGCTTCCAGCGGCAAGCCCATGCTGACGTGGAGCGCTGTTACCGGTGCGGAGTCCTACAACGTCTACCGCGCTGAGAGTGCCGACGGCGTCTACACCAAGATCAACACCACCACTGCCACCAGCTCCGGCAAGCCCGGCGCAAGGGAGGGGGGGACGGGGGCGTCCGAGGTGGAGGCCCTGAACGCTGCCGGCAAGGTGCTGGGCATCAGCGCTGTGGTGGAGGGCAAGGTCGCCCCCGTTGTGGCCGTGGGCTACTCCACCGTCAGCGGCAAGCCCCGGCTGACGTGGAAGGCTGTCTCCGGCGCCACGGAGTACCGCGTCTACCGCAGCGCGACGAAGGACAGCGGCTACACCCTTATCAACAAGACCACGGCTCTGACCTACGTCAACACCGGCGCAAAGGCCAACACGACCTATTACTACAAGGTCGTGGCCGTGAAGGGTACGGCAGTCAGCGACTTCAGCAATATCGTTACGGCCAGACCGTCCAAGTAAGGACGGCGGCTGTCTGACACAGCATACCGCTCCGCTTCCCCCGCCCCGGCGGGGGGAGCGGAGCATACTGCCCAAAATAGCCGGGCGCCGTTCTGTACGCTTCCCGCCGCGAAAGCGCAGAGAACGACTCCCGCCCCAGCATCAACAGGAGGTATCCCTATGAAAAAACGCATTGTCTCGCTGCTGCTGACACTGGTGACGGCGCTGACCTGCCTGACGCCCGCCCTCGCCGCGTCGGCGGGCGGCGGCACGTTTTATCTCACCGCCTCCACCGCCTCCCGCACGCTGATCGAGCCAACGCCCGTTGCCTACACGGCGGGCCAGACCGTGCTGCAGGCGCTGCAGAGCAGTGACTACGCCTTCGAGCTGTCCGGCGGCTTCATCACCGCCATCTGCGGCCAGACCGGCAACTATACCGTCTACTATGACGGCGGCGCATATGCGCTGGACGCCCCGGCCTCCAGCGTAAAGACCGCCATCGTCTTTTCCGAGTATACCGGCGCGTACGATTCGACCCAGACCCGGCTGGCGGCGCTGATGGGCCGCTATCGTGCCAGAACGGACAACGTACAGAACTACAAGCCCGCCGCCGATGCCTATACCGATGGCCTTGCCGCCCTGCGCGGCGACGGCTGGGCCGCCGCCTGCACGGCGCTGGATACGGCCATCACGGACTATGAAGCCATCCTCGCCGGCCCGAAATACACCGTTACCGTCTCCGCCGCACGGAACGGGACAGCCGTGCCCGGCGCGGTACTGACCCTGACGGACAGCTACGGCAATGTGACCTCCGCCGCAGGCTCCGTGCAGGTGGTGAGCGGCGGCTACACCTTCTCCGTTTCCGATGGCAGCGACCGCACGGAGGGGACTCTCACCGTCACCGGCGACACCGGTCTGTCCGTTGTCTTACCGGCAGGGGAGTGGTTCGGTGAGCTCCGGATCCTGTACGGCGGCGCGGCGCTGCCCTGCACGCAGGATGCCGCCGCCCACACCCTGACGTGCCTTGTGCCGGATACGGTGGGCGGCGCCAATCTGAGCCTGTACGCCGCCACCGGCGCGGACACGCCTGCCAACGCCCGCCTGCGTACCATCTATGTGGGCACGGACGGCGTGGATCGCTCCGGCACCAGCCGCAGCTGGAACAGCGCCGCCACGGCGCTGGCACAGGCGTTGGACGCCGGCATGGAGGGCCGCACCTTCCCGCTGGAGGCCCAGTACGACGCCGATGGCCACACCCGCATCCAGACCTACACCGTCATACTGGAGCGCACCCCCACCCTCAGCGGCCTCACCGTCACGGCGGAGGGCGCTGCCCAGCCACTGGACTTTGTCCCTACCACGACGGACTACACGCTGTCCGTTACCTCTGATACCGTCACCGTATCGGCCCGGCCCTACGGCGCGGACTACACCGTCACCGGCACCGGCACGGTGCAGCTGACGGCGGCGCAGCAGACCCGTACCGTGTCCGTCACCGCCGGCGGCCGTACCACCGACTACACCCTGCACCTGCGGAAGGCCGATGCCGCCGCCGTCACCGTCACCCCGCCCGCCGCGGATACGAAGGTGCATGTGACCAACGCCGCCGGCGGCGAGATCACCCCGCAGAACGGTGTGTACCGCCTGGTACCCGGCGCAGCCTATACCTGCACCGCTGTGCGCGGCGGCTGCCGTGCCAGCCTGCCCTTTACCGCCGCCAACGGCCTGACCCTGACGGCCCCCGCGCCGGAGGCGGTGAACGCCCTGACGGCGCTGGCACTGTACAGCGGCTCTGCCGCCGCCACCCGCCAGACCCACGAGAGCGCCGAGGGCTTCGACCCCGCCCGGCGCACCCTGACCTATACCATCCCCGATGATCAGCAGCGCCTGTACGCGCAGGCTACCGCCGTCTCCGGCTACACGGCGGAGGCGCGTTATGCCCGTCAGACCATCAGCGCCGAAACGGACGGACGCCCCCACACCGTGACCATCACCTCTCCGGTCAGCGGCACCGGAGCGGCTTCCATGCTGTCCTACTGCGTAGCGTCGGGCGACCGCAGCCAGACCGTGACCCTGCGGCTGTACAAGACCGTCTCCGGCGTTACCTACGAGCAGACATACACCCTGCGCCTTGTCCGCCTTGCCCAGCTGAAGACGCTGGCGCTCCGCACCGAGGCGGAGGAGCTGCGCCTGTGTGACACCGACGGCGCGTCCTGCACCTTCCGCAGCGGCGTGACGGCCTACACCGTCACCGTGCCCCGCGCCACCACGTCCCTGTTTGTGACCGGTACCTTCACCGGCAGCGGCTACACGGCGGAGGTCAACGATGTCCGCTGTGACGCGCTCACCGGCGCGGAGACGCCGTTGGATCCCGCGCAGGACACCGAGACCGTGACCATCCGCGTCACGGGCAGCGACAGCGCTGCCGTCCCCGCCGTCTACACCGTCACCGTCCGCAAGCAGGAGCCGGTGAACGTCACACTGTCCCTGACCCCCGCCGATGCGGCGGTGTCCCTGACGGACACCCGTACCGGGCGGCGCATCGCCCCGTCCTCCGGCAGCACATGGCAGCTGATGCCCGGCGTGACATATCACTACACCGCCACCTGCTACGGCTATGTGGGCGTTTCGGCGGACTACACCGCCCCCACGGCGGATGCCGTCGTACCGGTGTCCCTGACCCCCGCCCCCGACAGTACCCGACAGGAGCTGGACGCCGCATGGCCCGGCTTCCGTCTGGATGAGAACAACAACGGCGTGGTGGACGCCTCCGTACCCACCAGGGACAGCGAAGCCATGCTGAGCTGGGCCACCCAGCTGGGCGAGGGCTACTCCGCCGATGCCTGCGGCTGCCCCATTCTGGTGGACGGCTGCCTGTACACCTACGCCAAGTCCACGCTGTACAAGGTGGACGCCGTCTCCGGCGAGGTACTGGCCACCGGCGCCATGGATCACAAGTCCAGCTTCGCCATCAACACCCCCACCTATGCCGAGGGCATGATCTTCGTGGGCCTGTCCGATGGTGCGGTGCAGGCGTTTGACGCCGTGACCCTCCGCCCCCTGTGGATCTACCGCGACCCGCTGAAGGGTCAGCCCAACTGCCCCATCGTCTACCACGACGGCTATATCTACACCGGCTTCTGGAACGGCGAGACGCTGGACGCCAATTACGTCTGTCTCAGTGTCACCGATGAAGACCCCACCAGGACCAACGAGAGCAAGCTGGCCTCGTGGACATACACCGCCAGAGGCGGCTTTTACTGGGCCGGGGCCTACGTCACCGACAACGCCGTGGTGGTGCCCACGGATGACGGCGAAAACGGCTATATCACCGGCTATGCCCGGCTGCTGTCGCTGGATCCCAAGACCGGCTTTCTGCGTGACAGCGTCACCATGCCCTACCCCGGCGACCTGCGCAGCGCCGTGACGTATGACGGCGGCACCTGCTATTTCACCTCCAAGGGCGGCTATTTCTACGCTGTGGATCTGCTGGCCGGCGGCACGTTCCGCACCGGCAGCCTGCGGGCGCTGAAGCTGTACAACTACGGCAGCGACGCCGCCAACCCCGCTATGAGCACCTCCACGCCCACCGTGTACAACGGCCGGGCCTATGTGGGCGTGTCCGGCGTGGGGCAGTTCAAGGCCTATTCCGGCCACAACATCACGGTCATCGACCTGCCCTCGTGGCGCATCGCCTACACTGTCCGCACCCAGGGCTACCCCCAGACCAGCGCCCTGCTGACCACCGCCTACGAGGCGGAGACGGGGTACGTCTGCCTCTATTTCTTCGACAACTACACCCCCGGCAAGCTGCGGATGCTGCGGGATAAGCCCGGCCAGACCGCACCGGAAACCACGGAGGTGGAGACGGTAGTGGCGGGCGGCAAGATCGTCTCCTACGACACGGCCCCTGTGCTGTTCACACCCAGCGGGGCCCAGCAGCAGTACGCCATCTGCAGCCCCATTACCGATGAGAGCGGCGCCATCTACTTCAAGAACGACTCCGCCTACCTCATGGCGCTGACCAGCACTGTGACGCGGCTGGAGATCGCCGCCGCCCCCGCCAAGACCGTCTACCGTCCCGGCGAGAGCTTTGACCCCGCCGGCATGCAGGTGCTGGCCCACTACGCCAACGGCTACGTCCGGGACGTGACCAAGTACGTCACATGGGACGCCGCGCCCCTGACGGAAGAGAGCAGCCGCTTCCGCATCGAATTCCCCTACGCCATGTACCAGAACGCCGACGGCGAAACGGGCGTCGCCTGTGTGAAGCCCGCCGCCACGCTGGATCTCGTCATCGGGGACGCCGTGACCGGCGATGTCAACGGCGACGGCGCGGCGGATGATGCCGACGCCGCCATGGTCTACGCCTACGTCAACGGGAAGCTGCCCCTCACCGATGCGCAGCTGTCGCTGGCGGATGTGGACGGCTCCGGCAAGGTGGACGCGGCGGACGCGGCCCGTATCTACAACGACTACCTCACCGGCTCCCGCCGGTAAACCCCAGAACACAGGAGAGATACCCATGAGAAAGAGGATCACAGCCCTGCTGCTGGCCGGCGCTCTGGCGCTGGGCCTGCTGCCGGCGCCCATACTGGCCGCCCCCGCCGGGGATACGGTGCAGACCATCTCCACGGCGGCGGAATTTGCCGCCATGGACCCCGCCGGCTGCTACCGTCTGGCGGAGGATGTGACCATCACCGCGCCGTTCCCCGCCGTTTTCACCGGCAGCCTTGACGGCGGCGGCCACACCGTTACGCTGGCGCTGACGGCGCAGGCGGACACGGTGTCGCTGGCCCTCTTTCCCGAGACGGACGGCGCGTCCATTCAGGCGTTGACCATTACCGGCACCGTATCCGCCGGGGAGGACAGCGGCCTTGCCTACGCCGCCGCGCTGGCGGGCAGCACCTCCGGCGACACGGAGATCACCGCCTGCAAGACCACGGCGCGGCTGGATATCGCCGTCCCCGGCGCGTCCGTGGGCGGCCTGACCGCCGCCCAG
>ENA-UOOD01002409-UOOD01002409.1-human-gut-metagenome-genome-assembly--contig:-CS67-NODE-2409-length-16791-cov-7.046427_pt1 | contig 16791 bp, 16 predicted proteins | sample MGYA00242464_ERZ724011 | MGnify/ENA metagenome assembly ERZ724011 | reverse complement strand
TTCTTCGGAGAGACTAAAAAGAATTTCCATCTCCTCAATAAGTGTTTTCATTTCCGTTAATAGCACGGGACCTTTCGTTATTACTTTTGAATCAGTTGGTGTTTCAATGACATAGGGAATGCCATCTTCTAAATCGGGTGCTTTCTTGGATGTATCAAAAACCACGGGTTCTATAGGGATGGGTTGTCCCTGCTTTTTATATGGATACCGATAACGATCTGCACCGATGTCTTTTTTGTTTAGTTTTTCGATAGCTTTATTGAGAGAAACTACACTTCCTTCCGGAATGTGATAAAGCGTTTTAAAATGATTCCAAAGTAATCCTACGGAATGGGTTTGGTTCAATTTTCGGCCCCCAATGGTGATTCTATTTGCAGCAATTCTTCTTGCTTTTTGTGTTTCTCTAATAATAAGTCCTTTCAGGAGCAATTCGATTGAATGTCTAAGGAGGAACGCTGTGGGGTTGTATAAGTACGGTGCATCGAAGATATTTACATGTAATGTTAATGCAGCGACGTGGTATTCGAACGCCATATCAAAATATTTTTGAGCCGTTTTATTCAAGTGGGTTATCCTTCCGTTCTTGCCTATTTATCTTCATTATATCATGCAAAGTACTTTTTCACAATACTGCAATGGTAAGAATCTGTGATGAAAAACCGAAAAATACTGAAATCGCAGTATTTCTCTGCCGAAAGATGTTGATACTCAGAACAAAATGTGGTATAATGATAAAAATGGTAAAATGCCAAATTTATAACTGCGTATGAGGTGTAATACAATGGCCGCAAGCTATAAAAAATTATTCAAGCTCTTAATCGACCGTGATATGAAAAAGAAAGAACTCGCCGAAAAAGCCGGCATCAGCATCGCCACCATCACTAAGATGGGCAAAGACGGTGCTGTCGTCTCCAGCGATGTCCTTGTGAAGATTTGTACGGCACTGGATTGCAAGATGGACGATATTGTTGAGATTGTACCAAGCAAGTAAAGTCCTGTTTATCGTATATTAAATGTTGTAAAATTGATATAAGGAGTAGTCTTTCTTATGATTACTATCGATGATTTATCTTTATGGATAAAAGAAAATACTGCATTAAGCGACAGTTCGATTTATAAATACTCTCGTGCTGTAAATACAATTTCAAATGAAATGCAGCAAAAAGGAATAATACCTGTTGGGTTGTTTGACATGTCGGTATTGCAGTGTGATTTTTATTTACCTATTATACTGAGAGATCCGGATTTTATTTCAAAGAACAGTACCGGAAATAACATGTACAGCAATGCCCTCAAGCAGTATCGCATGTTTAGAACAGCAACCTCAGACATGGTCATCAACCAATCTGAAGTTGAAGACGCGATTTTAGGGTACGAGAATCTTAATGAAACAGAAAGAACCGCTATTGTAAAATCCCGGGTTGGACAGGGATTGTTCCGAAAAAAGTTACTTGAAAAATACAATAGTACTTGTATTATTACCGGCGTTTCTGTTAAGAGGCTATTGATTGCAAGTCATATTAAGCCTTGGGCGGTTAGTGATAACGAAGAAAGACTCAGCAATGAAAATGGTTTGTTGCTTAGTCCTACATATGATAAACTTTTCGACTATGGATTAATTACATTTACAAATCTAGGGAAGATTATTGTTTCATCGCAGCTCTCCGTTGAGGATCGAACAAAACTCCACCTGTCGACAGATAGAGAATATGAATTAAAAATGACTTCAAAAATGAAAGAACACTTGGATTATCACAGGGATATTATTTTTGTTAGAAAGTAGTTTTTGAAATGAGGTTTATTTGTGGATAATCATACTCCTGAGCAGCGCCGCAAAAATATGCAGGCGGTTAAGAATAAAGATTCTAAAATTGAATTACTTTTGCGCCGGGAGCTTTGGACTCGAGGAATCCGATACAGAAAAAACACCTCAAAAGTATTCGGACATCCTGATATTGCCTTTATAGGAAAGAGGATTGCTGTTTTTTGTGACAGCGAGTTTTGGCACGGATACGATTGGGAGAATAAGAAAAACGAAATTAAATCTCGCAGAGAATTTTGGATTCCCAAAATAGAACGAAATATGCAAAGAGATATTGAAGTTACGGAAAAACTGCAAAGTGACGGTTGGACCGTATTGAGATTTTGGGGCAAAGAGATAAAAAAGAATGTCATCGCCTGTGCCGATGAGATCGAGAAAGCGTGGAGGGAAAGAAATGGTTAGATTTGCTGCTGAAGAATACCAAGAATGCAAAAAATGGATAGCGAAAAAGATCCAGGCGGGTTATTCTTGGGCTGATGTGAAAAAACTTTGCACGACCGACGAAATGTTTGAAGAAGAATTTTATCGTTTGCAAGAAGATGAAATGATTATTCCTCCAACAATGAATCCGGAAGACTGGAAAGCACTGGTATGCGAACAAGAGGAAAATCATATTCCTATTGTTGATATGTTCGGCGGTATTTCTGCTGAAGGTGCCACGAATACTCTTTCTGTTCCTATGGGCGGTGCGTCTGCATGGAATAACTACAAAAACCATCTGTTGGGCAGAATTGACGGAAAACCTAAAATGTCTGAAGAAGCTGTCACTTTGGTAGAAAAGAACTGCCACTGGTTACTGAACCATATGAAAAGAGAGACTCGCGACGTAGGCCCTGTTAAAGGGTTGGTTATGGGGAGCGTTCAATCAGGTAAGACGGCCAATATGATCGGTCTTGTTTCTATGGCGGCAGATTATGATTGGAATTTCTTTATCATTATGTCGGGCTCGATTGACAAATTGAGAATACAAACCAAAGTTCGCTTTTGTACTGATTTAATGCAAAGTCAAGGTGTCAATTGGAGGGTACTTGATTATACAAGTAATCCTGACTATTTGAAGGATATTAAAACTCAAGAAAAATATACTGAGTGCGATTTAAAGCTGAATACTCTCGGAAATAACACTTGGGGTTACCGTTATGTTACCGTTTGTTTGAAAAACAGTACTCGTTTGGAACGATTGATAAATTGGTTGCATTCCGATCCTGTTCGTGCCGCAAAACTCAGAATCTTGATTATAGATGATGAAGCAGACCAAGCGGGAATTAATACAGCTAAGATGTCTGAATATCTTACTGAGGAAGATGTCGTTGAGCGAACAGCAATTAACCAATATCTCGTTAATTTAGCAAATGGGAAAAATGCAGATGGAACGGAAACCAATGCTCCGTTTCAAGCTATGAACTACATCAGTTTTACTGCTACTCCTTACGCAAATGTGCTTAATGAAGCTTTTGAGGAATCTCTTTACCCGAAAGATTTCATCTGCAGTTTACCGGAATCCAACGAATATTTCGGCGCGAAAGCTATTTTCGGAAGTTGTTCTGACGAGGCGTTCCCCGGTCTCAATATTATTCGTACGGTTTCTGAAACAGAAATGAAGGAACTCAAAGCAATCCATAAAGGTACGGCATTCACTTTGCCGACAGAATTTAAGAAATCGGTTTGTTGGTTTTTGTGTTGTGCGGCAGTTTTACGAATTCGCGGACATAAAAAACCTATTAGTATGTTGATACATACCACGGCTCTTCAACGAAGCCATTTTGAAGAATACGATATACTGAAAAATTGGCTTTTGCGTGAGCGTACTACCGGAGAAATTATTTCCCTCTGTGAATCGGTATATAACACCGAAAGAGAAGCGTTCACACTTGAGGATTTAAAAAACAGCTATCCCGGTTACGGAAGAATTAATGAGATAAACGGAGAATATCCCGATTTTTCCGTTATTAAACCGGAAATCGAGTTGTTGCTTGGCCACATAGAGAATATTATGATGGCTGACGATCGTTCTTGTGGTTATCACAAAGATGCAATTCACCTTTGCGTAGATAATTGCGGAGCGAATAGACATGCGGAAGAAGGAACATATTTGAGAGTGGTTTATCCTTCTTCGGAGAAATTGTCAGCTATGGATAAAGCACCCGTCTTTATTGTCATCGGCGGCAATACTTTGGCACGTGGTTTAACATTGGAAGGCCTTGTTTGTACATATTTTGCACGCAACGCCAATCAAGCCGACACTTTGATGCAGATGGGGCGCTGGTTCGGATACAGAAAAGGTTATGAACTTTTACAGCGAATTTGGATGCCTGTTGCACTGCAGGACAAGTTTGTATTACTTGAAAAGATTGATGAAAAGCTGAAAGAAGAATTGCAGGACTACATGGAGAAGGGTAAAAGTCCTGCACAATTCGGCCCGCGCATTGTTAATTCCGCTACGATTAAGCGCTTTATGATTACCGCTAAAAATCGTCGACAAAATGCAGAAGAATGTGATTTTGATTTTAGTGGCGATAGTTATGAAACCACAAAATTTGATGAATCTGAAAATACACTTAACAGCAACATTGCGGTAACTGAGAAATTCCTTAGCGAATTGGGACAAGGTAGACAATCCGCTGTTTCAGCGTCGGCTTCTGTATGGTACGGAGTGAGCTTTGAAACAATCAAAAATCGATTTTTGAGCGAGTATTCTATATCGGAACATTCTTCTCTTTCGGTTGATATTCCTGTTTTTCTTAACTGGATGGCTGAAATGAATAAGGGAGGAAAATATTTGAATTGGAATGTTGCTATTGCAGGAGATAAGAATTCAGATACTCAATGGACAGTAAATAATTGTACAGTGGGAACAATAGAACGTTCCAGAAAAAGGGATAAACCGTGTGTCGATATCGGTTCGTTGCGTTCCGGCAGAGATGCAATTTGTGATGTCATTCCCGAGGAACTTACACCTGAGCAAAAAGTTGCATTCGATTCTACTCGTAAAAACGGAAAGAACATTATTTCTGCAAGAAGCAAATTCGGATTAGAAGATCGCCCGCTGTTGCTCTTGTACCGTATTGATAAAAACCGAGGGAAAGAATCAAAGTTGAGATGTAAGATCGGAACAAAAGCCGATATTATAGGATTCAGTATTATTGTTTCAGGCGAGAGTCTCGGAGGAGGAACTCATGCCAGAACATTAACAGTACGCATCCCCGTTGATGCCTAAAGGAGAAGAATTATGTTTTTAGATACGAAAGTGCTTGAATTAACACAGTCAGTTTCTTATGGCAGTGTAACTCTTAAATCGCTGCAAAATGATAACATTCCGGAGTTGGATTTACTTGTACGTGAAGCCATACAAAACAGTTCGGATGCAGCTCTGCAAGAGGCGGATGACTCTTTTACGGTGAAGTTTAATACCGGCACTTTTGTTCCTGCTCGATTTAATACAAATTTGAGTGGTATAGAAAGTATCCTTGATGAAATGTTTCCGGGAGAAACTGCTGATTTTTTAGAAATAAGAGATACAAAAACGCAGGGGTTAACCGGTCCGCTTCGCATAGATGATATACTGTCTGACGATCACGGAAATTTCTTTAAATTGATTTTTGATACAGGAAAGAAACAAACCCAAGTAGGAGCAGGAGGAAACTGGGGATTCGGTAAAAGTGTTTATTATCGAGTCGGAATGGGTATCGTTGTTTTCTATTCCAGAATAAAAATTGAGGGTGGTTATGAGTCACGCCTTATTATTACCTTGGTAGAAAATGAGGAAAATCCTGATGCAATACTTGCTAAAATTAACCCTCGTTCCGCTGGAAAAGCATGGTGGGGAATAAAAGAGGGAAAAGATGATTTTCTCCCGATAACCGACGATGAGCTCATACTTGAGATATTGAATGTTTTCGGGATCCCCCCATTCCGACCTAATGAAACAGGTACTTCCATAATAATACCGTACATAGATAAGCAGAAGCTCTTAAAAAATATAATTCCCGAAGAAGCTAGTATTAGTGACGATATTCGTGCTAGGTGTACATGGGCATCGAATTTTGAAGAATATTTGATTTTGGCGATTCAAAAGTGGTATGCGCCTAAAATACATAATCAGCATTTGAAAGAGTTTTGTAACAAAAAATGGCTGCGAGTCTACGTGAACAATAAGTCCATTCGTTATGACACGATGCTTCCGTTCTTTAAGCTGGTTCAGGAATTATATACAATTGCCATTGCAAAAACATATGATTACGACTATCAAAGCGAATGGTTAAGTAATGCGATCTGTTCGGCCGTTCCGATTCGCAATTATTTCGATACCTCAGAGAACAGTAGTACGGCGGGTTACGTGGCGGCAATACGTATCAATACCGAGGATATGTATGGCGGTCAGAATTATATGGATCCTTGTATATATACAAGACACTTTGAAAATGATCCCGACATCAACGAGCCGATTGTTATGTATTCGAGAGATCCCGGAATGGTAATTGAATATACAATCGCCGGTCCTTGGGTAAAAGGTATAACACCTCCTGAACGCTCTGACGAATACATTTTTGCTTTCTTTGTGCCGATTACCACTAAAAAACTGAAAGCCAATCTGTCTGAAAAAAAGTATGCCGATATGGAACTCGGTGAGTATTTGCGAGAATGCGAGGCGTCAGATCATATGGGCTGGAAAGATCCTGCAAATATGCAGGTGGTAGAGAGAATCCAGAAAAATACGGTTAATCAGATATGCGAAAAAATTGTTTCTGTTAAAACCGGGCAAATTGAAGCGACTGCCAGTAAATTATCCGGCAAATTGGGAAGGAAGTTGCTTCCTCGCATTGGATATGGTAGAGTTCCCATAGGCGGTGGAAGCGGTGGATCCGGCGGTGGTTCCAAAATAAACAATGTTGAGTTTAACATTATCTCCAGCAATATCACAGAGGCGGAACTTACCATTGAATATGAGTTGAAACTTACTAATGGAAAGAAAACAGCGGAACTTACAGTACTGATTGATTCTGAGGGCGGTTTGATTGATCCGAAAGCCTGGCGAAACGATATCGGTACAGAGTTTCCCGTAGAATTCACGGAAGTTACGATCCGTTCCTTGTTATCTACAACAGAAGAGGAAAAACTGTTTACGGATGTTTTTTGCAGTAAAGATCGCATCAGAATGGAAAATCAATATATCAAGTTGAATTTGGATAATGTTGATGAGGTGTGTGCCGGATTTAAGATTGTTTCCAATATTTCTTCTCCTGTCATTAAAGGAAAAATGAAACTAAAGACAGCGGATAAAAAATATCGCCCGTCTTTTAAAATTGTATAAGGAGGCAGCCTAAAGTGAATGAACTATCTTTCTTTCCTGTTCTTACGGAAGAATTAATTGAAGATTGTGGCTGCCGGTGCGACAAGTATACTTTTTCATTTGTATATCAGGATCAGAAACACGAACTTGTTCAAAGCGGAAAAAACACAATTAAGTTGACAGACCCTCTTGAAATTTGGAAAATCGAAGATGAAGGATTGTCTATTGAAAAGAAAGTGGAAATATCGTATCCGCACCTGTTATACGGCAAACAAGGGGTTGCTCCTCACGGATCCGAAATCGGTGTTTGTATTATTTGGACAAATCGTTCTTTGACTCAAACGGGATATATTCTTCCTGATAAAGATAATCAGACACCCACAGGACGAACATGCACTTTTATGCACACTTTTACACCCGGCGAAATTAAAGGAGATTTGGAACTTTCGTTAGTTCTTTATCTGAAAAATTCCTCCAAGGAAGTTGCGCACGATGAAACACATTTAATAAATGAGGAAGGTGTTACGCTGGGCGAACTGGAGTCAATTTCGCTGGATTTCAATAGCATTTATATGGAATTTCCCATTGAAGAATGCAACGCAAAAGATCAGCCCCTATGGTGGGTCGAATTTTCACAATGGGAGGATCCTCGTGTTGATTTGTTCGGCAAAGAAAATATTTGTCTGTACTTAAATACGGCTTATGATGTTTGTCCGATGGCGGGCGAAACGATCAAAAATATTGATTTGTTGATTCAAATTATTTCGACAACTTACCTGTTGATTTTCAAAAGAATGCGCGATGAAGACTTATATGCAACCAAGTATGATGTTGGATTGAGCCCTAATAGCATTTGCAGCATTATGCACCAGTTTATTCTCGGGTGTGATAATTTGCAGTGGGAATCAGACGAAAACTTACTGAAAAGCATTCAAATGAATGTATCGTCTATGCTGAAAGAAGGTGAAGGTTGATGCAATTAAATATTCGTAAACTCACCTTAAGCGAAGCTAAAAACCGAATTGAGAAAATTGATTCTTTAGATGATGTTGCATTTGACGATTTGATCAATCATTGGAAAATCTATGATGTTGCAAAAGATTCTTATGATTCTACATACAAAGAATTCCGTGAGGAGTTGATTGATTGTTTTAAGTCTGCGCTCGAAGAGAGTGGCGGAAAAATGAATTACACGGTTGATCTTCGAATGGGAATAAAACTGTATGAACTTCTCAGCCCGGAATCGGGATTTACAAATGTTCAGGCAAATGATGACGATATCTGGCGATATATTTCAGTATGTGTTATGCCTGATATAACATATCTTCGTTATCCCAAACCGGAACAAGGAAGTATTCGTATTAATCAAAAACGATTTTATTCTCATACCCGCCGAATTTGGTTGAAAACATTATGGTGGTATGTTCATTTAGGTTGGCAAGGAACATCGCAGAAAACTTTTGAAGTTTTAAAAAATAACGGAACTAATATTATCAGCCATTTTATTGAACGTCCGGGCAAAGGTTATCGTCCATCACTCTTTCGAAGCATGATGTTTGTGTATTCTACCTTACCTACGCAGAAGGATACGATTTTCAGAGCGGCGGCAAAATTGAATTTGGCAAAGTGTGTAACCGTAGAACCTGCCTTAACAGTAGGTGGTGAAAAAGCATATTCTGTTACACTTTTCAACGAAATATTGCAGAAAGGAAAATTAGAGAATGTTGACAGATGAAATCCGAAATAATTGGAACTGCGATATAATAGGGTATGCTCAACCGCTGTCGTCATTAGAAAAATCCGATTATCCTGCTTGGACAGTGAAATTTGTTGACAGCTATGGTGTTGCTATTCCGTATGACGGAAAACAAGAGATAAATGAAAATTTTGCAAATGCTAGAATTTACAGTAGTGTAATCAGATTCAACGCAACAACCGAGCGAAAAGCGTTGTTATTAACTACCGAATCCATAGATATTATGGTGCCTTTTTCTGCTTTGTGTGCCGAACTTGTCGATCCAGGTGAAAACGGTTTATTCAGAAGTGAAATCACCGATTCTCCGGTTCGGTGGTGGCGTGAATGGAAAGATTTGCTGGGAAATAAAAGCATTGATGATCGTGTTTATGATGTTCTCGGCGAATTGTGTGTGTTGAACAGATTAATTGATGTCGGAGAAGAGGCAAGCTGGAATGGCCCCTCGGGAGCATCCTATGATATTGAAACCGACAAGCGATTTGTAGAAGTCAAGTCTTCTGTAGTGAGAGATCGACGAGAAATAACAATCAGTAATCATTTCCAATTAGATCCTCCCGGAAAACATTTGGATTTGATTTTTTGTCAATTTGAGCCCTCAGTTTCTTCCGGTTATTCAATTAATGCTATTGTTGAACAGCTAAAAGCTAAAGGAATTAACGTAGGTGACATTAACCGAAAATTAAAAGAGCTCGGTTTTGAAGAAGGTCGTAGCTCACGAAATAAAAAGTTTATTTTACACAGTATGCTAAAGTATACTGTTGATTCTGTTTTTCCGCGCATAACTCCTGCATCGTTTGCAGGCGGTCTTATGCCCGCTGGAATCACAAAAATCACATACACCGTCGATCTCAGTGGGATAACTCCGGAATCAGTGATACAAGGAGAAAAAAATGAGTTATAAGACTATTGACCTATGTGCTGGAATAGGCGGTATACGTCGAGGATTTGAGTTAACAGGTGCTTTTGAAAATGTTCTTTCCGCTGAAATTGATGTAGCTGCAGCAAAAACTTATGAGCACCTATTCGGTGATAATCCTTTAAATGATTTGACTTCAGATGAATTTAAGCAGAAAGCCGTTGAAACAAAGTACGATGTTTTGTTGGCAGGATTTCCCTGTCAAGCGTTTAGTCGTGCAGGATTGCAGCTCGGATTTCGTGATACAACAAAGGGAACGATTTTTTTTGATATAGCCGATATTATATCTCGCACACATCCGAGAGCGGTATTCCTTGAAAATGTAGAGAACCTGGTTTCACACGATAAAGGTGCAACACTGAAACGAATTGTCAATACATTGGAAGATGAACTTGGTTATCGAATCATCGGGGTTACATTAGATGAAAACGGTGAGTATGTTTATACGAGAGATTCTTTTGTAAGGAACTCCCGTTTCTTTGGGTTGCCTCAAAATAGGCCTCGTGTTTATATTATGGCGTTCAGCAAGAAAATTTACGGCGACGCTATCAAACTTTTAACAGACGATCTTCCGCGCAAAAGATCAGGAGCAAACATTGCAGATGATTTGAATGATATTTTGGAAACCGAAGTCGATGATTTTTACTATATGTCATCCGGCTATTTGGAAACACTTAAAAAGCATAAAATAAGAGAACGGTCAAAAGGTAATGGTTTTGGTTATATTGTGGTAAATGAGCCCGATAACCCTACTCCTGTGGCAAACACGATTTTGGCAACAGGCGGTTCAGGAAAAGAACGCAACCTGATCAGACAACATAAAGATGGTGTTGCGGGAAAATCTGTAAAAACTAAAAAAACACCGTTGAATGATGAAGGGATTAGAGTAATGACTCCGACTGAATGGGGGCGTTTGCAAGGTTTTATCGGATATGCTTTTGTTAACGCCGAAACTGGTGAGGATGAATTTTCTTTTCCTGAAAATACGGCATTAGCTCAACAATACAAGCAATTCGGAAACTCTGTTACGATTCCAGTTGTTGAAGAGATGGCGAGATTTATGTTGGATTGCTTTGATAAAATGACGCAAGATCAATTAAAACTGATTGTTCAGTGGGCGAAAAACAATGAATATATAACACAACGTGATGTGATTGAATTGTTACATATTACAAGTAATCAGGCAGGGTATTTACTGCGTAAGCTAGTGGCGGATCAAAAGCTTAATATGATTGATACTCGTAAAAAAGCAAGATATACACTTGTTTAAACACTATAGACAGGAAACTATATCTCAAAGGAAGCACAATGGTAAAAGATATGATTGACGATCCGATATTCCTTGCGAGAAAGTCGGAAGTTGCGACAAAAGAAGATTTTCAGGCAGCACAGGACTTGCTCGATACGCTTATAGCGCATAAGGATAGTTGTGTTGGCATGGCGGCGAATATGATCGGTGTCCGCAAGCGGATTATTGTGTTTGATAATGAAGGAACATATATGATTATGTTCAATCCTGAGATTGTCAAAAAGTCAGGGCCATATGATGCAGAAGAAGGTTGTCTTTCCTTGCTCGGAGGCCCCCGCAAATGCAAACGCTATCAGACCATCAAAGTGCAGTGGCAAATCGCCTAATTCCAAACTCGAATCAGAACTTTCACTGGCTGGACGGCGCAAATCATTCAGCACGAAATAGATCATTGCTATGGGATTTTGATTTGATGTGCTTATAAAATAGAAAAACAATATAGGAAGTGTCAAACAAATGAATTGTGTATATTGTGGTAACCCAATAACAGTTAAAAGTCGTGAGCACATAATTCAAAATGCAATTGGCGGATTAGAAGAGTCTACAGATATCTGTTGCCCGAAATGTAATAATTATATTAGCAGATTTATAGACAAGCCATTTGTGACGACCTTCAATCCCATAATTGCAAGAATTGATAGTTTTGCTAAAACCAATAAAAAGCATTCATTACCAACATATTCAGGTAAAGCCAAATATGAAGGCGAAGAGTATTCTGTGATTTTCAAGAATAGGCTAGTAGTTTCTTGTCCGGAGCTTAGCAAGAAACTACATTGTGATATATCGAAACTGGATTTTGAAATTGTTAGTTATGATTTTATAATTAATAATGAGTCGTTCATTAAAGGCATTTCAAAAATTGCTTTTAATTTTGCATTATCAAAAGGAATATCAGTCGACGTGATTAAAGACGGTTTGATCATAATAAAAGACGATGATAAGATAACAAATATTAATTTTAAATATCCGGTAATTCCTTTTGTCCCCTTGAATCCTATGGATAGCTATATAGAGTTAGAGACGGATTTGTTGTTATACCACAATCTAATGCTTTTTAGTCAAGACAACAATCTGTGGTGCTACGTTGACTTATTTAATACATTTCAATATTACGTTTGTTTAACAGATAAATGGCCCAAAGCTAAAAAAATATCAGAATCCTATTTTCAGCAATTGCAAAAACTTGATCGAACCATACCTAAAATTGAACGTTGGCGTCCCAAATACGGATTAATATATGCTGATTTGTACGGAGTTGACCCAAGTCCGGATAAAATGGTAATGCAAAAAAAGATAACATCGGCCATCCAAAAAGAATCCTTAAAAAAAGACATGACAAAAGTGATTTCGCAGAAATTAGGAGCCGATTATATGCTTAATTATATTCGAGATGACATTTCGGAAGATGAACGCCAGAAATATGGACTAAGCTTACTTTTGTATTTCGATGAAAATGATAATTTAATAGAAGACAGATTTAGAAGAGTAACATTAGGAAAGAAAGATTTTGATATGGTTTCTTATCCGTTGCATATATATGACATGTTGACATCTAATTCTATTGATGCTCGAAGTTATACTTTTGCTAAATTTGAAAGACTAAATTATTTTTTGTGCAATACCAGCAAACAAAATAAATAGAAGAATACATATATTTTTGTTGTAATTAATATAAAAATTCTTACTGAAAGGGAACGAGCATATGAGCAAGAATTGTGCCGCACCATCACTTTTTGGATGGGATTTTCAAGTGAATGCAGCCATTGCTATTTTAATTGATAACATAAAGGATGTTGATAAAGTCCGTTTGGAAGGTTCTAAACAAGATATAGAAATTACTTTATCAAACAAAGAAAAAATATATGCCCAAGCCAAATCAGTAGAAAAAGCGGGTGACTATAGCAATGTTAAGAAACATTTGGCGAATGCTCTGAATTCGTTAAATGACACCGCGCATAATGAAGACGGGACTATAAAGCAATTCATATACATAACAAATTCAGAAAATCCCATGGGTCATATGCAGACGATGTCGCAGTTTATAGGGCCGTATATTCGGCAACCGTATTCACAACTTACGGATAAAGCTAAAGAAATTGTTGAAAATGCATTGAGTAAAGCAGAAAAAACAGTAGCAATAGATCGGGGGAAATTGTTTATTTATATTCTTCAATTTCAAAATGGTGTTTCACCAACAGATAGATATGCGAATATAAAACGCATAGTGGATGAGTTTGTTGAAACCATTTTGGAAAACAGAAATGGTATTGGGGGAAAGGTGCTTGATGTATGGCAAAAAGAATTGTTATTAAATGGTTCCGTATCTAATACCTGCATAACTCTCGACAAAAAACAGTTTACATGGATAATAGTAGTTAAAGCATTAGAAAATAGTTTGCAGGATAATAGTTTTTATGATAAGTTTGATGTTAGCGAAGTTCAACATGTGCAAAACCATTTTAATACATTTATAAACAATTCGATTGTAAGGTTTGAATTTGTCACTGCAGTTTTAAGTGATTTTAACGACTTTACTCCGAAGGAACGCAATAAAAAAACTGTAGAATTCATTGAAGAAAAGTGGAGAGGTTATACGAGTGAATTTGCTTTAGATAAATTAGACTCGAATACTCAAGAAATATTGGTCAAAACCATCCTTGCAAGAATTATTTATCAGTCAAGCACTATAAATTGCATGAAAGAGAAGAATCTAATATGAAGTTTGATTATATAAAAATCAAAGAAGGAATGTATGAAAGATACATAGAGTTTGATGAACACAATAATCTTATATTCAGTGAAGAAAATAGCCAAGGCAAAACAACACTTTTAAGATTAATGGTATATTCGTTAGGTTATAGAATCCCCGATACAAAATCTATTAAGTTTGCAAACTGCCTTGTTGAAAGCAAAGTGCATATTGGTGATAATTACTTTATACTCATAAGACAAGGTGATTTTTTTCAAGTTGTTAACCAACAAGGTGAAAAAAGTGAGTTTGTCCTACAGGATGAACAAGATGAACTGCACAAAATATTATTTGGGTTAGACAATCTTGACATTCTTCATAATCTTTTAGGATGTTTTTATGTTGACCAGGAAAAGGGATGGACTCTTCTTAATCGAGGGGTAGTAATTGGTAGCAATCGCTTTAATGTTGAAGAATTACTCAGGGGATTAGCGAACCGAGATTGTACGGAACTCCAAAAAGAAATTCGTAAAGTTGAAAACGAATTGCAAAAATATAAAAAAGTATTGGATATTGCAGAATATAGGCAACAATTATACGCCGAGCAAGGTACGCTGGTTTATGATGATTACGACGAGACAATACAAAAAGAATTAGATAACTTATATATTCAAAAAGAGATATATGAAAAAGAATTAAAAAGTATAAAATCATCTTATGATCAAAATCGTAGTTTCAAAAACTATATAGAAAAGATGAAAATGAGTGTGGTTAATTCGGATGGTACTGAGACGCCGGTTAACGCAAAAACCATAAAAAACTTTGCTGAGATAAACGAACTGTTAAAGGCGCGTCAAAGAGTTGTTGCAGCTGAAATAGCGTCGATTAATCGAAAAATTGCTCAATTGGATGTGATAACAGAGGATAATCAACTACGATTTATTGCAACTAATGACATACTAAAAGAATTTGACAAAAAAATAGCCGCTTTTGAAGTTGATTACAGGACAATAAAAGATATAATAGATGCTTTAGAAAAAAAGAGAACTTCATTAAAAAAGCAATTAACTATTAGTACCAAGCAAAATAATCAGCACTTAGAATCAATGTACAAATCCATAGAAGGCTATGCTAAAGAACTATCGCTGGAAAAGCATATAAATTTAAGAACTGACTTTATATTTACGCACAATTTAAAAGAACTTTCGGGTGCTATATTACATAAAATAGTTTTTGCATTTAAATTGGGTTATATTTTAGAAGTGGAGAAACAATTAGGATTTAAACTTCCTATTATTTTAGATTCTCCAAGTGGTAAAGAAGTGGATCCCAAAAATATTGAAAAGATGTTTGATATTTTACACCGAGACTTCCAAGATAATCAAATAATTGTCGCATCAATTCATGACTACCAATCATTTAAAAACAAAAAAATTCATATAATTAAGGAACGGCTGATTGATACATTGTCCGAAAACAATTAAGCACAGAGCAAAAGTGTCGCAGAAATGCGGCGCTTCTGCTTTTTATAATGAAAAAACGCTGGACTTGTAAAAGGTGTTGTGGTATGTGTTTGTGTTGCAAAAGAAAGGAGTGCAATACAAATGACAACACTTGAGGATTTATATTACGGCAATATCGTTCCGCACGAACACAGTTTTAAGCGCGGGAGTGCTTACAGTGAGGTGTTGAGCTATGTTATTCGGCATCAGGACAGCTTGATACCGACGCTCACGGTTCAGCAGAAAGAAATCTTTGAAAAGCTCAAAGACTGCGAGGTGGAACTGCACGGTATGAATGAGCGCGAAGCGTTTATCAGCGGCTTTAAGCTCGCGGCGAGAATCATGACCGAAGTGTTGTGTAAACCGTCAGAGGATTGAATAAGCAGAAACAAGGCCGAGCCGATTTTGCGGTTTGGCCTTGCGATTTTCAGTTCGACACAGCATGGTTAAAATCTGCACCGCAGAAAACAAAGAAAACAGTATTCCCGCAAAAGCGCCGGAATATACACTGCGAAAGTGAAAAACTTGACAAAATTTTTCCGGTATGTTATACTGCAAGTAAAGAAAGCAACCGACAATTGAATACACATATTTTATTTTGAGTTTCGGACTCGCACTTACATAATCACCGATGCAACTACGCATCGGGATTGAGTGCGGGTCTTTTTGTTTTGCAAAGCAGCAGTCCTCTACATAACACGGCGAAAAACCGTGTGAATTTAACAGGAGGAAAAACCAATGAAAGAATCTGTTTACACCGCTTATGAGGATCTGCCGTTGTTCCTTAATGCTGAAACGGTAGCCAAGCTCCTCGGCATCTCCATCTCAAGCAGCTACGAGCTGATGCACGAGAAAGGATTTCCGTCGTTGCGTATCGGCTCACGGCTCATCGTACCGAAAGAAAATTTCCGCGCATGGGTCGAAGAAAAGACGGGAGGCAGCATTTGAAATTCACCCGATATCCAAAGCGTGATGCGATCCGGGATTATTTTCCTCTGCCGAATGAAATTTTCAGCTTGGGTCTCAGCACCGGTGAGATAGCAGTGTATGCGTATCTGATGTACTGCGAGGACAGGAAAACATTTCAGTGCCATCCGAGCTACAAAACGATTGGCAACGCTGTCGGTATGAGCAAAAACACCGTCAAGAAATATATAGACAGCCTGATTGAAAAGCAGCTGATTACTGCAGAGCCGACCTCTGTGTACACGCAAAAAGGCAAAAAGCGTAACGGCAATTTGCTCTATACCGTTCGCCCGATTGCGGAAGCATTAGAGCAGTATTACGAGCAACAGCTGATACGGCTGCACGAAGAAAATCGGCGTCAGGCAGCCTTGAAAAAACTCGCCGAATTTGACCGCAAACACGAAAAACCGGCGGTTTAACGGCAGTTTTACGCTCCGTACGAAAACAAGCAGGAGAAAGCCGAGGGGTTGCACGGCAATCCCTCGGCGGCTCACAGCGGACGGCAACGCCGACCGCATAAGGCTTTGTGCGGCTTTTAAGA
>ENA-UOOD01002407-UOOD01002407.1-human-gut-metagenome-genome-assembly--contig:-CS67-NODE-2407-length-16796-cov-3.889732_pt1 | contig 16796 bp, 10 predicted proteins | sample MGYA00242464_ERZ724011 | MGnify/ENA metagenome assembly ERZ724011 | reverse complement strand
ATCATTTCATCTGGAAAAACGATTTCGGCAAAGTGCGCCGCCTCACCTTCGGCGGCGACCTCGACCTTGACCGCACGAACTCCCACCTGCAGATCCGCGTCGAGAACATTCAGAACCACCTGTACTTCAACTCCGACTTCCTGCCCGCTCAGCACGGCGGCAGCGTTCAGGTATTCTCCGCCCGCCTGCAGCAGAACCTCCGTGCCGGCATACTGCACTGGGACAATTCCGTCACGTTCCAGACTTCGTCCGACGAGACCGTCATCTCGCTCCCTAAGCTGGCCGTATACTCCAACCTATACCTGAAATTCCGCATCGCCACACTGCACGTGCAGCTCGGTGTCGACTGCGACTACTACACACGCTATTACGCGCCAAAGTATCAGCCCGCCACCGCCACGTTTGCCAACCAGCACGAGCAGCTCCTCGGCAACTATCCCTTCATGAACGCCTACGCCAACTTCAAGCTAAGCAAAGCGCGCTTCTACGTCCTCTTCAGCCACCTCAATCAGGGCTGGTTCAGCAAGGACTACTTCTCCGTAGTCGACTATCCTCTCAACCCGCGCCGCTTCCAGCTCGGCCTCTCCGTCGACTTCGCCAACTAAAAAGCAATCGGTGCGTAGCATCCTCACAATGCACACCGCCATCCATATCAACATTCTTTAACACACCTGTACACTGTTTCGTCTCTCGCCGGGTGCTAACTTTGCCGTAAATCAAAGATAACACCCATGTCACTGCTCAGATTTATCGGCGAATATGCCATCTTCCGTTACATCATGCGACTCTTCGGCCGCCATTCCACCTCGACCGAAACCGAAGTCGTCGAAATGACCGACATAGACGAAGCGATCAGCACCGACGATGATTCCGAAGGACGCGAGGATTTCGAAAAAGAAACAATCGGAGATAGCTCCTACGGCCACGAACCCGCGCACAACGACGACTACGATAGCGACTACGATACGGACGATACCGACGATACCGACGATACCGACGACCTTGACGAGCCCGACGAAGATGACGATCTCAATGAACTCGACGACTTCGATGAACTCGACGAACTCGACGAACTCGACGAACTCGACGAACTCGACGAACTCGACGAACTCGATACCTGTCTCGACTTCGACAGCTTCGATAGTTTCGACAGCTACGACGACTTCGACGACTTCTAAACCTCCGCATAAACCACATAAGAACAACCGGGGCTGCATCGCTTATGTCGCGATGCAGCCCCGGTATATTTGGGGATCCTAAGGGACTTACTTCACAACCACCTTGGTGGCCTCGGTGCCCTGCAGGCGTACATAAACGCCGGGAACGAGGTTCTGCTCTTCAACACGGCGACCGTTCAGATCATAGTACATCACGGGAGCAAACGTGTTGTCGACCGATACATTTGCCACACCGGCCGGACCGGGAGCGAAATAGCGGCTGATCTTATTGTCGCGCAGTACCATCACGTGGAAGTTGCCGCCGCCGTTGTTGTCGGCAACCGGGAAGCCTGTGGTCAGCACCGTCTGAGCCTCGCCGGTGAAATCGATGCCGGTCATCTGAACTTCGGCGGGAGCCGTAATGCCGCGGCTTACGTCATAGAGCTTGCAGGTGAGCGAGCCGGCGCCCGGAGTGGCGAGCGTCATCAGCGCGTGATCCGAGAAGCGGAAGAAGCCGGCACCTTGGGTATTCTTGGGCAGGTTAGTGTTCTCGGCATTGCAGGGAACGCTCAGAGCGTGGTCAAACTCATACTCGCGCATACCGGTCTTGCTGCTGTTGCCGATCAGGAAGAACTGGTGGCGGTTCGTGGGCGAAAGTACGAAGCGATAGTCTCCATCAAAATCCGTACCGAATACCGAACCGGGGCGGTGAACTTCATACGACGTTGCCTCACCGTTCTCGAGCGAACGTACCTCCGTGTAGATGATCGCACTGCTGGCAGTACCCACTGCGCTGACGGCCATTTCGCCATCGTCGAGGTTACCGCGCATCACGAAAGTGCGGCCTACATAGCCCGTGCGGTGATTACCCGAAGTCTGCGAGCTGAACAGTTCGTAAGGAGTGCCTGAAGGCAGACCGTTTTCGCCGCGGCCCCAGTAATATATCGACATCGTGCCGCGTTCCTCGTTTTTACCTACATACTTGTCGTCATGCTGGTTCTTGCTCATGCTCGATGCAAGCAGGACACCATTGCCGGTCACCTGGATGTCGGCTACATTCTGGACATTGCCGGAGCAGCCGGTCAGATCAACCTCGGTAAGCACCTTACCGTCGTTGCCGTCGAGCACCACTACCGTAGCCTCGTCCTGGGCGTCGCGGGCCAGCACATACACATTGTTCTTGTTCCAGATCAGACGCTCCGGTGTCTTGCCGGCGAGTTGCGGGATCTCGACGTCAGTGTAGGCGGCGGTCATCGCGTAGCTTTCTTCCAGGGGCAGACCGTCGGGAATCGGGCTGATGTAATTCAGTTCCTCACCCGGGCGGCCGTTATAGTAGCGGTCGGTCAGGAATACCTTGGGATAGGCCGTATTGCCGGCCTCGACCTCTACTTCCACGGGAGTGCCGTCGGTGTAGTCGGGATGCGTGCACACTACCTCGTACTTGCCGGGTTCGAGACCGAAGAACACGAATGCGCCGTTGTAGAACTGGTCGGTGGTGTACTCCTTGATCTTTTCGCCGTCCTTGTACAGGTACACGACAGCTCCGTTGAGAGGCTTGAGCTCGTCGTCGGTGCCGGGATAGCCCGTATAGAGATCATGCTTGAATGTGGTGTGGGCGTCGCGTACGATACCGTAGATTTCGCCGGTGGTCTCAAGCTGGCCGAGTTCGAAATAATCAGCCACGCCGCGGGCATACGCATAACCCTCGATCATATCCACATCCCAGTTCATGGCGCGGTGCATAGCGGGAGTGTAGGTATGGAAGAATCCCTCCACGAGATAACCCGGAGTGCCGTGCTTGAGCACGCCCAGATAGCCGTAGTAGCCCAGGCCGTTGTACGAGCCGCTGCCGTGACCCATGAAGTCGGTCTCGCCGTAGATGTAGGTATAGTCTTCCGTCCAGCACATATGGTCGATGGCAAACGAATACTTCGATCCGATCTCGCACATCTCGTACGAACCGTTCACAGCCTCGTTGCCCTTGCCGTTCTTGCCGCGGTACATGTACAGGTGATAGTTGCAGTTGTTGATGCTGGCCGCGTTGGAGTGGATCGAGATGAACATGTCGAACTCGTTCTCCTCCACCTCGCAGCAGATCTCATAGAGGTCGCGGTTGTAGACGTAGCGGTCGGGATTGTTCTTCTCGTCGCGGTCATTGATTATCGGGTTGTACGGGCCGTTTTTCACACGGCTCATAACCACGTTCTGCGCCATGTCGCGCGCGGCGCCGGTGGTTTTGGGGTCGCCGGTCTGGTTAAGCGTGCGGTCAAACGGGAAACCCATCTCGATCAGCTTCTCCAGCACGCCGAAGCCCTTGATAAGGTCGGTGTTCGATTCGAAGAAGTTGGTGGTATCCGTACCCGACGACGAGTATTTCTCCTTGCCGATCACCTGCATCGGGCGGTCGTTGCTCGTCCACGAGCCGTGGCCCGGATTCACATATATACGCAGATCTTCAGGACTCTGAGCTGCGGCGGCGGTGCCCATAAGCACTAACGCTGCGGTAAAAATCTTTAAATTCATAGCGGTGGTGTTTATGGATTATTTGAGGTTGATGACATAGAGGTCGCCTTCGGCGGTCGAGAAGGTAATGTGCTTGCCGTCGGCAGTCGCCCACGGATTGAATGCCGTGACGCTGCTGTCGGTCAGGGTCTGCACGGTGCCGTCAAGAGAGATGGCCACGATCGAGGCTGCCACGATGCCTTCGCCGTCGAATTCGTCATCAACGGCCACCACGACATCGTTGTTGAGCCATGCCGGAGCATGGAAATAGCCCAGAGGGCGCACGTTCGAACCGTCGAGATCGCATACGAAGCTGCCGTAACCCGACAGGAAATAGCTTATCTTGGTGCCGTCCGGCGAAAGATTCGGCCACAGATACGAACCGCGGCCCTGCGGATCAAGGTTGGTCACAGTGCCGTCGGGCATAGTGAGCTCCAGATGGCCGTAGTGGATGTTCACCACAGGCTGGCCTATGGCGGCTGTTGCCGTCGTCGAGCCGCCGCGCAGCTGCTGCGCGCTGAAGCGGCCCGCCTCGCTCAGCGACAGGACGCCGGCCGGCGATACGGTGAAGCCTGCGCAGTGACGGGCAGGCTTGCTCAGATTGCGGGTGTAGCCCGTGCCGAGTTCAACGAGTTTCACTGCATAGAAGCGGCGGCGGTCAGCAGCCGTCGTCGAGCTCTTGAACACGATGTTGCCGCCGTCGGGAGTGAACGACAGGTGCAGCGCCGAACCGTTGTCGGCTACTTTCTCCGTCACGCCGGTAGTCAGATCCACGCGGTGAAGGGTGTTGTCTTCAAACGTCGACACTATGGCGAAGCGGCCGTCGGGGCTGACGCGCGGTATGTTCACATCCAGGTCGCCCTGTACGGGTACCTGTGTCACCGACTGCACCTCAACCACTTGGGCTCCTGCCAGCAGCGACGCTGTACAAAAGGCCAAAGTAAGTAAAGATTTCTTCATGGTCAGATTCTTTTTGTTATTAATAGGTTTTATAGAATTTGCAAGGCACATTAAGCCACGTCAAAGGTACGACTTTATATTTTATAGACAAAATCGTTAATATATTTACACACTTTTTAACATAAATAAATCTAATTATAACAGACCGTAGCCCGTATACACTCCTATCGACGCATACACCGTACATCACCGAAAAAAGGCCCGCGCATAAGCGCGGACCGTCGCATTGGAATGCCCCAATCGGGCTCGTTGTGTATTTTTCATTCGCGGACCTCGAGCTTGAGGACTGCGGCCTTCGGGTAATCCTCTGCTTTCTTCTCCGAGAAATAAAGGTGATCGAAATCCACCGGTGTTCCGGCCTTGATTACCGACTTCCCTCCAGCCATTTCGGCAGGAATAAAACCCACCTTGTTCGCAAAAACTTCTTGTCCTGCGGCGTCGTACCCTACAATATATACCGTGTATGAGGTGAGGGGCAACTTGCTTTCGGGTATGATATCTGCCGAAGCCTCAGCCTCGCCCGAAACTATGAAATCAGGCGTCATCGAACTCTTACTGAAGAAGCCTTCATAGGTCAGCGACAAGGGTTTGGTCACCGTGATGTCGCTTTCGGCAAATTCTATCTCGCGGCCATCAAGCCCCCTTGCCGCTTCTTCGATCCTTGCCGCCCATTCTTCCTGTAATTTATCGGCCTTCTCCGACAGATCCTTCATCTGCGACGCCGACGACACTGATTTTGCTTCTTCCCTGATTGCCTCCTTGTCGGCCAGCATCCCCGCATACACACCGGGAAGCTTTCCGAATAGCAGAGTGTCCGCACCGCCGCCCGAGCATGACCACAGTGCGGAAGCGATTATGGCCGCCATGGCCATCAGTTTTGTTAATGATCTCATCGTTTGTAATGGTATTAGGTATTTGTTGTTAAAGACGTGACAAAGTTAGCGACAATGGTATCCAGTCGCTGAAACAATGCATACAATTGAAGTCACGAACGATACAAATTCTGCACACGACTCGGTCACAAAAGATAAATCATTCTGTAATAAAACATAAATATTCCTGCACATCAGACACTTGTCGACGAGCGGAACTTTTCCGGCGTACATCCCTCGATTTTACTGAAGACCCTGTGAAACGACTGCCTCGAACTGAATCCCGACTGCTCGGCGATAACCTCGAGTTTAGCCGAAGTGGTCGCAAGCAGTGTCTTGGCATAGTTGACACGGTACTCGTTGACAAACTCAAAGAACGTCTTGCCGTGGTTGGTGTTAAAAATACGGCTCACATAGGTGCGGTTTGAATTGGTCATCGCTGCCACGTCCGACAGTTTCAGTTGGGGATTCAGAAAGATATGCTCTTTTTCAAAAAGGGCGCGTATTCTCTCCTCAAGGCCCTCAACGCACTCGCATGACACATTCCCGGAACCTTCCGTCACCGCCGGATCCGTCAGTTCGTCGATCACCGACTCATGGCGATAGATAAAGTAGCATATGAACATCCATATCACCAACGTTCCGCACATGTACAGAGCCTCGATGTCGAAATCGATCACCAGACAGTCGAGAATCCATAGCGACAGGATTACGAAAAACGACATCAGGATATAGCGCAACCAGTTGAGATTGATATTGTCGTCATAGGAAAAGCGCAGCCTCAGCATCGCATGATACTTCGGGATGTTCACGACCGTCCACACTGCATACCCGAAGCCATACACTGCCGCCCACGACACGTCGGCATAATAAAATACACGACTGTCTGTGAGCGCGAATAATGTCGGGAGCACCACGAAGGGCAGTTCGTGTACGGCTATCGCCGACGGCTTCAGCAAACCCGGGCGGCATAGCTCGATCAGTATGAATGCATACAGCGGCACCGACACCATGTCCACCGATGTCATGATCATCCATCCGCGATCGCCCCAGCCGGTCCCGCTCTCGAAGAAAAACAGATCCTTAAGACACTGCAGAGCCAGCACTGTCATCAACACCCCCACAAGCCGCGGAAGCGTCTCACGGTTCTTTTTGAAGAAGAACCACGCCATCATGCTGTAGAACATGACGGACAAGCCATAAATGAAATATATATACGACGGTGTCATCTGCGCGCCTGATGGCATGGAAGCCTTTAGGCTGCAAATATAGCAATTATATGCGGATCAGACAAATCAGAACGGATAACCGATCGCCAGATGGAACGCCAGCGACTTGCCGAACGACTCCATGTTGTAGTACCCGCCATGGCCCGTGTTGTACGGCGCGTGGATACCTATGCCCAGGTCGGCGCGGATGACCAGCATCTCTATGTCAAAGCGCAGGCCTGCTCCCGTGCCGGTGGCAAGGTCGCGCAGGAAGGTCTTGCCGCGGAGCATGCCGCCCGGCCGCGACGGATCTTCCTTGAGCAGCCACACGTTGCCCGCGTCAAAGAACACGGCGCCGTGAAGCGCTCCGGCTATCGGGAAGCGATACTCGAGGTTTGCCTCGAACTTGAACGTACCGGTTTTGTCGAAATAATCCTCCGGCGTATCCGACGGAGCCTTGTAGCTGCCGGGGCCTATCGAGCGCACCGTAAAGGCGCGCACCGAGTTGGCTCCGCCCACATAGAACTGCTCCGCATACGGCACGGCCGACGAATTGCCGTAGGCGTGCTCCGCTCCGACCGCCACGCGTCCTACCAGATGATGGTCCGACACCAGCGTATGGTTCCACACCAGCTGCACCTGACCCTTCACAAACTGCGAGAACGGCGTACCGAACAGCGTCTTCTCGCCCTTCACTCCTGCCGCGCGCCATATTCCCCAGAATATGTTGCCGGCCTCCTGCAGTGTCAGCTGCACGTTGATGGCGTTTCGGCGGTTGAGCTGCCGGTCATAGGTATAGCTGTAGATCATCTGCGGGATGAATTGGCTTTGGAAACTCTGTGCCACAGCCGGATTGGCCGTCATGATCGAGTCGAATTCGGCCGTGGTATTCATCAGCTTGGTGTACGTCAGCTTCAGCGGCGTGAACGTATTGCTCACATGCCGGCGCCAGCGCCAATCATAGTTGACCGACGCGTTGAACTGCGCCATGCGGAAGTAGTGCGGCCGGTTGAGCAGGTCGGCGTTGAGCTGGAAGCGCGTCCAGTTGAGTTCGCGCTGGCTGCGCGGTATGAACCGCGGTGCCAGCAGCCGCGGGAAAGCCAGCGAGGCCGTCAGTCCCACCTCGTAGGAGTTGAATATACCGCCATGGCGCCCGTGACCCGTCTGCCACTCGTACGCGCCCGTCAGCTGCACCGACAGCTGCTCGCCTCCGCCGAAGATATTGCGGTTCGTAACACCCAGCGTGATGCCAGGCCCGATATAGCTGTTGCTCTTCGACGAGGCGTTCACTTCGATCGACGCCTCCAGCGGCGCGTCGAAGCGGCAGTTCACCAGCACGTCCAGCGTCGGTTCGGCGGCCGTCGTGTCGGGGATGGCCGAAATGTCGATCGACCGGAAGATGCCCAACCGGGCCAGGTAGGTCTGCGTGCGGTTCATGTTCCGCACCGAGAACACACGTCCCTGCCGGAACCGCACGCACTCCGGTATCAGCGCCCGCCGCAGCCGCGTTGGCTGCATCTGCACCAGCGTCATGTCGGGGCGGATCTCGATTGTATCGGGTGTCTGGTCGCCTTTGTAGCGGTTCACCACCACGGTCGTGTGTCCCGTCACATACCGCCTGCGGGCGAACGGCGGGATATTCGACGCCAGGTCCACCCGCAGCGCCACGTTGCCGGGTCTGGCCACCGAATCGGCCAGATACTCGATATAGTCGGGCTGGAAGAAGTAATATCCGCGGTTGCGCAGTTCGTTGGTGATACGCATCCGGGCTATGCTCAGCGAGTCGGTCGAGAACCGGCTGCCGGCACGTAGATAGCTGTCGCGCGAGGCTATCGAGTCGATCATGTGCAGCAGATGCGTCGTGTCGAGCGGAAGCTCGACCGTGTCGAGCGGAAAGGCCGGCCCCGGCGTCACCGTGTACATGATCTTGGCCTTGCGCTTGTTGCGCGGATGCACCAGCTCGTAGGTGGCGGTGCCGCGGAAGTAGCCGTTGTTGTCCAGGATCTGCTCGATCATGCGCGTGCGCACCTGCGGCCGCACGTCCGACACCAGTACGGGCTCTTCGGCGAAAGTCTCGTAAAGCCAGTGCTTCAGACCCTTCTCCGGATTCGGCCAGTGATTGTAGGCCCACAGTCCCAGCGGAAACGGATACCGCCACCGCAGCAGCTTTATGTAGTTGTTGGGGGCCACGTCCACGGCTTCGAGTATCGACTCTTTCAGGTCGCCCGACACCTCGTAGAGCGAATCGGTCCCCGCTATGTTATACTTGATCTTGCCCGTACCGGTGTAGAGCAGTTCACCCTCGGGAATCTTCGAGGTAGTCGAGCAGGCAGCCCCCGCAAGGGCCAGCGCCGCCGCCAGTAGCCGGATGAGAGTCTTATTCTTCATTTTTCTGTGATGATGCCGGTGCGGCCGTCGCCTGCCGTTCGCGGCGGAAAAGGTCGCGGAGCGACGTCAGCTTGCGTTTGTACACGAAGCCCACACCGGTGCGTGTGATTTCACCCTCGAGGATGCTCTCGTAGCCCGTGTGGCGGAAAAGCCGCAGATACATCGTGCGCGCATCGTTGAGGAAGTATTCGAATGATATGTCCTTGATCAGGTTCTGCGAGAAGTTCTCGTCGGCGTTGGCGTCCGTCGAGTAGTTGCCCCCCACCACTATCTTGAAGCGGTCGTTGAATAGCGACTTCGACACCTGGTAGCTGTAGCTCGTGGTCGTCGACGTCGAGCCGTTGAACGTACGGTCGTACTGGTCCACGCCGAAACTCAGATCCACACCCTTGATCGTGCGCGCCGCCCACGAGTTGAGCTGCGAGGTCAGGAACGAGTACAGCGCGTTGCCCGACAGGTTGGCGTTGCCCGTCGTCCCCGGGCCCGTATAGACATTGTACAGCAGCATGTTCATGGCCTGGTTGGCACGCTGCTGCGGACTCATCGACCGCAGTTCGTTCGCCACCGTCACATCGTCGTCGGTCGACAGGTCGAACACTACGTTCATGTCGTTGAGGGTTCCCGTCACGGCAAGCGACACGTCGAAGTTCACCAGGCGCGAGTTCTGGCCCGTCTGCGTCACATTGGCCTTGATCACGTCCACAGCGTGGATGTTGAGCGTCGGATTGAGGATGTCGCCGTTGAAGGCCACGTACGATCCCTCCTGGAAATTGAACAGTTTCTCGCTCATCAGCGGCGGCGTGTAGCGCGCGAAGCCGCTGTTGATGTTGATCCGTCCCGTCAGGCGCGGATCGCTGAAAGGCAGCATCGTCATGTTGACCGTTCCCTCGGGCAGCACACGCACCTTGTTGTGGCCGTCCGACGACAGATCCACGCTCACCGTCGAGCCGTTCTCTATCGTCAGCGACGCCTGCAGCATCATCGCCAGTGCGCCGTCCGCGATCGAGTCGGCCGCCGTCACGGCTGCCGTGTCGGCGAAGTTCACGAACTTCACCAGGTCAGCCGCCGACCTGCTCTGGATCGCAGCCTCGGCATCGGGCATCACATATGTGATGTTCGTACCCGGCAGCACGCTCAGCGACGCAGTCACGCGCATGAATTTCATGTTGCCGTTCACCGAAGCGTCAAGATCGATCAGACCCTTGCCGTACACCGATGCGCCCCGCGAGGCCTTCTTCGTGTCGCAAAGCAGGAAGTCGTCGGCCGTCAGCCTCAGGTCCACCACAGGCGATGTAACCTCGTGCAGATCCACCGTACCGTTCAGCGCGAGCGGTTTGCCGTTCACGCCGCTGATCGCGAAATCTTTGAAAGTGACCATATTGCCGATAACCGGAATCTCGACTCCGCTCACCGGATACGTCGTTCCGGTCATGATCATCTTCACCTCCGTGGAGTCGAAGCGCAGCCAGCCGTCCAGGCCCAGGCGCCCCGCCGAGCCGGTGATGTCCATGCTGCCGTTGAGTGTGCCGCTCAGAGTCGCCGTCCCTGCGGGCAGGAACGGATTCACAGCCGTCAGCGGGAAATGGATCATCGAGAAATCCAGCGCCAGCGGCGACCCCGCCGTCGAGTCGTTGAGTGCACCGGCCAGCGTTATGGTGCGCACGCTGTCCACCGATATATCCGCGCGGGCGCGGATGCGGCCCGCCAGATCGGTGTTCACATTCAGATCGGCGGCTATGGTGCCCACCCGCTGTCTGTCGTACATGAAGTCGGCCAGCGACACCGTGCCTGCGCCGTTTATGCTCCCGTCCTCGGCCGAGACCTTCACGCTTGCGCTCAGAAGGCCGTCCATCGGCGGCGCGAACGGATTGAGCTTGATCCAGTCGGCCAGTTTTATGTCCGTGATGTCCACCACAAGTTCTTCCTGATGGTCGTCCTCGCCCTCCACGTGGTTGGTATAGATGGCCAGCGACGATCCCGCGCCGTGCATGTGCAGGTTGGCGTCTATATGCTTGTGAGCGAACGACCATTTTATGTAATTGTCCTCGTTCACCGTCCAGGGCTGATAAGCTATCGTCGGGTCGGTCGGATCCACGCTCACCACAAGTGTCGAGTCGTTCAGACGCGCGTCCAGGCCTACGTCGTAGCCCATTTTTCCGGCGATATTCTGCTGGCTCACGGTCATGCCCAGCCGGTTGTCGGCCATGTACCCGTCCAGGCGCACATGCGCCCATTCGTCGAACGTTCCGGGACGGTTGTCGACCTTTCCGGCCAGTATCATCCGCGGCCCGTACTGCGATATGTCGAGTCCTATCGTATCGAGCCTCATCGATTCGGTGCTGAATCCGAGCACACTGGCGTTGAACGCCAGCGACGAGTCGTTGGCCGCCGTCATCGACAGCGACCGGAATCCCATCTTCGATTCGCCCAGGATGTCGGTGATGAAGTTGTTGGATCCGGCGTTCACGTCGAGTACGAACGGCGGCAGCGCGCGCTGCACGCGCTCTATGTCCACCGTGCGCCGCGCTATCTCGTCGTCGATCACCGGCGGCAGCAGGGCCAGCCGCGCCATTATCGTGTCTATCGGAGCGTCCGAACTCATGAACGCATACAGGTCGCGGTTGTGCACCGACAGGTTGGTCGTGGAGTCATTCGCGTTCAGGCGCGCCGTTATGTTGTCCAGATCTATGTGCCCGACCGAATCCGTATACGTCAGATCATGCACCGTCACCCGGGCGGCTATCGACCCGTCGCGCGGCGTCACCGTCGCGTCGGCCGAGAGGTTGCCGTCGATTATGGTCTGCGTCGGCAACAGTCCCAGGGCCTTCAGGTCGGCGTGTACGCCGCTCAGATCGGCCTGCCACGCATACGTCTGTCCGTCCAGGTTGCCCGACGCCCGGAGGCTGAACTGCGCGGCGGCGTCGGCCGATTCGATGTCGGCTTCGGCCTGACCGTTCTCCAGAGCCACGTGCCCGGCGATCCCGCCGTAGCTGTGGCCGAGATACTCGGCCTCCTTCACTTCAATCGTGGCGTCCATGGCAGTCGCCGCAGAGAAGAGATCCAGCCCGTGGCCGTCGGCCCGCACTTCGGCTGTTACAGCTCCGGCGCCGAGCGAGGGCATGAAGGCGTTCACCGGAAAGCGGTCCGTCGACAGATCCAGCCTGTACGCCTCGGCCGTGCCGTTCCACATTCCCTTGAGACTTATGCGCCCCTGCCCCGTGCGGGCGTCGAGATGGCCGTCAAAGGCTCCGTCGTGCATCGTCACCGCGCCGCTCAGAGTCGTATACGGTATCTTCACCTCGCGCGCCGTTGCCGCGTCGAGCACCGCGTTCTTGATCGGGTTCAGATCTATCAGTGCGCCCGACAGGGCAAGATTGCCTCCCATCCGCGCCGGATCGAATACATTCCGCAGCCGACCCTCCGCCTTAAGCTTGACGCAGCCGTTTATGGCCAGTGCCAGATTGCGCACGGCCAGATCACCGGCCGTGCCTTTTATGTCGGCCTCGGCGTAGAGCCGGCTGTCGGCAGGCAGCCCCGCCAGGTAAGGCTTCGCCACGGGAAACATCATCCGCAGGTCGGCCGTCGACACATATCCGTCGGCGTCGAGGCTGAGCACCGTCGACGGATCGGTCGTCATGTCGCCCATGCCCAGAAGCCCCGACACCCACAGATCGGTGCGGTTGGCGGTCGCTATCTCAAAGTCGCGGAAACCCGTCCCGGCCGAATCGATGTCGAGTGTACCGGTCGCACGCAGCGCGACTCCGCACCGCTCCGTGGCACTGAGCGTCAGAGGCACCCGCACCTGCTCGGCGCGGTTGTAGAAGTTCCGTATCCCCAGCGTCATCGAGTCGGCCTCGATATAGGCGAAGTCAAGGCCCGGCAGAGGTGTCACCCCGCGGGTCGTGTACAGGCCCTCGCAGCCCGTGAAGCCTACCGTGTCGAGTTTCACTGTCCAGGGCGCCGAAGTCGATTCCGAAGGCGGTACTACAGGTGTGGCCGCCACTGTCGCCGAATCAGGCGCTATGTAAGCCGCCCGCAGGCCGCGGCCCGTGAACGACGCCACTCTGATCGTCTGCGACTTCATGTCGATTTCGCCTCCGGTCATCACCCCATCGGGTATCGTGGCGCCCAGCGAGTCGATCGTCGGCAGCATCCGCATTCTGTATGCGAAATCCGTCAGACGCATCCGCCGTATGTTGATTTTCATCTCCGTCGGTTCCGCGGCCGTAGTGTCGGACGGGGTCGGCACCGGATTCAGCTCCAGCGACACCTGCCCGTGCGCTATCACACCGTCGTTCACTTCTATGTTCATCGTTCTGAGCGCTACGGCCGCGTCGGTCAGGCCTATGGAGTCGGCGTTGATGATCATGTACATGGCCGAGTCAGGCGCACCGATGCTGAGCCGAGCGCAGCGCAGCGTGGCGCCGGCTATGCTTGCGCGGCCTTCCAGCAGCGGAAGCAGCTTCACCGAGGCCGACAGCTCCACCGCCTCTATCGTCTGCGGACCGGGCATCTCGAGCCGCACGCCGCCTGCCTCTATGTCAAGCGGAAACCGCAGCCTGAAGCTCTCCACCGACACCCGCGTCTCGCCCTCCGACATCGTCGCGTTGATATACCGGCACAACAGTTCCTGGCTCCACGGCGAGTACAGCAGTATCAGTGCAGCACACACCACAAGTACGGCCGCCATGACCGTCCATGCCGCCGCTTTGCATATCTTTTTTATGATGTCTTTTGCTTTCACTATGTGATGAATCTTTGTTCGGTTCATTTTTCTTAACCGAATCGCAGGCCTGTTGGTTCAGTCGGCCCTTTCAATTTCCAAAGATATGTCATTTTTTTATAACGGCAGTCTTTTTCTTCCGATTTTTCACCCATTTTATATAATAATGTTAATATTGCGCCGCACGCGGTGCCACGCCTTGTGGTTTATCGCAGTTTTTTGCGTAACTTTGCTGTCGGAAAAACGCTATCGTCAAAAATGAACACGCAAACGCAAACCATCGCCATCAGCAAAGACACCGTGAGCGAGATGCCCACCGTCACATTCGACGGAGGTATCACCGTGGTCGACACTCCGGCTATGGCCCGCGTGGCCCTACGCGAGCTCACACGCGCTCGAGTCGTCGGATTCGACACCGAGACGCGCCCCTCTTTCCACCGCGGCCGCATGCACAATGTCGCTCTCCTTCAGCTGTCGACCGACGACCATTGCTTCCTCTTCCGGCTCAATATACTCGGCATATCCGACGGCCTGCGGCAGTTTCTCGAAAACCCCGAGATAATCAAGATCGGACTGTCCGTCCACGACGACTTCTCCGTCATGCGCCGCCTTTCGCCCGAACTCGATCCCCAGGGATTCATCGACCTCCAGGAATACGTCAAATATTTCAACATCAGCGACATCTCGCTTCAGAAAATATACGCCATCATTTTCGGCGAACGCATATCCAAGACCCAGCGACTCACCAACTGGGAGGCCGAGCGGCTCACCGAAGCCCAGCAGACCTACGCCGCAATCGACGCCTGGGCTTGCCTGCGCCTATACCGGCGCCTCCGCTCCGGCGCCTTCGACCCCGACTGCTCCCCCTACATCGTCGACCGCTCGATACTCAACTGCAACGGACAGATTCCCTCCCACAAAGATGAAACCCGTTAAGCGCCATATACTCGTACCGGTACTCCTGCTCGTCTACCTTGCCGTCATGGCATGCCTCGGCATCGACGGCCTCCGCTCCGGCCAGACATCCCCCGCACAATATGCCGCCACGATTGTTATTACATTGGCCGTTATTGTGGCCCTCTACTTTTTCCTCAGGAAGCGCGACCGGCTGCGCGACGAGCGCCGGCGCGATATCGAAAATTCAAATAACAATATAAAACATTGACAACAATGGCTAAGAAAGCTCTTCTGATCATCCTCGACGGATGGGGCATCGGCGATCACAAGCACGACGATGCCATCTACAACACTCCTACACCCTACTGGGACTATCTGCTCAAGACATACCCCCACTCCGAGCTTCAGGCTTCCGGCGAGAATGTCGGCCTCCCCGACGGACAGATGGGCAACTCGGAAGTCGGCCACCTCAACATCGGCGCCGGACGCATCGTTTACCAGGACCTGGTCAAGATCAACAAGGCTATCCGGTCAGGCTCTATCCTCGACAATCCGCAGATCAAGGCCGCATACGAATATGCCGCACGCACCGGCAAGGGACTCCACCTCATGGGCCTCACCTCCACCGGCGGCGTACACTCGTCGCTCGACCACGTATTCGCCCTCTGCGACATCGCCAAGAAATACGACCTCCACAACGTCTACCTCCACTGCTTCATGGACGGTCGCGACACCGACCCCCGCAGCGGCAAAGGCTTCATCGAGCAGCTCCAGGACCACTGCAACAACTCCGCCGGCCGGATCGCCTCGATCATCGGCCGCTACTACGCCATGGACCGCGACAAGCGCTGGGAGCGCGTCAAGGTAGCCTACGACCTCCTTGTCGAAGGCAAGGGCGAGCAAGCCACCGACATGGTCAAGGCCATGCAGGAAAGCTACGACAACGGCGTCACCGACGAATTCATCAAGCCCATCAACAACGCCACCGTCGACGGCACCATCAAGGAAGGCGACGTAGTCATCTTCTTCAACTACCGCAACGACCGCGCCAAGGAGCTCACCGTTGTACTCACCCAGCACGACATGCCCGAGGAAGGAATGCACACCATCCCCGGCCTCCAGTACTACTGCATGACTCCCTACGACTCCTCGTTCAAGGGCGTTCACATCATCTTCGACAAGGAAGACGTCAGCAATACCCTCGCCGAATACCTCTCCAACCTCGGCAAGAAGCAGCTCCACATCGCCGAGACCGAAAAGTATGCCCACGTGACATTCTTCTTCAACGGCGGTCGCGAGCAGGCATTCCCCGGCGAAGACCGTATCCTCGTCCCCTCGCCCAAGGTTGCCACCTACGACCTCAAGCCCGAGATGAGCGCCTACGAAGTCAAGGACAAACTCGACGAAGCCATCAAGGAAGACAAGTACGACTTCATCGTCGTCAACTTCGCCAACGGCGACATGGTCGGCCACACTGGCATCTATCCCGCCATCCAGAAAGCCGTCGAAACCCTCGACAACTGCCTCCGCGACGTCGTCGAGACTGCCAAGGCCACTGACTACGAAGTAATCATAATCGCCGACCACGGCAACGCCGACCACGCCGAGAACGCCGACGGCACACCCAACACCGCCCACTCTCTCAACCCCGTGCCTTTCGTCTACGTCACCGAAAACAAGGACGCACGCACCGACAACGGCATCCTGGCCGACGTCGCTCCCTCCATCCTCCACATCATGGGCGTACCCCAGCCCAAGGAGATGACCGGCAACGACCTCATCCACTAATCCCGGCAACAGACGAAGTCGCTCGACATCCCATACAAAAACAATGGCGCGACCACTCCGGCCGCGCCATTGCCATATCCACCCTCCACCAACGCACAGCCAGTAGAGCACGTCTCCGGCCTGCGCCCCAAGCAGCATCAGTAATCAGCTCTATATAGACATGGAGCCTGCGGAGCAGGCGTGGCTGTTCATAACCGCGGGTGACGCCCGCAGGGCGAGCCCGCGGATAGCACATCAATTAAACTCTGAGCCCGCAGCGCGGGCGATGCCGTGTTCATAAAATTTGCATCAGTTATCGCTC
>ENA-UOOD01002405-UOOD01002405.1-human-gut-metagenome-genome-assembly--contig:-CS67-NODE-2405-length-16803-cov-4.032064_pt1 | contig 16803 bp, 9 predicted proteins | sample MGYA00242464_ERZ724011 | MGnify/ENA metagenome assembly ERZ724011 | reverse complement strand
ATTACGAATCACGGAAAGACGGTGCTCAAACTCAGGGGCACCGTATGCGAAATGCCATGACCATCGAGCGGAACGACATACTGGCGGTGATCCCGACCTACAACAACGAAAAGACCCTCGCCCGAGTCATCGGAGACGTGCGCCGCTACTGCACGGACGTGCTGGTGGTGAACGACGGGTCGACCGACTCGACGGCGGGGATAATCGCCGGGGCGGGCGTCGGGAGCATCTCCTACGCTCCGAACCGGGGCAAGGGCTACGCCCTGCGCCGGGCGCTGCGCTACGCCGCGGAGCACGGCTACCGTTACATGCTGACGATCGACTCGGACGGACAGCACTACGCCTCGGACATCCCGAAATTCGTCGAAGAGATCGCTCGTAGGGGCCCGCAACCTGAGGTCGGACAACATGCCGGGCAAAAACACCTTCGCCAACAAATTCTCGAACTTCTGGTTCCGCGTGGAGACGGGCATCCGCCTCGACGACACGCAGTCGGGGTTCCGGCTCTACCCCGTGCGGCGGATGAAGGGGATGCGTTTCGCGACGCGCCGCTACGAGTTCGAGGTCGAAGTGCTGGTACGCGCCGCATGGCGCGGGATCGAGGTGCGCAACATCCCGGTGAGGGTTTTCTACCCCGAAAAGGCCGAGCGCGTGTCGCATTTCCGCCCGGGCAAGGATTTCACGCGCATCAGCATCCTCAACACGCTGCTCGTGCTCGGGGCGCTGCTGTTCTATTATCCCTGGCGGTTCCTGCGGTCGCTCACCCGGGAAAACATCCGGCGCTTCGTGGTCGACAACATCACCCGGTCGAAGGACTCGAACCCGCGGCTGGCCGCCTCGATCGGGCTGGGCGTCTTCTTCGGCATCGCCCCGCTGTGGGGCTACCAGATGATCGCGGCCGCCGTTACGGCGCATTTCACACACCTGAACAAAGCCGTGGCGGTTATCAGCTCGAACATCAGCATCCCGCCGATGATCCCGTTCATCCTCTACGGAAGTTACGGGGGCGCAGGTCTTGCAGCGCGACATGCCGCTCTCGCTCTCGGACATCACCCTAGAACGGGTGGCCGCAGACCTCGTACAATACATCGTGGGCAGCTTCACGATGGCCGCCGTATGCGGTGCGGCCGCGACGGCGGTCGGCTATGCCCTGCTCGTACTCTGTAAACGCACGCCCGGCCATGAATAAACTTTTCATCACCCTCTACGACTTCTTCGAACGGCGCCGCGCACTGCTCTGCACGGTGCTGGCAGTGCTGGTCGCGGCGATGGGTGCGGCGGCCCTGCAACTGCGTTTCAGCGAGAACATCACCGGCTTCTTCCCCGACGGGGAGCGGAAGGCCGCGGCGGCATTCTCGAACCTGAAGATCAAGGACAAGATCGCCGTGATGATAAATGCCCGGGAAGGTGCAGAAGGCACGGGAGCCACGGCGGAGGGGATGATGGCCTGCGCCGACCGGCTGGTGGAACTGCTCGAAGCCGATACGCTTTTCCACCGCTGGGCACAGGCCGAGGCTTCGTTCGGCAGCGAGCTGGTGGACGACATGCGGGCGTTCCTGCAAGGGCACCTGCCGCTGCTGCTCACCGAGGCGGACTATGCCCGCATGGACACGCTCCTCACGCGGCAGGGCATCGCGCGCGCGATGGAGAGCAACTACCGCAGGCTGCTGTCGCCCGTCGGCGGGTTCATCGACGAATACATCTACGACGACCCGCTGGGGCTGTCGTTCGGGGCACTGGGAAAATTACAGGAGCTGAATATCGGGGGCAATTACACGCTCTTCGACGACTACCTCTTCTCGAAGGACATGACGACGCTGATGGTCTTCATCTCGCCCCGGTACGAGAGCAGCGACACGGGCATCGGCGACCGGCTGGTGGAGCGGATCGAAGCGGTGCTGGCCGGCCTGAACGCCGAGTACGCCGCCCGGGGCATCTCGGCCGACTACTTCGGCGCCCCGGCCGTGGCCGCATACAACGCGCGGCAGATCAAGCACGACATGATGCTGACGCTGAACATCGCCATCCTCGTCATCGTGGTGTTCATCACCCTCTCGTTCCGCAACAAGCTGTCGGTGCTGCTGGCCCTGATCCCCGTGGCGCTGGGCGGATTGCTGGCGCTGGCGGTCATGTCGCTCGTGTGCCACACGATCTCGGCCATAGCCGTCGGGGCAGGAACCGTCGTCATGGGCATCGCACTGAGCTACTCGATACACATCCTCTGCCATGCCAACCACTGCCACGACCCGCGGCAGATCATCCGCGACCTGGCCTACCCGCTGACGATCGGCAGCATCACGACCATCGGCGCCTTCGCCGGGCTGCTTTTCACCGACTCGCAGCTACTGCGCGACTTCGGGCTCTTCGCTTCGCTGACACTGGTCGGAACGACGCTGTTCAGCCTCGTCCTGCTGCCCCACCTGATCCGTAAGGAGGATCGCGGGGGGGGGTCGGCCGTGCTGGAAGGCGTGGAGCGGCTCACGGGTATGCGCCCCGACCGCAACCGCATGCTGGTGGCGGCGATACTCGGGCTCACGGCGGTATGCCTCTTCTTCTTCAACCGCATCGGCTTCGACAGCGACATGATGCACCTGAACTACAACGCACCCCATCTGGCGCAGGCCGAGGAGCGTCTGGGCCGCCTGATGGACGACGACCGGGAACGTTCGAAGGTGCTCTTCCTCACGGCGGCCGACACCCCGGCCGAAGCCGTGGACAGCTACCTGCGCCTGGGACGGCAGCTCGACTCGCTGAAACAGGCCGGGAAGATCGACTCCCATGCCGGGGTGACTTCGTTCGTGGTGGACAGCGCCGAGCAGCTGCTGAGGCTGGAGCGCTGGCGAAAGTTCTGGACGCCGCAGCGCCGCGAAGTGCTGCGCGCAGGGATCCGGGAGGGCGAAAGGCGCTACGGATTCGCCGAAGGGGCCTTCGACGGCGCACTGGAACTGGCCGGAAGGGAGTACACGAAACTCGACTACTCGTCCCCGGCGGCACGGGAAGTATTCCGCGAATGGATCGACGGGCACGGCGCGACACCCATATTCCTGAGCCATGTGACATTGCCCGACAGCTGCAAGCACGAGGTTTACGCCGTGTTCTCGGCGGCGGACGACATCGTGGTCGCCGACCGGGCGTTCTACGCCGGGAAAATGGCGCGGAGCGTGAACCACAACTTCTACCTGATACTCTCGATCTCGTCGATACTGGTCACCGTGGCGCTATTCCTCTGCTACGGGCGTATCGAGCTGACGCTGATGTCGCTGCTGCCGATGGGCATCAGCTGGGTCATCATCCTGGGACTGATGGCGATGTTCGGCGTGGAATTCAACATCGTGACGATCATCCTCTCGACCTTCATCTTCGGCATCGGCGACGACTTCAGCATCTTCATCATGGACGGGCTGCTGAGCGAATACAAGACCGGGCGCAAGATGCTCGACACGCACAAGACGGCGATCTTCTTTTCGGCCTTCACCGTCGTGGTGGGGCTCGGGGCGCTGATCTTCGCACGCCATCCGGCACTGCACTCGCTGGCGACGATCTCCCTGTTCGGCATCGTCGCCGTGGTGCTGGTCTCCTACACGATACAACCCGTGCTGTTCCGGATGCTGATCACCTCGCAGACCGAAAAGGGCGGGGCGCCCTACACGTTGGGGAGCCTCGTGAACACGGCCTACGCATTCGGGTTGTTCGTGACGGGCTGCCAGTTGTTGCAGGCGCTGATCTTCACGCTCTGGCCGCTGCCGATGGCACGCCGCCGCAAACAGCGCATCGTGCAGTGGTCGATCCACCACATGACGCGGGGATTCCTGCGGGCGATGGTCACGACGAAGACCATATGCCTGAACGAGCCGGGCGAACGGTTCGAAAAACCGGCGGTCGTGATCGCCAACCACCAGTCGTTCATCGACATCCTGGTGCTGCTGAGCATCTGCCCCAAGGCCGTGATGGTGACCAACGGCTGGGTATGGCGTTCGCCGGTATTCGGGCGTATCGTCCGCTACCTGGGGTTCTACCACGCGGCGGACGGATACGAACGCCTCGCCCCGGCACTGGCGCAGAAAGTGGCCGAAGGGTACAGCGTGATCGTCTTCCCCGAGGGGACGCGCTCGGCGGACGGGAAGATCGGACGCTTCCACAAGGGGGCTTTCTACCTGGCCGGGGAACTGGGGCTGGACATCCTGCCGATCTGCCTCTACGGCAACGGCATGATCTCGTCGAAAAGGCAGCCCATCTATATCAAACACGGGCTGGTGGTAAGCCGCGTGCTGCCGCGCATGGCTGCCGCCGACCCCGCGAACTGCTCGGCGCAGGCCAAGGCCGCCTGCCGCCTGATGCGCCGGGAGTACCTCGGGCTGTACGAAACCTACAACAGGCCGTGCAACCCCTATTTCCGCGACATGCTCATCAAGAGTTACACCTACAAGGGCCCCGTGCTGGAGTGGTACATGCGCGTCAAGGTGCGGCTGGAGCGGAGCTACGAGCTGTTCGACCGCATCGTGCCGCGCGATGCGGCGGTCGTAGACCTCGGGTGCGGATACGGCCCCCTGAGCTACATGCTCGCCATGCTCTGCGAGCGGCGGCGGGTCGTCGGCATGGACTACGATGCGGAAAAGGTCGAGACGGCCGGACAGAGCTTCCTGCGGCGGCCGGGCATCGAGTTCATCCACGCCGACCTGCGCACGGCGGAGCTGCCCGGGGCAGACGCCTTCCTGCTGGTCGACGTGCTGCACTACATGCGCCCCGAAGAACAACGGGCGCTCATCGGGCGCTGCGCGGCACGGCTCAACGCAGGCGGACGGATCATCATCCGCGACGGCGACAGCGGCAAGGCCGAGCGGCACAAGGCCACGGCGATGACCGAGGTGTGGTCGACGAAGATCGTGGGGTTCAACAAGACCGACGGCGGGCTGCATTTCACCTCGACGCCCGAGCTGGCCCGGATCGCCCGCGAACTGGGCATGGAGATACACGCCGCGCACAAGGACACGCGCACGTCGAATACGGTATACATACTGACCCGGCGGGAAACTGAGGGCCGAAAGGAGGAGTGACATGGAGGGGCAGTTCGACATAATCGTCATCGGCAGCGGCCTCGGAGGCCTGGAGTGCGGCGCCATGCTCGCCCGCGAAGGGATGGGAGTCTGCGTCGCGGAACAGGCGGCCCTGCCCGGAGGCTGCCTGCAATCGTTCTCCCGGCGGGGACATGCGATCGACACGGGCATGCACTACATCGGCAGCATGCAGGCCGGCGGCATCATGCGCCGTTACTTCGAATATTTCGGCATCCTCGGCTCACTGCGCCTGCGGCCGCTCGACGAGGCATTCGACGTCGTGTCGCTGCCCGGAGCGGGCGACTACGCCTACATGCACGGTTACGAAGCCTTCGAAAAGCACCTCGGGGAATGGTTCCCGCACGAAAAGGCGGGGCTCGGCCGCTACTGCGCGAAGCTGCGCGAAATCGGCGGCAGCATCGGTATCGGGGTGCACCGCACGGGGCGGTTGTCGGACGGGGGAACGAAATACCTCGGGGCACCGGCGGCCGGATTCATCGGCGAATGCGTCGCAGACCCGCTGCTGCGCAATGTCCTCGCGGGGACGAACCCCCTCTACGGAGGCGTGCGCGAAAGTTCGACGCTCTACCACCACGCGATGGTAAACCACTCGAACATCGAGGGCGCCTGCCGCTTTACGGGCGGGACGCAGCAGATCGCCGACGCACTGGCGGCGAAGATCCGCGAGCACGGAGGGACGATGCTGGTGCGGAGCCGCGTCGTAGCCCTGCACACCGAAGGGCGGCGCATCACGGGCGTGGAGCTGGCCGACGGGCGGATGCTGCGGGCAAAAACCGTCATCTCGGCCATCCATCCCGCGGAGACATTCCGCCTGATAGGCCCGACGCCCGTCATCCGCAAGGCATTCCGGGAACGGATAGGCAGCCTGCCCGACTCGTACGGGCTCTTCTCGGCATACCTGCTGCTGAAGCCGGGGCGGATCCCGTACATCAACCGGAACCTCTATTACTTCGCCGGGAAAGATGTCTGGAAGACGCTTTTCGACCTGGAAGCCATGCGGCCGGGGATGGTGCTGCTTAGTGCACAGGCTCCGGACGGCGACCCGGCATGGTGCGACGTCGTAACGCTGATGACGCCCGTCGCCACCCGCCCCTGGAAGGCGTGGGAAGGCTCCGCCCCGGGACGCCGCCCCGAAGCCTACACGGCGCTGAAGGCCGCCATGACGCAGGCGACGGTCGATTTCGCCTGCGCCCGCCTTCCGGAACTGAGGGATGCCATCGCCCATACGTATGCCGCCACGCCGCTCACCTACCGCCACTACACCGGCGCACCGCACGGCGCGGCATACGGGCTGCTGAAAGACTGGCGCAGCATCATGGCGTCGCACATCCCGGCCCGCACCAAATTCGACAACCTGCTGCTCACGGGGCAGAACCTCACGGTACACGGCGCAATCGGCGTCACGCTGTCGGCTGCGGCGACCTGCTCGGAAATAGTGGGCACGGAATACCTCGCAAAAAAGATCGCCAACGCATGAAACGCCTCCTCAAATACACACTCGCCGCACTGGCGGCGATCCTCGTCCTGCCGACGGCATTCCTCTGCGGCCTTTACCTGACGGCAGACATGGAGCAGCCCGCGGTGACGATCGATACCGCAGCCTACCGCGTCACAGACCACGGCGGCTACGCCGTATGCCACGGCAGTTTCCTGCGCCGCAACCCCCACGGACTCTGGGAGCTCTACACCGCCGGGTCGCCCGAAGAGTCGGGGGCGGCGGCAGGCGCCCTCACCGCAGGGCTGATGCACTACCAGGAACAGGTTTTCGTAGACCGAATCCGCGAATTCATCCCCTCGGAGGGCTACCTGAAATTCCTGGGCGGCATGATCCGGATATTCAACCGCAACCTGGGGCGGCACGTCCCCGAGGAGTACCGGCGCGAGATATACGCCCGGTCGCTTTACTGCTCGCACGACTTCGACGCCATCGGCACCCCCTACGAACGCCAGCTCAACTACCACGCGGCGCACGACATCGGGCACGCCATGAGCCAGTACATGCTCGTGGGATGCAGTTCGTTCGCGGCATGGGGCGGTGCGAGCGACGACGGGAAACCGGTCGTCGGGCGCAACTTCGATTTCTATATGGGCGACGACTTCGCCCGCAACAAGATCGTGACCTTCTGCCGGCCGCAGGCGGGCCATCCCTTCGCCAGCATCGGCTGGGCGGGGATGATCGGCGTGCTGTCGGGCATGAACTCCGAAGGGCTGACCGTGACGATCAATGCCGCGAAAGGGCCCATGCCGCTGGCATCGGCGACACCCATCTCGATCCTCGCACGCGAGATCCTGCAACATGCGGCGACCATCGCAGAGGCCCTGGAGATCGCCCGCCGCCGCGACACCTTCGTCAGCGAATCGCTGCTCGTGGCCTCGGCACGCGACGGGAGGGCGGCGATCATCGAGAAAACGCCCCGCCGAACCGTGCTCTACGAGGGCGACGGGGAGTACCTCATCTGCACGAACCACTACCAGTCGGAGGCGTTCGCCGACGACGGGGACAACCGCGAGAATATCGCCATGACCGACAGCCCCCATCGCTTCGCCCGGCTCGAAGAGCTCATGGCGGCGAATGCACCCCTCAGCGTCCCGGCAGCGGCCGCCATGCTGCGCGACCAGCGCGGCACGGGCGGCAAGGACATCGGCGTGGGGAACGACTGTTCGGTGAACCAGTCGATCGCCCACCACTCGGTCATATTCAAGCCGGCAACCCTGCAAATGTGGGTCTCGACCTCGCCGTGGCAGGGCGGCGCCTACGTCTGCTACGACCTCGGGGCGATCCTGCGCAACCCCAACCCCGCCGCTGAGCTCTACGACTCGGCGCAGGAGATACCCTCCGACACGGCCTACCTGGCCCGAGACTACCCGCGCGTGGTCGCATACCGCCAACTCGGCGCCCGAATCCGCCGGGCGATGAAGGCAGGGGGCAAGGCCGACGGGGAATTGATTGAAACCTTCGCCCGAACCAACCCGCAGAATTTCCACACCTGGAAACTGCTGGGGGAATACTACCTCTCGCAGGGCGACGACGAGCGCGCGGCACAGAGCTTCGGCAAGGCGCTGGAGGCAGGGGTTCCCCGCAAGGACGAACTCCTGGCGATAAAAAGACTCAAATCGGAATGCAAGCCATGATACGAAACCCGGAAATACAATTCGCATCGGCCGATGCGATCGCGGCGTTCCAGGAGGAACGCCTGCGCGAAGAGGTCGCCTACCTCTATGAAAATTCGCCTTATTACCGGCGCATGTTCGACGGCTGCGGCATGCAGCCGGGCGACATCCGCACGGCGGACGACCTGCGGCACCTGCCCGTAACCACCAAAACGGATCTGCAACTCCACCCCGGGGAGTTCGTCTGCGTGCCCCGCAACCGCATCATCGACTACGTGACCACGTCGGGAACCCTCGGCGACCCGGTGACGTTCGCCCTGACGGAAGAAGACCTGGGCCGGCTGGCCTACAACGAGGCCGTGTCGTTCACCACGGCGGGATGCACCGGGGAGGACATCCTGCAGCTGATGACAACCATCGACCGCCGCTTCATGGCCGGGCTGGCTTACTTCATGGGAGCCCGAGAGCTGGGATGCGGCGTGATCCGCGTGGGGAACGGCATCCCCGAACTGCAATGGGACACCATCCGGCGCATCGGCCCCACGGGCTGCATCGTCGTGCCGTCGTTCCTGATAAAACTCGTCGGCTATGCGCAGGAGCACGGCATCGACTACCGCCGCTCGTCGCTGCGCCGTGCGATCTGCATCGGCGAGGCGCTGCGCGACACCGACTTCAGCAACAACACGCTGGGGGCGAAAATCACCGAACTGTGGCCCGAACTGGAGCTCTTCTCGACTTACGCCTCGACCGAGATGCAGACCTCGATCACCGAATGCGGGCACCACTGCGGCGGGCATGTCCCGGCCGACATGCTCCTGGTGGAGCTGCTCGACGAGCAGAACAACCCCGTGCCCGAGGGCGAGGAGGGCGAGGTGGTAATCACGACGCTCGGCGTGCGGGGCATGCCGCTACTGCGCTTCAAGACGGGCGACATCTGCATCGTCCGCACGGGACGCTGCGCCTGCGGCCGCACGACGATGCGTCTCTCGTCGGTGATCGGGCGCCGGGGGCAGATGATCAAATTCAAGGGCACGACGCTCTACCCGCCCGCGCTGTACGACGTGCTGGAGAACATCCCCGGCGTGAACAACTACATCATCGAGGTATTCACCGGAAGCCTCGGCACCGACCAGATCGTGCTGCGAATCGGCAGCACGCGCCGCGACGAGGCGTTCGAGAAGGAGATCAAGGACACGTTCCGCTCGAAAGTGCGCGTAGCACCCGAGGTGGTCTTCGAACCGGTGGAGTACATTGCGAAAAAACAGATGCCCCAAATGAGCCGGAAACAAATAAAATTCGTAGATTTACGCGAACAAACCAAATAAAACCCAACCATGAAAAAATTACTGAGCATAGCCCTGTGCCTGATCGCCGTCGGCGGTTTCGCACAGAAGGGAAAGACGAAAATGGCGGCCGACTTCTACGGCGTGGATTACAGCTGCGTGAGCGTCATCGGGGCCAACGAGCAGCCGGCCGAGTTCATCAAGGCGTTCGAGGCCATCAACCGGCTCTTCCTCAGCGAACCCAAGAAATACGACGTGGCCGGATTCACCGGCATCGACATCCTCTCGACCAGTGTCGAACAGGCCAACGAGGCGTTGGGCGGCCTGGCCGCCGAGCAGTTCACGCCCCGCAGCACGAAGGCCGACATCGCAGCGCAGCTCCCCGGAATCCTCGCCCGCTACGACAACGGCTCGGGGAACAAGGGACTGGTGTTGATAGCCACGACGCTCGACAAGGGCAACGGCATCGGGTACTACACGGCCGTGCTGTTCGATCCCGCCACGCAGGAGGTCATCCTCCAGATGGACATGGCCGGCAAGCCCGGCGGGTTCGGCCTGCGCAACTATTGGGCCGGCTCGGTATACAACGCCCTCAAGAAGCAGGGTAAATACCTGACCAAGTAGGGGAAGCACCCCTAATAGGCACACCCCGCACGGCTTCGTGCGGGGTGTTTTGTTTTAACAGGCAAAGAGCGCCCGGAGCGGGGACATGATCCGCTCAGGCAGGAAACCTTGTACACCGCCGGATAAAAACGCCCGGGAGGCGGACTTACCCGGCAGCCCCGGAGCGGGCTTCCGGGCATCTCCCGGGCGGCGGATATTTCATGCGCGCATCGTCGAGCACCAGTACCCAATCGTTCCCCTTGCCGCAAGTCGGGGGCGTGAAGGTCATCGTCGCACCGGCATCCCGGCGGCGGAATTCCCCGATCCGCAGCGGGCGCCCGCTGCGGACATCGTACCACCAGGCCACGATCCGCTTCCCGGAAACCCGTCCCAGGTCGACGGCAAACGGCCGTCCGCTCTCGGAATAGACCATGGCATAGGTGCCGAGGCTGTCGCGGGTAGCCGTACAACGCCCGTGCCCCCAGCCAGCATCCCCGGCGATAACGCCCTGATCGGGAATACGGCGGAAAAACGGACGGCTCTCGATAAGTTCCCGCCCATAGCACACCTGATAAGCCCCGGGCAGCGACAGGGATTCGCGCCAGCTCCGCACGGGCCCCGTGACAGGCGCATACCGGCCGGGTTCCCACATCTGCCATACGGCATGGCAGCCGTAGGTATGTCCGCAGGCCCCGGAAAAGACCTCGTGGTAGAACGCCCGCCGCACATGCAGGGCTTCGGAAGTGCCGTATTTTTCCCGGTCGAAGTCGATCGGATGTTCCTCGTAGATCGGCTCCCCGTCCAGCACGGGTTTGACGGGCCGCCGGGCATAATCGCGGGCGATGCGCTCCCAAAGGTCGAAATCGTAGGCATGGCCGTTCTGCTGCATGTTGAACGCGAGCCACGGCTCGTCGTGCAGCCAGTCGCCCGAAGAGGATTTCCCCCACGGATGGTAGGTAATCAGGCAGGCCGAATAATCCTCGCGGCCGGCGACACCGCAGGCAATGCCGCGGGCGAAGGCCCGCAGTATGGGTTCACGCCCTTCGGGAGGACGGTCGCCACCCAGTATCCAGATGATATTCCGCCGGATGCGGTAACGCTCCCCCAGATAGCGCCCGAAAGCCTCGGCACGCCCCTCCGTTGTGAAGATCTCGGGCCCGGGGCCCCATTTGAGGCAGAACTTGTCGCCCCATGCGGGCAGCAGGCCGATGACCAGCCCCAGCGAGTCGGCCATGGCGACCACTTCGTCCACATACGCGAAATAACGCTCGTTGGGCCGGGTGAACCCCGCATCGGCAAACGGCAGGTCGCCGTAGGCATTGGGGACACGCAGTCCGTCACATTCCGCGAGGCAGACGGCCTGTATGACCGTGAACCCTTTCCGGGCGCGGTCTTCGAGATAGAGGCGCGCCTCTTCGCGCGTGGTACGGTGGAACAGCTCCCACGCCGTGTCGCCCAGATAGAAAAACGGCCTGCCGTCGGCATATTGCAGGTAACGCCCGCCGGGATGCACGACGATGCGCCCGCGGGAGAAAGGCCGGGCGCCAAGGGGCGCAGGCGCAAGAAAGAGCGCAAAAAACAGGAGCGCAAATAATTTCCTCATAAAAAACGATTTCAGGCGACGACCGGAAACAAAACGGCAGTCGGGGCCGCCTAAGGCGACCCCGTGCCGGAGTGGCGGCGAAGCCGGGTTACAGCCCCTCCTTCGAGAGCAGCTCCGACGTGTCGATACGCACCTGCGTCGTCGTGAGCTTGTCGTTGAGCGCATAACGCGTCGGGTCGGAGATAGTGACCGGCAGGGAAAAATCCTTATCGGCATTCGCCTTCAGATAGGCGATGTCGACCGTGAGGAAAAAAGTCGCATCGCGTTTCCTGTCGGGGCAGCTCACCGAGGAAGGCAGCGTGTATGCCCGGCCCGGCAGCAACACAGTCCCGTCCAAGGGAGTGCTGCCCACGGAGACGCTGACCGTGTAGGCCTGCAACTCGGCCAGCCCGGCGCGGTAGATGCCCAGGAAAATGTGCACCTTCCCCGCCTGCGCGTCGATGCGGTAATTCTTGTTGGACTGCTGCGCCGTCCCGCCGTTGGGCACGGCATAAGGGGTGTAACCGGCCTGCGGCATATAGATCACCGCACTGCCCCAGGGCCTCTCGCTGTCGGCCTTCTGGCATGAGGCTGCCCCGCATGCGAGGAGCAGCACAGAAAAGAATGTAACGATCGTTCTCATAGTTCGATATTTTTCGGTCTACCAACCCGGATTCTGGTCGAGTACCCCGCCCGATTTTACGATTTCGGCCTGCGGGATCGGATAAAGGTTCATCTTCGGGGCATCGAAGATGCGTTTGGCCACTTCGAACGGCGTGTAGGCAAAGCCGTCGCCGCTGCGGGTCACCTTCACGCCGCGCAGGGGCCGGTTGAGCACCGTCCCGGCATCGTCCCAGCGCCGGAGATCCCAGTAGCGATGGTCTTCGAAGGCCAACTCGATGCGGCGTTCGTGTTTGATGGCCGTGCGCATGGCGGCCGCATCGCCCGGGTCGACATCGACCGGGGGCATCCCCACCCCGGAACGGGCACGCACGGCATCCACGGCGTCGCGCGCACTCATCCCGTAGCCGTGGGCGTCGTCCGGGCCGTAGGCTTCGTTCATCGCCTCGGCAAAATTAAGCAATATTTCGGCATAGCGGAAAACGATCCAGCTGCGAAGCCGTTTGTCGTCGTTAGTGAGGTTCAGGTTCTCGTTCAGGAACTTGCGCAGGTAATACCCCGTGGGCGAAGCGTTCTGCCGGGCGGGGTCGTCGGCGCCGCCCGCATAGATTTCGAGCGTGCGCCCGTTCCACGTATCGCCGTTGCGCAGGACGGTGGCGTAGAAGCGCGGGTCGAGGCCGGCATAGGCATCGCCCGTATCCTCCCCCGTAGATTCATAGGCTTCCACGAGGTTCTGCGAAGGGCAGATACCCGTACCGCCGCCCTGCGTGCCGATGGGGTAATTCTTGCGTTCGAACTCGTTGGTCGCCCCCATACGCACCGCCCAGATGGTCTCGGGGCTGGTCGTAGAGGTTTCGGCGACGAACAGCCCGCCGTAATCGGGATGCAGGGAATAGATGCCCATGTTGATCACTTCGAAGGCCGCAGCGGCAGCGGCAGCCCACTTGGACTTTTCGCCCGAGGGATTGAACTGCGGGCTGGCGGCATAGAGCAACACCCTCGACTTGAGGGCCAGCGCCGCGCCGCGGGTGATCCGGCCCGACTTCTCCTCGAGGTTCTCGGCCCGCCAGTCGACGACCAGTTCGTTGCGCACCCCCTCGATCTCGCGCAGGATGAGGCCGACCACCTCGTCGAACGTGCCGCGCGGAAGATTGGCCTCCTTCTGGTCGGCATATACGCGGTCGATGAGGGGCACCCCGCCGTAACGCTTGGCAAGCTCGAAATAATAATAGGCTTTCAGCACATGCGCCTCGGCGCGCAGCCGCTGCACGTCGACGATGTCGCGGCGGTAGCTGTCCAGGCCGTTCGAGGTGAGCGTGTCGCGGTGCATACCGAGGATATACCTGTAATCCACCGACTTATCGAGGTAGTCGTGCGCCGCATAGATGCCGTTGTAATAGCTCGTATAGCAATCGTCGGGGTTGTAATAGGCGCTCCAGCTGCCTTCGTTGAACCGCTGCGTGGAACTGAACGTGGTCACGTATTGCGCCTCGTCGGAAACGGCTGCGAAGAGGTTGCCGTCGATCGCCGTGAACCCGTAGGGGATGTGTTCGTAAACGCGGTAGCCCCAGTCGAACATCTGGTAACGGCGCGTGGCCATCATCTCGTCCGTCAGGTTCAGGTCTTCCTTGGTGTCGAGCGCATCGCACCCCGCCAGGGACAGCGAACAAAGGAGGGCGCCCGCGAAAAGGATTCTCATATTTTTTCGTATCATGGCAGTCGTGTTTAGAAGGTTACGGTCAGTCCGAGGTTGTAGGATTTCAGCGCCGGGTGGCCGGAAAGGATTTCGGGGTCGATGTCGTAGTCGCGCATCAGCTTGCTGACGGTCAGCAGGTTGACACCGCTCAGGTAGATGCGGATCTTCGAGATGCCGGCCTTGCTCAGCGACGGCTGCGCGAAAGTGTATCCCAGTTCCACGTTGCGCAGCTTGAGGAAGTCGCCGCTGCGCTTCCAGAGTGTCGAATTGCGGTAGTTGTTGCTGTTGTCCTGCAACGAAAGGCGCGGATAGGTGGCCGTAGCCCGCGTGTCGATGCCCTGTTCGGGATAGTAGGCCCAGCGGCCTTCGGCAATCCCGTAGACGTTGCCGTTGTCGCGGAAGGCAATGTTCTGCAAGGGCGCATCGAGCAGGTTCACGTCACGGCCGGCCGCCCCCTGGAAGAGGGCGAAGAGGTCGAACCCCTTGTAGGATGCCGCCAGCGAGAACGAGTACTGCAACTTGGGCAGGTACGAGTCGCCGATGGCCGTCTGGTCGTTCTCGTCGATGACCGTATCGCCGTTCAGGTTCTTATACTTGATGTCGCCGGGCTGCACGGCACCGAACGTAGGCTTGGGAAGCCCCTCCCTGAGTTCGCCGCCGACGTCGAAATCGTCCCAGTCGTAGAACCCGTCGGCCACATATCCGAACAGGGCGTCGAGCCGCCGTCCCGTGCGTGCCGCGGTCGGCACGGTCACGACCTCGGCCATATAGTCGACCTTGTTGCTGTTATACGAGGCCATGCCCGTGAGCGCGTAATTGAAATCGCCTATGCGGTCGGCCCAGGAAAGCTGGACTTCGAAGCCCTTGTTGGTCATCCTGCCGATGTTGCGGTAAGGCGGATTGTCCACGCCCGAGGCACCGGGGATCATCCAGTCCTGGGTCACGATGCCCGATCTTTTTTCGAGGAACAGGTCGACGTTCAGGGACAACCTGTTCCACAGGCGCAGGTCGATGCCGGCGTCGTACTTCAGGCTCTTTTCGGCAAAAATACCGGGGTTCGGGAGGTAGGACAGCGCCGTTCCCCCGTGCCACGTGTGCTCGGAGTTTCCCGTATTGAGGCCGCCGCGGCCGGTATAGTAGCCCTCCCAGAGGTAACGCATCTCGCCCATCGGATCCCAGCCGTTCTTACCGACCGAAGCCCTGAGCTTGAGCAGATCGACCGTGCGGCTGTCCCGCAGGAAACGCTCGCGGGAAACGATCCAGCCAAGGCCGAGCGAGGGATAGAACCCCCAGCGGTTGCCGGGCCTGTAATTGTCCGAACCGTCGGCGGCGAAGGAGAAGGTCGCCACATAGCGGTCGTCATAGGCATAGTTGACCGCCCCGTTGACGGTCATGTGACGGTATTCGACCATCTTGCCGGCAGCGCCGTTCTGCGAAAAGTCGGTCTTGTAGATATTGTAGAGTATCCCGGCCGAGGCGGAGACCACATGCCGCCCGAACGTGCCGTCGTAGCCGACCGCGGCATTGTAGTGCTGCCACGTCCACTGGTTCTGACCGCTGTCCTCGCCACGGGTATAGGGGGTGTCGTTATCGGTGGTCTGCTGCACCCCGTCGAGCCAGCGCGAATAGTTGCGCGTGTTGCTCGCACCGTCGCGCGTCCAGCTGCTCAGCGACATCGCCTCCGAAAGGTAGAGCCCCTCCACGAGGAAGTCGAGCCGCTCCTTGAGCTGGAAATTGGCCTGCAGGGTACGGTCGTGCGTGGAATTGCGCCCCAGCGCCTTGATCGAGGCCAGGGGGTTGAAATTGTAGATCGGGGTACCCGTCCACGTCCCGTCGGGGTTGCGCACGGGATAAACCGAGCTGGGGTATTTGGCAAGGTCGTTCCACAGGTCGCCCGCGGCGCGGTTGGGGTAACGGCGGTCTTCGATCCGGCCCCCGACATCGACCTTGGCCTCCAGGAAACCGAAGAGGTTCATATCGAGGTTCGTGCGGATATTGTAGCGGTCGATGCCTGCGTTGGCCAGCGTATCGTTGGTCGGGGTGTCGTAGATTCCCCGCTGCCCCATGTAGCCGAACAGCACGAAATAGCGTACGGTCTTGTCGCCGCCCGAGACCGACACGTCGGCATCGGTATAGGGCGTGGCCTTCTTGGTGACCTCGCGGTACCAGTCCACGTCGGGCAGTCGGGCGACCTGGTCGGCCGTGTAATAGGGTGTCCAAACGTTGCCGTTGTCGTTGCTCAGCGCCTCGTTGTAAAGCCGGGTATAGTCGCCCGTACGCAACGGTTTCTGGAGGTTCATGGGCTGCTGCACGCCGCCCCGGACATTGACCGTGACGCGCGGGCGGCCGATACGACCGCGCTTGGTCGTGACCCAAATCACGCCGTTGGCGCCCCTCATGCCGAAGGGAGCCAGCGCCGCGGCATCCTTCAGCACCTCGATCCGGTCGATCTCGGCAGGCGAGAGAAACTGGAAATAAGCCATATTGGTCTGGAAGCCGTCGACATAGACCGGCAGCGACGAGTTGTTGTAGGTCGCCACGCCGCGGATACTGAGCGTAGCGGCATCGTAGCCGGGTTCCCCGTTGGTCTGCGACACGACGAGCCCCGGGATACGTCCGTAAAGCATGTTGTTGATATTGGCCGAGGGGATGGATACCTCGTCTCCCGTCACGGAAGAGACGGACGAAGTGACCAGCATTGCCTTCGTGCGGGCCGATGTCCCGGGGATCACATATTCCAGGGCCGCACTGTCGGGCTGTTCCGCAGCCGCGGTATCCCGGGCGGAAACCGGGCCGGCACCACCGACGGCCAGAACCGCGAGTGCCGCGCCT
>ENA-UOOD01002392-UOOD01002392.1-human-gut-metagenome-genome-assembly--contig:-CS67-NODE-2392-length-16838-cov-6.805875_pt1 | contig 16838 bp, 10 predicted proteins | sample MGYA00242464_ERZ724011 | MGnify/ENA metagenome assembly ERZ724011 | reverse complement strand
GATGCAGCAGTTCCGGCTTCACGCCCTGCAAATTTACAATGAGACGCCGCTGCCGGACTGGGGCCCCTCGCTGGCGGGGCTGGACATCGACCACATCGCCACCTATGTCCGGCCCAACACGAAGATGCAGAACGACTGGAAAAACGTGCCGCAGGACATCAAGGATACCTTTGAGCGGCTGGGCATCCCCGAGGCGGAGCGCAAGTCGCTGGCCGGCGTGGGCGCGCAGTACGACTCAGAGCTGGTGTACCACAACGTCCGGGCCGAGGTGGCGGCGCAGGGCGTGTTGTACACCGACATGGAGAGCGCCCTCCACGGCGAGTACGCCGACATGGTGCGCAGGTACTTCATGAAGCTGGTGCCCCCCACCGACCACAAGTTCGCCGCGCTCCACGGCGCGGTGTGGTCGGGCGGCTCCTTCGTATACGTCCCCAAGGGCGTGCAGGTGTCCATCCCCCTGCAGTCCTACTTCCGGCTGAACGCCAAGGGCGCCGGACAGTTCGAGCACACCCTTATCATCGTGGACGAGGGGGCCAGCCTTCACTTCATTGAGGGCTGCTCCGCCCCCAAGTACAACGTGGCCAACCTCCACGCCGGCTGCGTGGAGCTGTACGTCAAGAAAAACGCCAAGCTGCGCTACTCCACCATTGAGAACTGGTCGAAGAATATGTACAACCTCAACACCAAGCGGGCGCTGGTGGAGGAGGGCGGCGTCATCGAGTGGGTCTCCGGCTCCTTCGGCTCCCACACCGGCTGCCTGTACCCCATGAGCATCCTGAAGGGCGACAACGCCAAGATGGAGTTCACCGGCGTCACCTTCGCAGGGGCCGGACAGGATCTGGACACCGGCGCCAAGGTGGTGCATATCGGTCGGAACACCAGCTCGTATATGAATACCCGCTCCATCAGCAAGAGCGGCGGCGTCAGCACCTTCCGCAGCAGCGTGGTGGTGGAGAAGGCCGCCAGCGGCGCCAAGTCCTCGGTGTCCTGCCAGTCGCTGATGCTGGACTCCGAATCGCGCTCCGACACCATCCCCGCCATGGACGTCCGCACGCGGGACGCCGCCATCGGCCACGAGGCGCGCATCGGCAGCATCAGCGGCGACGCCGTGTTCTACCTCATGAGCCGGGGGCTTTCGGAGGAGGACGCCCGGGCCCTTATCGTCAGCGGCTTTGCCGACAACGTGTCCCGGGAGCTGCCGGTGGAGTACGCCGTGGAGATGAACAACCTCATCCGCCTTGAGATGAAGGGCAGCATCGGCTGAGCGGAAAGGAGTTTTGACAATGGATACCATTCTTGTGAATAAGCTGCCCACCCGCACATGGAACCGGCTGGGCGTCAACGAAACCGCCCTGCTGTGGGACGAGGCGGGCACGGTGGACGGCGGCACGGAGGTGCTGACCGGCGACGGACGGCTGGAGCTGTCCGCCGGTGCGCCCTACACCCGGAAAACGGTGGAGATCGCCGCCGCGGCCGGACAGCGCGTCACGGTGTATGAGACGTTCCGGGGCGGGGAGCACCTCCACGTCCGGACGATGCTGCGGCCTGAAAAGGACGCGGTGATCCGTCTGGTGCAGGTGCAGGCCATGGACGGGGGCGCCGTCCTGCGCAGCGAGGTGTCGGCCCGCTGTCCCGAGGGCAGCGCCGTAGAGCTGTACCGCCTGCTGCCCGGCCGGGGCGATACCTACGCAGACGACCGGCTGACGCTGGCGGACGGCGCGTCCCTGAAGGCCGCCATGGGCTATCTGGGCCGGGACGCACAGGTCATCGACCTGAATCTGGCCGTTGACCATGCGGGCCGGGACACCCGAAGCGACATCGACGTGTCCGGCGCGCTGGCCGGCAGTGCCAAAAAGGTGTTTCGCGGCACCATCGACTTCAAGCACGGCTCCGCCGGTTCCACCGGCAGCGAGCAGGAAACGGTGCTGCTGCTGGGCGACGATGTGGTGAACAAGACCGTGCCCCTGATCCTCTGCGCCGAGGAAAACGTGGAGGGCACCCACGGCGCCACTATCGGCGCGCTGGACGAGGATACGCTGTTTTACTTTGAGAGCCGGGGCTTCGACCGCGCAGCGGCGGAGAGCCTGATGGCCCGCGCCGCCGTGGAGAGGCTGGCCCACGATCTGGGCGATGAGGCCACCGCGGAGACGGTGCTGCACGAACTGAACGGAGGTGTGTGACATGACCAACGCATATCGAAAGAATTTTCCCCTGCTGACGGCGCAGGATATCGCCTATCTGGACAACGCGGCCACGGCCCAGCGGCCCCAGTGCGTGCTGGACGCGGTGCGCCGCTTCTACTGCGAGCAGAACGCCAACCCCCTGCGGGGCCTGTACCCCCTGAGCATCGCGGCCACCGACGCCTACGAAAACGCGCGGGAGGCGGTGCGCCGGTTCCTCAACGCCAAGTCCGCCACGGAGATCGTGTTCACCCGCAACACCACCGAGGGACTGAATCTGGCGGCGTACAGCTACGGACTCAGCCATATCAAAGCCGGGGATGAGGTGGTGGTATCCATTCTGGAGCACCACAGCGACCTGCTGCCGTGGCAGATGGTGTGCCGCCAGACCGGGGCTGCCCTGAAATTTCTGGACTGCGAGCCGGACGGCAGTCTCGACCTGAACAAGGCCGAGGCCCTGATCACCGACCGGACGAAGCTGGTGGCCGTGACCCACGTTTCCAACGTCGTCGGCCGCGTCAACCCCATCCGCCAGCTGGCGGATATGGCCCACAAGCACGGCGCGGTGATGGTGGTGGACGGCGCGCAGAGCACGCCCCACATCCCCGTGGACGTGCAGGCGCTGGACGCGGATTTTCTGGCCTTCTCCGGCCACAAGGTCTACGGTCCCATGGGCATCGGCGTGCTGTACGGCAGGCGGGCCCTGCTGGAGGAGATGCCCCCGTTCCTCACCGGCGGCGAGATGATCGAATCCGTCAGCCGGGAGGGCGCGGTGTTCGCGGAGCTGCCCCACAAATTCGAGGCCGGCACCGTCAACGCCGCCGGCGCGGCGGGGCTCCACGCTGCCATCAACTATGTGCAGTCCGTGGGCTTTGACGCCATGCACCGGCAGGAGCTGGCGCTGACGGCGCGGACGCTGGCGGGCATGGCGGACATGCCCCACATCCACGTCATCGGCTCGGACAGGCCGGAGGAGCACAACGGCATCGTCACCTTCACCGTGGAGGGCGTACACCCCCACGATGTCAGCGAAATACTGGCCTGCGACGGCGTGGACGTCCGGGCGGGACACCACTGCGCCCAGCCGCTTCTGCAGCATCTGGGATACAGCGCCACGGTGCGGGCCAGCTTTGCCTTCTACAACACGGAGGAGGAGGTCGACCGGCTGCTGCAGAGCCTGTCCACCATCAGGGAGCGTATGGGCTATGGAAACTAACCGCTTTTACAACGAGATCCTGACGGAGCACAACCTCCATCCGGAGTTCAAGCACGACCTGCCGGACGCCGACATCGAGCTGGCGGGGGTCAATCCCAGCTGCGGCGACGAGATACGGCTGAAGCTGAAGACCGACGGCGGCATCATCACCGACGGAGCCTTTGTGGGCAGCGGCTGCGCCGTGTCCCAGGCGTCGGCGGACATCATGCTGGGCATGGTCATCGGCCGCCCCAGGGACGAGGCGCTCCACCTCTGTGAGCTGTTCCAGCGGATGATCCGGGGCGAGGCCACGGAGAACGAGATCGACCAGCTTCAGGAGGCCGGTGCCCTGCGGGACGTGGCCCACATGCCCGCCCGGGTAAAATGCGCCATGCTGGGCTGGCGGACGCTGGGCGAGGCCCTGCACGGCAAAAACGACAGGGCCAATTCCTGAAACCACAGTTTCTCTCTCATCATAAAGCAAGGGTGGGATATGCATTTTGCATATCCCACCCTTGCTGTTGTTGATACATCCCCGTTTTGCGCAGATCGCTTTCTTTACACCGGGGGAGCTCGAGGGGCCAAACCCCGCATCGAATCAGACAGAATGCCGCGCTAAGCCTTGCCGCGCAAGGCGTGCGCTGCGCAAAGCGCATATTTTCGTGCCGCTGTGCGGCACAAAAATAACGGCATTTTTCAGGCTGTCGGGAAAAGCCGCAGGCTTTTTTCGACAGCCTGAAAGGGCGGGATATGCGAACGCATATCCGTCCCTTGCTGTGTTTTCCGTTCAATTTTCCATCATGCTCGCCGCAAACCGGGCCGCCTCCTCCGCGATGTGGGGCAGCTTCACAAGGCTGCCCCGCTCGTTGGCCGTCTCCAGCAGGCAGAAGTGGGGCGGCAGGAAGAAGGACTTGTTCATGTTCAGCGCCGAGATCAGCTGCCGCGCCAGCAGGTCGCCGCCGGAGTAGCCGGACACCACCAGTCCGAACAGCCGCTTGTCGTAGAACCGGTTCTGGCGGAACAGCGCCGTCAGCCGGTTGACGCAGGCCGTCAGGTTGGCCGCCAGCGCGTCGTTGTAGTTGGCGCACAGCATCACCAGCGCGTCGCACCGCCGGACGGCGGGGTAGACCTCCTCCACCATGGGCCCGCCGTAGAAGCAGCCGCCCTGCTCCCCGAAGTGGAGGCAGGCGGTGTAGCTGCAGCCGTTGCAGTCGGCCATGGTGCCGTTGCGCAGGCAGATCTCCTCCACCGCCGCCGTGTCCGGCAGGCCGCTTTTCACCAGCTCCCACAGGGCCAGCGTGTTAGAGGTGCTGCGCTGGGAGGCGTGGAGCGCCAGAATGTGCCGGATAGGGGCGGGCTTCTCCCAGCTCGCCAGCCGGTCGATAAGCTCGGCCACGGCGGCGTGGAAGGCCGTGACCTCATCGGTGCCGCCGATCTGGGCCTGTGTGCGGAAGTTCCGCAGGGAGCCGGTGGCCTCCACCAGCGGCCGCCCGATAAAGGCGCAGCCGGACTGGTTGGCGGCGAACACCATGTCCCGGGCCACGTCCTTGGTGTAGAGCTCCCCCACGCCGGTGACCACCAGCCCCGCCACGCTGCCGCGCAGCAGCGTCAGGCTCCGCCGCAGGCGGGAGAGCATCCGGTAGTACGCCTCGTTGCAGCCGCCCTCGTCCAGCGCCACGGCGAACAGCAGGCGCTGATCCGTCAGAGCCTCCAGCCCGGCGTCCGGGTCGCGGAACACGCTGCCCGCCGGCAGCAGCGGCGTCAGCAGCTGCCGCAGGCCGGCGCTGTGGCCGTTTTCCGGCAAAAGTACCGTCAGCATAGCCGCCCCTCCTCAGTCGATGGCGCGGAGACGCGCCGCCGTTTCCTCAATGCGCGCCCGCAGCGCCGGCGGCAGGGACAGCTGTTCCACCTCGATGCCGGCAGGCGTCAGGCGCTGGCGGCAGCCCATGAAGATGCCGTCCATATACACGGAGGCGTAGTGCCACTGGCCCCGCAGCAGCGCCAGCAGCGTCAGCGCGCCGGAGCTGAGGGCCGGGGCGACGTAGGGCTTGTAGCCCAGCCGCCGCATATCCAGATTGGCGTGGGCCACCTTCTCCGTCAGCGCACGGGACAGAGCGTCATCGTAGTGCGTCACGGAGTTGGCCAGCACCAGATCCTCCCCGTGGGGGCCGAAGGCACGGCCCTCCGTGAGATAGGCGGCGAAGCGCGGCTCCCTCCGGGCGAAATACAGCGCCCGGGCGTGCATGACGCCAAGACCGAAGCCCCGCACCTGACAGGGCCGCAGGCCCCTGCCGTCCGACCTGCCGCTCCTGTCCCGATTGCTCTCCCGCAGCACAGCGCGGCACAGGGGGTCGACGGGGTCGCTGACCACGCAGAACAGGCCCTGATAGCGCTTCTCCCGGGCCATGCGGGCGTAGACCGCCGCCAGCTCCCGGTTCAGACCGTACTGGGCCATGCGCACGTCGCCGCCGGTGACGGAGGTGTCCGGCACCATACGGGAGGCGCAGAACAGGAACACATCGCCGTCAAACAGCTGCTCCGGTCGGATGATGTCCACCGGCGGCAGCGCCGCGCCGTCCGGCGGCTGGATCTGGTTCAGCTCGAACTCCCAGCGCTCTGCCGCGCCGGGGCGCACGTCGCAGATGCCGATGGACGAGATGACATCGCCGCCCATGAGCCGCAGGCCCGTCAGCAGGGTGCTGCCCACATCGCCCAGCGCCAGCAGCGTGACGCGCACCTTCTCCGGCAGGTGCAGTACGCCGCCGGAGGCATTGTCAAAGCCAAGGGTAAAGCCGTTCATATCGTTTCTCCTTTCCCGTCAGTCCGCCGGACGCATCCGCTTCAGCATCTCGATATCCCCCTCCAGACAGGCGGAGGCGGCGCGGCTGACATCGTAGGTGATGCAGCCGCCCTTGTCGGGGCACAGGGGCAGCACCACCGCCTCGCCCAGACGGTTCAGCGTCAGGTTCCGGGCGTACAGGCCGCGGAACTCCGTCTCCAGCGCCAGCAGGATATCCCGGGCGTTTTCCAGACAGCACAGGCTCAGCTCCCACGCGGTGCGGCCGTCCATGGGGGCGAACTCCGGCGCGGCGTAGGGCAGGATGCGGTTTACGGAGGGCTGAAGTCCGCCGGGGAGCCGCTCCGTGCGGCGGACGGTGTCGCCGCCGATGAAGGGATACAGCGTGGATTCCACGAAGCGCATCCGCAGGTTGGGCAGGTAGTAGATGCCGTCCACCGGGTAGCCCAGCTGCTCCATTAGGTCGCGGCCCACGCCGGTGAGGTAGCCCACCAGCACCTGATCCACCGGGGTATGCGTCTCCTCCAGCAGCGGGGCAAGGCGGCGGATGCGCTTGCCGTCGTGGAGCATGTCGTCCACCAGGATCACGGGCCGGTCGAAGGCGCGGATGGTGCGCACCTGATCGGGCAGCGGGGAATAGTCGGGATACGCCTCGATGGAGTAGGTGCTGAGATCCGCCTCGTACACCTTGTCGGTGCGCAGCGTCTTGGTGACGGTGTTGGGCACCGCCACGCCGCGCAGGAGCTTGCCGTAGGGCACGCAGATGTCAGGCCCGAGGACGCGGGGCACGGTGGGCTCCGCCGGGACGCCGTTGCGGGCGGTGATGCGCTGGAGCAGCCGGTGGTAGATGACACCGGCGGACAGGCTCAGCACCAGCGAGCCGGGCTGCAGCTTCGTCAGCGCGGCCTGTAAGCGGCGGTGGGCATTGGCCACGGCGGCCACAACGCGGGGAGCCGTGCTCAGCGGCGCCTTGATGGCGGTATCCACGTTGCGGCTGAGGACGATGGGACGGCGCATATCCACGCCCAGTACGTCGTAGCCCTCCCGGTGCTGGACGGGCACGAAGCCCTGCAGCTGCGCCAGCTGCCGTCCGTAGCCGGACACGGCGCCCTCCAGCGGACAGTACAGCGCATAGGTGTACTCCCGGCTGAGGGCGGTGGTCAGCACCTCCGTCAGCAGCAGCTGGCCGAAGTCCATCTGCCGCTCACCCTTGGGGACGAACAGGCCGCTGAGCAGCAGGGTGCGGCCTCCGGCGTTCTGGCGGACGATACCGCTGAGGGCCGGGTCGTTCAGCCGGGCGAACAGGTGCTGGGAGTCCAGACACCGGTAGGACGCGGCACCCAGCACATCGCCGCTGACACCGTCGCACAGCAGCATCAGCTGGTCGCCGCACTCCTCCAGACGGCGGCGCATGACGGCGGCGGTACCGCCAAAGATATCGCGCAGCAGGCGGTCTGTCCTCTCCTCCGGACCGGGGCAGTCCATGAACAGCAGATCCTCCGTCCGCAGCACCGGCTTGTCCTGCGGCTCCCGGAGGTACAGGCCCTGCCGGTAGATGAATTCCTGCGCCATGGGGTCGATGAGGTTGGACACATCGCGGTTGGCGTCCACCGCCTCCCGGATGCGGGTGGAGCTGATCTCCTCCAGCTGGGGCGGCAGCATCAGCTCCACCACACGGCCGGTGATGCAGCTGTAATCCGCCGGCTCGGCGTCCGGCTCCGTGCGGCGGAAGATCACATGGTCGAAGGTGTGGATGGAGTCCTCCGCCGGCGGCTTGTGGTAGGACGAGGCGTGAGCCACCACATCGCTGCCCACCACGATGGATACGCTGCGTCCGGGGAACGCCTGCCGCAGTTGGCGGAGGTTGGCCGGGTTGGCGATGTTCACCGGGAAGTTCTCCGGAAAGATATGGACGTGGAACTCGTTGGCCACGGACATGGCCGCGATGCGGCGGCGGATGCGGTAGGGCTGGGTGCGCTTCGACCACGAGAACTCGTCGATGGCCAGCAGCACCTCGAACCCCGCGTCCCGGATGGCCCGGACGATGCCCTTGTGGGACAGGGTGAAGGGGTCGAAGGTGCCGGGGAAGAAGGCCAGCGGCCGGGGCGGGCCGAAGTCGAAGCCCTCCCGGAACAGCTGCTCCTCCGTCATGAAGCGGTAGAGCCGGCCCAGCATGGCCGCCCGGTAGTAGAACGTCAGGCCCTCGTCCGGCTCCTCGTCGTAGGCGGCCAGCAGCTTCCGCTCCGTCAGCACGAAGGCGCGGCACTTCTCGTGGTCGCCCAGCTCCGCCGAGCCGAACACGCGGCGGCCCAGCACATACAGCGCCTCCTGCCGCACGGCGGCGTCGATGCCGTACAGTCCCCGCATCAGCATGCCCAGCAGCCGCTGACGGCGGCGGCGGTACGCCTCGTCCTCCTCCGGATAGCGGGTGCGGTAGGTGTCGTATGTCTCGTAGATAATGCCCACGGTGTCCAGCACCGAGGCGGCCACCCGGCTGTCGGAGGCGCTGAGGTTCACCCACAGGTCGGCCAGCACCTCGTCCAGCTCGGCGGGGGGCAGCCACAGGGCAAAGCGCCCCAGATAGTCGGGGATATACTTGGTGAACTCCTGCTGGCCCAGCTCCAGTCCACGGCACAGCTCCACCGCCACCTCGTTGCGCTGATCCGCCGTCAGGCGGGGCGCCAGCGCCAGCAGGGCGCTGCCGGCGCTGTGGCGCACGGTGACGCGGTCGCTGACTTTGATGAGATTGGAGAGGTGGGTGGCGATGTGCAGCGCAGGGCTGCTGCCGCTGCGGGCGAAGTCCGTCAGCAGGCGGATGTTGGCCTGCTTGGTGATCCACGGTGTGGCGGTCTTCAGGTTGTCCAGAAAGATCTCGGACACGGCGTCGTCCGGCAGGGTGATAGGCGCGCCGCTTTGCAGCACGTCCTCCCGCAGCAGGCGGAGGGTGGTGCTGCCGGTGCAGTCCATCCGCTCCAGTGCCCGCACGGGGCCGGAGGACTGGGGCATCAGCCGGTGCAGCCTGTCCAGCAGCAGCACGGCGGCGGTGCGCACCTGCACGTCCTCCCGGGCGGATAGCGTCTCGGCGAACCGCAGCAGCAGCGCCGTGTGGCGGTGGGTATACACCGTGTCCGGCAGCGCGGCCGCTGCGTCCAGCAGCTGGAACGCCACCGCGTCCTCCAGCTTCTCCGGGCGGCGGTAGTAGGCGAACAGCGGGGCCAGAAAACGCTCCTCCCGTCCGGCGGTGTGCTGCAGCAGGGAGATGACCGCGAATTTCAGGGTATAGCCGATCCACCGCCGGTGCTGGGGCATCAGCTTGTGGTCGGGATAGAGGATCTTGTCCAGATACAACTTCCACTGATCCAGATCGGTGATCGACCGGGGATCGGGACGGCTGCCGGCAGGACGCTCCTTGGCGTAGCCCGCGTGGAAGCCGCCGATGATCTCGCCCAGCAGCGCCGCCGCCTGACGGCGGATATCGCCCTCCCGGTGCATCAGCAGCTCGTAGAGGAACGCCAGCGTCTGCACCTTCTGGGGGATGTGGAGATACAGGGAGTAGGACTCGAACACGCCCAGATAGGCGCGCAGGCGGCGCCAGTTGGTCTCACCCCGGGCCAACTCCAGCAGCTGGGCGAAGCTGCGCTGCCCGGTAAGCCGGCTCATCAGCTCCATGTTGTGGCCCACGCACTGCATGGTCAGGGCGTGGAGCGCCTCGTCATCGGTCATCAGGGCCGTCTGCTTCTCCGGGCGGGGCGGCGTGTCATGGCCGCACAGGGTCACGTCCACGCCCTTGTCAACCATGAACTGCTCAAAGTCCCGCAGCCGGGCGTAAACCCGCATGTAACGGCGGCGCTTGGCATCGTCCACGCCGTCCAGCTTGGCCAGGATCACGTCGAAGGCCTCCGCCAGCGAGGAGATGCGGGTGATCTCCCGGCCGTCGGTGCCGCGGCTCTGCTTCACCCGGAAGTCCGCGTAGATCAGCAGCAGCGATTCCACCGACAGGTAGTCCGGCTCCAGATCCCAGACGGAGTGGTTGGCGGCCACATGGCCGATGTCGGTGATGCGGCGGCGGCGGAACCACAGATCGGTATAGTAGTAGTGCAGGTAGGGCACCCGCTCACCGGGACGGCAGCCGAACTTGCCGATATCGTGACCGGCGGCGCTGCCGGACACCAGCGCCAGATCCAGCGCCACGCCGGCCCGGCGCAGACCGCGGGCGGCGGTCATGGCCACATGGTGGACGCCGGCGATGTGCTCCAGCGTGCGGTAGGGCGTGGCCTCCAGCCCCAGCCGCATCAGCTCGTAGACGTACTCCCGCTTCCAGCTGCGCAGCATCTGGCCGTAGCTGGCGGCGCAGGCGCAGCCGGACAGCTCCTCCTCCGTCAGGAAGTCGAACGTCCACGCCGGGTCGCGGGGCAGCAGCTCCTCCTCCGCGGCGAACAGCACCTGCAGCACCGACAGGAAAAACACCGCCCCCGCGCCGAAGGGCTCGGCGGTGTCCCGCTCCGGGTACAGCAGGCGGCGGGCAAAGTCGTAGGTACAGGCCAGCCAACCCTGCTCCGGCTGGCGCCCGCCGCTGAGGGCGTCCAGCTCCGGGCGGCACAGATCCAGTACGTCGGCGCAGCGCAGCCGCTTCCCCCGGAACAGCGGGGCAAAGCGCTGCATGTAGTTCCCGGCCTCCAGCGTCCGGGCAAACGTCTCCCCGTCGGGCAGCCAGTCCGCCGCGGGGCGGTTGGTCAGGCGGCGGCGCAGGGCGCTGTTCATCTGGCGAATGCGTTTTTTCGTCATGGCGATCCCTCCCGTATCAAGGGGCGCACCGCCCGGATACGCCCCGGACGGCGGCTGCTTTTACCGGTATTTTATGCCACGGGAGCGGGTGCTGTCAATATTTCTCCGGCGGCAATCTTAGTATGCCCTTAAGGCTTTGTTCACAGTTCGTTCACATTTGACTTTTGACCTCATGCTATGATGGTAGGGACAGCCTGCCGACGGTTTTTCCCGTTTTTCGCGGAACATTTTTCCGGGGCATGCCGTCATACATGTATGTGAGACACTGCGGCGCGCCGCAGAGGAAAAGCAAAGGAGATAATACGATGAAGAAAGCTGCATTCATTCTGGCGCTGGCCATGCTGCTGGGCGTAGCGGCCGGCTGCGGTGAGAGCAACGGGGAAGCATCCGTGCAGTCCGTCTCCATGATCTGCGGACTGGGCTCCGCCGGTCTGACAGACCGGTTTGCAGGCGTGGTCAGCGCGCTGGGCGAGACGAACATCAAAAAGGACGATTCCATGACCGTGGGCGAGATCAAGGTCAAGGTGGGCGATGCCGTCAGCGTGGGCGATGTGCTGTTCACCTACGACATGAGCCAGCTGCAAACCAATTTGGAAGAAGCGCAGCTGGATCTGGAGGATTTGCAGGATCAGTTGGCCAATAAGGAAGAGGAAAAGAAGCAGGCAGAGGATGCTTTGAACGAGGCGGCGGATGATGCCGCTCGGCGAGAGCTGCTGCGTGATATCCGTGAAGCCAATGTGCTCATCCAGAAGACCAACCGCAGCATCTCTGAGAAGAACCGCGATATTGAAAAGCTGCAGAGCAATATGAAGAACAGCGAGGTCAAGGCAGAGGTGGCCGGCGAGGTCAAGAGCGTCAACCCAGACGGCGGCACCGACAGCCAGGGCAACCCCCTGCCGCTGATCTCCATTGTGCAGACCGGCGGCTTCCGGGTCAAGGGCTATGTCAACGAGAGCAATGCCTCGGTGCTGAGCGAGGGCGTACAGGTCATCATCCGCTCCCGGGTCAGCGACCAGACGTGGAGCGGCACCATCTCCTCCATTGACTGGAACAACCCCGCCAAGAGCAGCAATAACAACTATTACGACAGCGGCTCCAGCGACACCGGCAACTCCAGCAAGTACCCGTTCTATGTGACGCTGAGCAGCAGCGACGGCCTGCTGATGGGCCAGCATGTGTACATTGAGCCGGATCTGGGACAGGACGCCCAGAGCACCGTCATCCAGCTGCCCGCCAGCTTCATCAACGACGCCGATTCCTCCCCGTGGGTCTGGGCCCAGGGCAGCGGCGGCAAGCTGGAGAAGCGCAGTCTGACGCTGGGCGACTACAACGCGGAGCTGGATACCTACGCCGTGACAGACGGCCTGACGGCGGCAGACTACATCGCCTTCCCCGACGACACGCTGAAGGCCGGCATGACCTGCGTCACCTATGACGAGAGCACCTTCGATCCCAGCGGCGACAACAGCGTGACGGACGGCGGCGTGACGGACGGCGGCGTGACGGACGGCGGCGTGACGGACGGCGGCGTGGACATGCCGGCGGACGAACCCGTTGCCGACGAACCTGTGGAGGGCTGAGTATGATCCTTGAAATGCGCGACATCTGCAAGGACTACCCCATGGGAAAATCCGTGAACCACATCCTCAAGCACATCGATCTGGATGTGGAGGAGGGGGAGTACCTTGCCATCATGGGGCCGTCCGGCAGCGGCAAGACCACGCTGATGAACCTCATCGGCTGTCTGGACGTGCCCACCAGCGGCAGCTATCTGCTGAGCGGGCAGGACATCACCAAATGCACCCCCAAGCAGCTGGCGGTGGTACGGAACAAACAGCTGGGCTTCGTGTTCCAGTCCTTCAACCTGCTGCCCAAGCTGACGGCGCTGGACAATGTGGCGCTGCCCCTGCTGTACGGCGGCGTGAAAAAGGCCGAGCGGCTGGAGCGGGCCAGAGCGGCGCTGGAGACGGTGGGCTTGTCCGACCGGGTGGATCACCGACCCGATCAGCTGTCCGGCGGCCAGTGCCAGCGCGTGGCCATCGCCCGCGCCATCGTGGGCAAGCCCCAGCTTCTGCTGGCCGACGAGCCCACCGGCGCACTGGATTCCGCCAGCGGCGCACAGGTGATGGAGCTGTTCCGGCAGTTGCATGAGAGCGGCTCCACCATTATCATGATTACCCACGATCAGGGCATCGCACAGCATGCCCACACCATTATGAATATCCGCGACGGTGTGCTGTCAGGAGGTGCGTTCCATGAGTAAATCCCTGAAAAAAACGCTGCTGGCCGTGGGCATCGCCGTGGCCGTGTGCGCCGCCGTATGGGGCGGCCTGACGCTGGCCCGGAACGCCCAGCGCAGCGATGTCAACGTCTACTCTGTGGAGAGCGTCGCCATGACCGACTACTGGGGAGACACCGCCAATACCAGCGGCTCGGTGAGCACCGACAAGCTGCAGAAGATCTACATCTCCCAGAGCCAGACGGTCAATGAGATCTTTGTTACGGAGGGGCAGACCGTCAAGAAGGGCGACAGGCTGCTGGGCTACGACACCACCCTGTCCCAGGCGGAGGTAGATTTGGCGGAGATCGAGCTGGAGCGCATGCAGGCCAACCTCGACAGCGCCAAACGCAATCTGGAGCTGTACCAGAAGGCGGACAACAAGGAGAAGCTGCAGATCGAGTACGACACCCAGTACGCCAAGCTGGAGGCGCTGATCGCGGCGCAGGATCAGAAGGACGGACGCTTTGACCCCGTCAAGGAGGGCTTTCTCCCCGTCAAGGGCAGCACCGGTACCACCAAGGATCACCCCCTGTATTACCAGCTGCTGACGGATACCCGGACGCAGGAGTTCTACCTGACGGACGAGTATATCCTCAACAATATCCTCCGCAATCGCAGCAGCGCCTATGTGGTGCTGGTGGAGAAGGCAGGCAATGTGAAAAACGGCGCCGTCACCTGCTACGGCATGTACTATGTGGCGGACGACACCGCCGCGCCGGTGACGCTGAAGACGAAGCCCATGAACGACCTGCCGGCCTACGAGGACGAGTATTCCACCAAGAACACCAAGGAGATCAAGGAGGCCCGGACAGATCTGGAGAAGATCCAGAAGCTGCTGGACGAGTCCTTCACCCGGGAGGAGCTGCTGTCCCTGATCGCCACTACGGAAAAAGAGGTCTACAACAATCAGCGCGCCGTCCGGCAGGCGCAGATCGCGCTGGATAAGAAGAAAAAGGAATTGGGCGACGGCACCGTATACAGCGAGATAGACGGTGTGGTCAAGGCCGTGCGGAACGCCGACGAGGCTTACAGCAGCAGTGAGCCTGTTGTGGAGGTTTCCGGCGGCGGCGGCTACTACATCACCGGCTCGCTGGGCGAGCTGGATCTGGGCACGGTGAAGATCGGCGACACCGTGCAGATCAGCAGCTGGATGACCGGCGCCAGCTGTGAGGGCAAGATCGTGGAGATCAGCGACTTCCCCACGGACAACGGCAGCTACTGGGGCGGCGACTCCAACAGCAACGTGTCCTACTACCCCTTCAAGGTGTTCGTCTCCGAGGACGCCAACCTGCAGGCCGGCGACTATGTGGATATGTCCTATCAGAAGACCGTCAGCGACGGCGGCAGCAGCCTGTACCTGCAGACCATGTTCATCCGCTCCGAAAACGGCAAGAGCTATGTGCTGCTGCGGGGTAAGGACGGCAGACTGGAGCAGCGCTGGGTGCAGACGGGCCGCGACCTGTGGGGCAGCTATACCCAGATCCGCGGCGGTCTGACGGTAGACGACTATGTGGCGTTCCCCTACGGCCGGGACGTGAAGCCCGGCGCCGCCACGGTGGAGGCCACGGCGGATCAGCTGTACAGCGGCATGTAAGGAGGCGAAGCGATGTTAGAAAATATCAATCTTGCCTTTCAGGGCGTATGGAGTCATAAGCTGCGGTCGTTTCTGACCATGCTGGGCATCATCATCGGTATCGCCGCCATCATCACCATCGTGTCTACCATTCAGGGCACCAACGAGCAGATCAAGCAGAACCTCATCGGTGCGGGCAACAACGTGGTGCGCGTGCAGCTGACGCAGGACGGCAATCAGGTGGAGCTGGGCTACATGGATCTGCCGGAGGGCGTGGCCTGCATTACCGCCGAGATGCGGGACGAGATGAGCCAGCTGGGCAGCGTGGCGGATGTGTCCCTGTACCACCAGCGCCAGTGGCCCGACGGCGTGTATGTGGGCAACAGCTCCTTCAGCGGCAACCTGTACGGCATCGACAGTCACTATCTGTCGGCGGCGGACTACGCCGTCAACTACGGCCGTGCGTTCATCCAGTCGGACTTTGACAACTGCCGGAAGGTGGCGCTCATCGACGCCAAGACGGCCCAGAGCCTGTTTCAGGGTGAGAACCCCATCGGCGGCACCATGGAGATCTCCGGCGAGCCGTTCACCGTGGTGGGCGTGATCTCCGCCCGGGTGTCCTCCGAGCCGGTGATCAACAATCTCAACGACTACTACATGTACTCCGGCAACACCTCCGGTACGGTGTTCATCCCCGACAGCTGCTGGCCCATCGTCTACCGCTATGACGAGCCTCAGTCCGTGGCCGTCCGGGCCTCGTCCACCAACGACATGACCACCGCCGGCAACAACGTGGCCGAGTACCTCAACGGCCACGTCATCGCCAGCGAAAAGTACAAGTACCAGTCCAAGGATCTGCTGGAGCAGGCCAGCCAACTGCAGAGCCTGTCTGAAAGCTCCAACAAGCAGCTGATCTGGATCGCCGCCATCTCTCTGGTGGTGGGCGGCATCGGCGTCATGAACATCATGCTGGTGTCTGTGACGGAGCGTACCCGCGAGATCGGCCTGAAGATCGCCATCGGCGCCCAGCAGAGCCGTATCCGCCTGCAGTTCCTGACAGAGGCGGCGGTGCTCACCAGCATGGGCGGTATCCTCGGCGTGGGCTGCGGCATCGGCCTTGCGGAGATGATGTCCCACGTCATGAGCACACCGGTAGCCATCAGCGTCCCTGCCTGCATCATTGCCGTGGCCTTCTCCATGGTCATTGGCGTGGTGTTCGGCTTCGTACCGGCCGTGAAGGCCTCCAAGCTCAATCCTATCGAGGCTTTGCGCCGCGAATAAGGCATACACAAAAAGAAAGACCTGCCAAAGCAGGTCTTTCTTTTTGTGTATATATCAGCTTTCCTCCTGTGCGGGGACGAATACCAGCCGGGCCATGTCCGTCAGCACCGTCTCCGAAGCGCCGCTGTCCACCGTCAGGCCGTAAGTCAGCCCCGGGACCACATCCTTCCAGATGACGGCGCCCGCGCCGCCCTCCGTCCAGCGCAGCCGGGCGGCACACCAGCGGACGGCACTCTCCGCCGTCTCGCTACCGCCGGTAAGCTGCGAGATATCGGGGATATTCTCTGTCACATCGGCGGTGGCGGCCATGCGGTAGCGCCACGTCAGCCCATCGGACCGGAACGACACCTCCGTGACGGTCATGCCGTCCAGGTAGAGAATATCGTACCCCAGCACCTCCGCGCCCTCCGGCGGGGTAGGCACTGTATAAGCCTGCGCGTCCATCAGGGAGAAGGCCGTCACCAGCGGCTCACCGCCGTCCCACGGCACGCAGTACCACTGGATGCCGGCCCCGGCGTCGTACCAGCCCACCGCGCCGCCATCGTACAGCAGCAGCGTCAGGCTGCCCACCTCCCAGCTGGCGGAGGGCATGGCGCCGTCCGGCGCGGGCAGCGGCTCCGCGGCGTACACCGCCGCGTAATCGTAGTCGCAGCCGTCCACCGCCACAGTGCAGGACACGGCGGTCACGGCGCCGGCATCGTCGGTGCGGGTATCGTAGCCCGAGACGCGCACCGCGTCCGCCGGCA
>ENA-UOOD01002389-UOOD01002389.1-human-gut-metagenome-genome-assembly--contig:-CS67-NODE-2389-length-16849-cov-5.571633_pt1 | contig 16849 bp, 28 predicted proteins | sample MGYA00242464_ERZ724011 | MGnify/ENA metagenome assembly ERZ724011 | reverse complement strand
ACGACCCCAACCGCTCCGCCCGCATCGCGCTGCTCCACTATGTGGACGGCGAGAAGCGCTACATCCTGTGCCCGAAGGGCCTCCAGGTGGGCGATACGGTCCTCTCTGGCTCCGATGCCGACATCAAGCCGGGCAACGCCCTGCCCCTCGCCGACATCCCCGTGGGTACGCTCATCCACGCGGTTGAGTTCCAGCCGGGCAAGGGCGCCGCGATCGCCCGCTCCGCCGGCAACTCCTGCCAGCTCATGGGCAAGGAGGGCAAGTACGCCATCCTGCGCATGCCTTCTTCCGAGATGCGCCGCGTGCTCATCACCTGCCGCGCCACGGTGGGCGAGGTCGGCAACGCCGAGCACTCCAACATCGTGATCGGCAAGGCCGGTCGTAAGCGCCACATGAACGTGCGCCCGACCGTCCGTGGTACCGTCATGAACCCGGTCGACCACCCGCACGGCGGCGGCGAGGGCAAGAACCACACCTCCGGTCGTCCGTCCGTGACGCCGTGGGGCAAGCCGACGAAGGGTTACAAGACGCGCGACCCGAAGAAGGCCTCCAACCGCCTGATCATCCGTCGCCGCAAGTCCAAGTAGTCGGAACACGAGTAGTAGGAGATAGAAAGCATGAGCAGAAGTCTCAAGAAGGGCCCGTTCGTGGAGACTCGCCTCCTCGCGCGTGTCGCCGCTCAGAACGAGGCCGGCACCAAGGAGGTCATCAAGACCTGGTCGCGCTCCTCGACCATCTTCCCCGAGATGGTCGGTCACACGATCGCCGTCCACGACGGTCGCAAGCACGTGCCCGTGTACGTCACCGAGTCCATGGTCGGGCACAAGCTGGGCGAGTTCGCGCCCACCCGCACGTTCCGTGGCCACAAGGCCAACTAGGGAGGTTAGCTAGATGCCTCAGAACAACACCAACGAGGTCCGCGCGACCGCCAAGTACGTGCGCGTTGCCCCGCGCAAGGCCCGTGCCGTCGTCTCGCTGATCCGCAACCTCCCCGTCGAGAAGGCCCTCGAGGTCCTGCAGTTCTCCAAGCGCGCCGCTGCCGTCGACGTCGCCAAGGTCCTGCGCTCCGCGATCGCCAACGCCGAGAACAACAACGGCCTGCGCGCCGACAACCTCTGCGTCAAGCTCGCCTATGTTGACGAGGGTCCCACCCTCAAGCGCATCCGTCCGCGCGCCAAGGGCTCTGCCTCTCGCATCAACAAGCGCATGAGCCACATCACCGTCGTCGTCGCTCCGCGAAAGGAGGCGTAAGCGAGCATGGGTCACAAGGTTCAGCCTACCGGCTTCCGTCTCGGCATCACCGAGGAGTGGCGTTCCCGCTGGTACGCCGATAAGAACTACGCCGAGACCCTCGGCAACGACCTCGCCGTCCGCAAGTACCTCGAGAAGCGCCTCGCCAAGGCCGCCCTCTCCCGCGTCGACATCGAGCGCGCCGGCGACAAGGTCAAGGTCACCATCTACACCGCCCGCCCGGGCATCGTGATCGGCAAGAAGGGCGCCGACATCGACGTCCTCCGCGCTGACCTCGAGAAGGTCGCCAAGGTCGGCAAGGGCATGGTCAACGTCGACGTCGTCGAGATCAAGCGTCCCGAGCTCGACGCCAACCTCGTCGCTCAGTCCATCGCCGAGCAGCTCGAGCAGCGCGTCGCCTTCCGTCGCGCCATGCGCAAGGCCGTCCAGTCCGCCCGCAAGGCCGGCGCCAAGGGCATTCGTATCCAGTGCTCCGGCCGCCTCAACGGCGCCGAGATGGGCCGTCGCGAGTGGTACCGCGAGGGTCGCGTGCCCCTGCACACCCTGCGTGCCGTGATTGACTACGGCCAGTCCACCGCTCGCACCACCATGGGTGCCTGCGGCGTCAAGGTTTGGATTTACTTCGGCGAGAAGCTGCCCGGCCAGGCTACGCCCCGTCCGGCGCTCGAGGGCTCCTCGCGTCCTCGCCGTGGTCGCAATGAGAGGAGGGCTCGCTAATGCTCGCACCTAAGCGCGTCCTGCACCGCAAGGTCCAGCGCGGCTCCATGAAGGGTCACGCCAAGGGCAACACCGAGCTGCACTTTGGTTCCTACGGCATCCAGGCTCTCGAGGCCCACTGGATCACCAACCGCCAGATCGAGGCCTGCCGTGTCGCCATGACCCGTTACATGAAGCGTGGCGGCAAGGTCTGGATCACCATCTTCCCCGACAAGCCCATCACCAAGAAGCCGGCCGAGACCCGCATGGGCTCCGGTAAGGGCAACCCCGAGGAGTGGGTGGCCGTCGTCAAGCCCGGCCGCATCATGTTCGAGATCGACGGCGTGTCCGACGAGGTGGCTCGCGAGGCCCTGCGTCTTGCCCAGCACAAGCTGCCCATCAAGACCAAGATCGTCGCCCGCACCGACAAGGACGGGGAGGAATAGTCAATGAAGTACAAGGACATCCAGGCCATGAGCGACGATGAGCTCGCCAAGAAGCTGGAGGAGGGCCGCGCGGAGCTCTTCAACCTCCGCTTCCAGATGGCCACGAGCCAGCTCGACAACACGGCTCGCGTCAAGATCGTGAAGAAGGACATCGCGCGCGTCCTTACCGAGCAGCGCGCCCGTCAGATCGCCGCGGAGAAGTCCGCCGCCCAGAACTAGCAGGAGATATGACTATGGCTGAGACCGAGAAGAGGAACGCGCGCAAGGTCGTCACCGGGACGGTCGTCTCCATCTCTGGCGACAAGTCCATCACGGTGAAGATCGACTACCGCAAGCGTCACCCCAAGTACGGCAAGATGATGACCATCTCGAAGAAGCTCCACGCGCACGACGAGAAGAACGAGTGCGGCGTCGGCGATCTCGTGACCGTCATGGAGACCCGTCCGCTCTCCAAGACCAAGCGTTGGCGTCTCGTGGAGATCGTCGAGCGCGCCAAGTAAGTATCAGTGACAAGCTTCCCATGTGCGTCGCGCGTCTGGGCGCACCTCTGGGTGGCATACGTTCGGAGGAACACCAATGATTCAGATGGAGACCATGCTCAACGTCGCTGACAACAGCGGCGCCCGACGCGTGAAGTGCGTCAAGGTCCTCGGTGGCTCCAAGCGTCGCTACGCCGGCCTGGCCGACGTCATCATCGGCGCCGTGCAGGAGGCCACGCCGGGCGGCTCGGTGAAGAAGGGCGACATCGTCCGCTGCGTCATCGTGCGCACCACCAAGGAGACCCGCCGCAAGGACGGCAGCTACATCAAGTTCGACCAGAACGCCTGCGTTCTCGTCGACAAGGAGGGCGAGCCCAAGGGCACCCGTATCTTCGGGCCCGTCGCCCGTGAGCTCCGCGACCACAAGTACATGAAGATCGTCTCGCTCGCGCCTGAGACGCTCTAGGGAGTGAGTGAATATGGCGAAGATGAACGTGAAGAAGGGCGACAAGGTCGTCGTTCTCTCCGGTAAGGACAAGGGCAAGGAGGGCGAGATCCTGCGCGCCCTGCCCGCCGAGGGCAAGGTCGTCGTCGAGGGCGTCGCCGTCGTCAAGAAGGCCGTCCGCCCGACCGCCCAGAACCAGCAGGGTGGCTTCGTCGAGAAGGAGGCCGCCATCGACGCGTCCAACGTCATGCTGGTCTGCCCCAAGTGCGGCAAGCCCACCCGCGTCGGTCACGACGTTAACGACAAGGGCGACAAGGTTCGCGTCTGCAAGAAGTGCGGCGCCCAGTTCTAAGAGCCTGAGTCCCACGAACCTGACGGGAGCCCCCGGATTTCCTTCGAGAAGTGCGCTTCGCGGAACTTCTCTCCGGAAATCCGGGGGCTCCTTCTGTTAACGCGTACGGTCAGGCTCGTTCTTGTCGCCGCCCTGGTCTGTGCTCTTCGATACGCGGCTTCCAACGCTTTAGGGGGTTGAAACGTTGGAAATCGCGTATTTGCGGGAGCGGATGGCAGGCGAGAAGAACGTGCGGATTGTGCATAAACGGTGCCGAGGACTTCGTCGTTCCCTTTTGTGGAGAAAGGGCGTAATATGTTTCCTTGCGTCTGTAGGTAGGGAGTATTCTGCCTCGGGCGCGTGACAAGGCTCCCGGCCCCGCCAAGGCAGGGAGGTACGAGGTTGGAAACCCCGTGCTGAGAACCCCAGGATCTAAGGAGTGAACATGGCAGACAAGTACGTCCCGCGTCTCAAGGAGCAGTATTTCGCCACCGTGCGCGATGAGCTCCAGAAGCAGTTTGGCTACAAGAACGTCAACCAGATCCCCAAGATCGAGAAGATCGTGGTGAACATGGGCGTCGGCGAGGCCGCCACGGATGCCAAGGCCATCGACGGTGCCGTCGCCGACCTGCGTGCCATCACCGGCCAGCAGCCGCTGATCACCCACGCCCGCAAGTCCATCGCCACCTTCAAGCTCCGTGCCGGCATGCCGATCGGCGCCAAGGTCACCCTGCGCGGCGACCGCATGTGGGAGTTCTTCGATCGCCTGATCTCCATCGCCATCCCGCGCATCCGCGACTTCCGCGGCATCTCCCCGAAGAGCTTCGACGGCCGTGGCAACTTCTCCATGGGCGTCACCGAGCAGCTCATCTTCCCGGAGATTGACTTCGACAAGATCGACCACACCCGCGGCATGGACATCACCATCGTGACCACCGCTCAGACCGACGAGGAGGGCAAGGCGCTTCTGTCCGCCTTCCACTTCCCGTTCAAGGCTGAGTAGGTCGTATATCAACAAGACGTCCCGTGCGAGCGGGGCGCCGAGATTGCACTGAAGGAGGATTTGTGGCTAAGACATCGATGATCGTCAAGGCTCAGCGCGAGCCGAAGTTCTCTACGCGTACGCAGAACCGCTGCCAGCGTTGTGGGCGTCCCCACTCCGTCTATCGCAAGTTCGGCCTCTGCCGCGTGTGCTTCCGCGAGCTTGCGAGCAAGGGCGAGCTTCCTGGCGTCCGCAAGGCGAGCTGGTAGGACGCAGGGCTCTGGCGCCCAGGCGCACGCGCCACGGGTGCGGGCGAACCGGGCACTCAGGTTCATCATTACCGAAGGAGAATGATCCATGAAGATCACTGATCCCATTTCCGACATGCTGACGCGCATCCGCAACGCGAACGCAGCCAACAAGGCCGAGGTCTCCATGCCCTCGACCAAGGTGCTCGTCGAGGTTGCGCGCGTCATCTGCGAGGAGGGCTACATCGCGGGCTATGAGGTCGAGGACACGACCCCGCAGAAGACCCTCCACATCACCCTCAAGTACGGCGCTCGCCACGCCAAGGTCATCCGCGGCATCCGTCGCATCTCCAAGCCTGGCCTGCGCATCTACTCCACCGCGGACAAGCTCCCGCGCGTGCTCGGCGGCCTCGGCACCGCCGTCATTTCCACCTCCAAGGGCATGATGTGCGACCGCGACGCCCGCAAGCAGGGCATCGGCGGCGAGGTCATCGCCTACGTCTGGTAACTCTCGGCAGGAATGAAAGGAGACAGCCGTGTCTCGTATTGGTAAGCAGCCTGTCCAGGTTCCGGCCGGAGTCACTGTGACAGTCAATGGCACCACCGTCACCGTCAAGGGCGGCAAGGGTGAGCTCACCCGCACCTTCTCCGACCTCGTTGAGATCAAGGAGGAGGGCGAGGAGCTCCACGTCGTCCGCGTTGACGAGTCCACCGCCTCCAACGCCCAGCAGGGTCTCACCCGCACCCTCCTCCACAACATGGTCCTGGGTGTCTCCGAGGGCTTTGAGAAGAAGCTCGAGCTCACCGGCGTCGGCTACCGTGCCACGCTCAAGGGCAAGGATCTTGACCTCTCCCTCGGCTACTCTCACCCCGTGGTCTACCCGGCCCCCGACAACATCACCTTCGAGGTGCCCGACAACACCCACATCACCGTGAAGGGCATCTCCAAGGAGCAGGTCGGCCAGGTTGCCGCCGAGATTCGCATGAAGCGCCCGCCCGAGCCGTACAAGGGCAAGGGCATTCACTACGAGGGCGAGCACATCCGCAGGAAGCTCGGCAAGGCCGCCAAGTAGCCTCGAGGCTTATAAAAGACCATCACCCCGTCAGGTGATGGCACGTCTAAGGAGAAGGAATGAACAAGCAGCAGGCGAAGAAGGCCGGTCTCAAGCGCCGCGAGCGCCGCGTCCGCGCCAAGATCTTCGGCACCGCTGAGCGTCCGCGCCTCAGCGTGCACCGCACCAACGCAAACATCTACGCTCAGGTCATCGATGACGCCGACGGCAAGACCATCTGCTCTGCCTCGACCCTCGACCCCGAGTTCCGTGCCACGGGCAAGATCGGCTCCAACAAGGAGGCCGCTGAGTTCGTGGGCGAGCTCGTGGGCAAGCGCGCCGTCGAGAAGGGCGTCACCGAGGTCACCTTCGACCGCGGTGGTCGCATCTATCACGGTCGTGTCAAGGCTCTGGCAGACGGTGCCCGTAACGCGGGCCTGAAGTTCTAGGAGGATTCAATGGCACGAGATCGCAAGCGCCAGCAGGACACGGATCTTCAGGAGCGCGTCGTCTTCATCCACCGTGTCTCCAAGACCGTCAAGGGCGGCCGCCGCATGTCCCTCGTCGCCCTCGTTGCCGTCGGTGACGGCAAGGGCAACGTCGGCCTCGGCATGGGCAAGTCCGCCGAGGTGCCCCTGGCCATTTCCAAGGGCGTCGAGGACGCCAAGAAGAACATGTTCCACGTGCCCGTCACCGAGCACGGGACCATCCCGCACACCGTCGAGGGCCACTACGGCGCCGGCCACGTGCTGATCAAGCCGGCTATCGAGGGTACCGGCGTCATCGCCGGCGGCCCCGTCCGCCCGCTCTTCGAGCTCGCTGGCATCACCAACGTGCTCTCCAAGTCCCTCGGCACCAACAACGCCATGAACATCATCAAGGCTGCCGCCGAGGGCCTCAAGGAGCTCTCCAGCCCCGCTCAGACCGCTGAGCGCCGTGGCATCACGGTCAGCGAGATGTTCGCCGGGAAGGAGAACTAACGATGGCTCAGTCCCTCAAGATCAAGCTCGTCCGCAGCGCCGTTGCCTCCGTCAAGAAGGACCAGACGGCCACCTGCCGCGCCCTCGGTCTCCGCAAGATCGGCGACGTCGTGGAGCAGCCGGACAACCCGAGCATCCGTGGAATGATCTTCAAGGTCAAGCACCTTGTGGTCGTGGAAGAGAACTAGGAGTCACTCATGCAGCTCAACGATCTGCGTCCCGCGGAGGGCTCGCGCAAGAACCGCAAGCGCATCGGCCGCGGCAACTCATCCGGTCACGGCACCACGGCCGGTCGCGGCACCAAGGGCCAGCTCTCCCGTTCCGGCGGCGGCAAGGGCAAGGGCTTCGAGGGCGGTCAGCAGCCGCTCGCGATGCGTCTCCCCAAGCTCCCCGGCTTCAAGAACCACAACCGCGTCGAGTACGCTCCGGTGAACGTTGCCCGTCTCGACGTGCTGTTCGCCGACGGTGAGACCGTCGACGCCGATACCCTGGTTGCCAAGGGCGTCATCAAGTACAACTATGTTCCCGTGAAGGTCCTCGGCGACGGCGAGATCACCAAGAAGCTCACCGTCAAGGTGGACAAGGTCTCCGCCTCTGCCAAGGCCAAGATCGAGGCGGCCGGAGGAAAGGTCGAGCAGGCGTGCTAAAGGGAATCGCCAACGCGTTTCGCGTTCCGGAACTCAGGCAGAAGCTGCTCCTGACGGCGGCAATCCTGCTGCTGTATCGCTTCGGTGCCTATCTGCCCGTTCCGGGCGCCCCGTTCCAGGACCTGCTCGGTGCGTATCAGTCCGGGCTGTCCGAGAGCGGCGCCATGGCGGTGCTCAACCTGTTCTCGGGCGGAGCACTCTCCCGCATGTCGGTCTTCAGCCTCGGAATCATGCCCTACATCACGGCGCAGATTATCTTCCAGCTGCTCCAGGCCGTGATTCCGTCTCTTGGCGAGCTTGCCCGCGAGGGCGAGGCTGGTCAGCGCAGGATCACGCAGTACACGCGTTACCTCACGATCGGTCTCGCCCTGCTCAACGCCATCGGCTACCTCTTCCTGTTCAGGAGCTACGGCGTGAGCCTCGCGGACACCGGCGCACCCGAGATTCTTCTCGACATCATGGTGGTCTTCACCATGGTCGTCGGCGCCATGGTCATCATGTGGCTCGGCGAGATCATCACCCAGAACGGTGTGGGCAACGGCATGTCGCTCATCATCTTCGCGAACATCATGTCGGGCCTGCCCACCTCGCTCATCTCCTCGGTGACGGGCACGGGCAACATCGTTCTTACCGTGGTGACGCTCGTCATCATCGTTGCCATCATCCCGATCATCGTATTCGTTGAGCGCGGACAGCGTCGCATCCCCATCCAGTACGCCAAGCGCGTTGTGGGCAGGCGCATGATGGGCGGCCAGGCCACCTATCTTCCGATCAAGGTCAACACCGCCGGCGTCGTGCCGATCATCTTCGCCTCGGCGATCCTGTATCTGCCGGCGCAGCTCGCGGTGTTCTTCCCGACGGTCGAGTGGGTTCAGGCCTTTGCCAACGCGCTCTCGTCCGGCTGGATCAACTGGGTGCTCTCCGTCGTCCTTATCGTCGCCTTTGCGTACTTCTACTCGTCCATGGTGTTCAACCCCACCGAGACGGCAGACCAGCTGCGCAAGCAGGGCGGCTTTATCCCTGGCGTTCGCCCGGGTGCCGCGACGGCAGCCTACATCAAGAGCACCATCGATCACGTGACGCTTCCGGGCGCGCTGTTCATGGCGGTTCTTGCCGTGGTCCCTACGATCATCTTCTGGTTCACGGGCAACTCGCTCATCCAGGCGTTTGGGGGCACCTCCGTCCTGATCATGGTCGGCGTTGCCATGGACACGCTCTCCTCCATCGAGAGCCAGCTCAAGATGCACAACTACGACGGGTTCTTCAAGTAGGGCTCGTCGTCGGCAGGTAAGGTCAAGCAGCTAGGAAAGGCGGTCCGCATCATGAACATCGTTCTTCTCGGCGCCCCCGGCGCGGGCAAGGGAACCCAGGCACAGAAGCTCGTGGCTGAGTTCGGCATTGCCCACATCTCTACCGGCGACCTTCTGCGTGCCGCCATCAAGGAGGGCTCCAAGCTCGGCATGAAGGCCAAGGGCTACATGGACGAGGGCAAGCTCGTTCCTGATGACCTGGTCATCGACCTCGTCAAGGAGCGCCTTGAGGCCGACGACGCCCAGAAGGGCTTCATCCTCGACGGCTTCCCGCGCAACACCGCCCAGGCCGTTACGCTCGACTCCGAGCTCGCTGCCATGGGCCGCACGCTTGACGCCGCGCTGCTCGTCTCCGTTGAGCCCAGCGTCATCGTCGAGCGCCTGAGCTCTCGTCGTACCTGCCGCTCCTGCGGCTACACCGCCCCTGCCGGCGTGGACACCTGCCCGCGCTGTGGCGGCGAGATGTACCAGCGTGACGACGACAAGCCGGAGACCATCCAGCACCGTCTTGACGTCTACCAGTCTCAGACCGCGCCGCTCGTCGAGTACTACCGCGGTCACTCGATTCTCAAGGAGGTTGACGGGGACCGTCCGGTCGACGAGGTCTATGCCGACGTCAAGGTCCTTCTCGGTCTATGATCAAGATCAAGACTCCAGAACAGATCGAGCAGATGAAGGCCGCCGGGGCTCTGTCCAAGGCGGCCCTTCGTCGTGCCGGGGCGCTTGTTCGCCCCGGTGCGACGACGATGGAGATCGACCAGGTGGTCGAGGGATTCATCAGGCTTCACGGTGCCACGCCGACCTTCAAGGGCTACGGTGGCTTCCCGGGGAGCATCTGCTCGTCGGTCAACGAGCAGATTGTCCACGGCATTCCGTCCCCGACCGTCATCCTGCAGGAGGGCGACATCGTCTCGATTGACACCGGTGCTACCTACCAGGGGTGGGTCGGCGACAACGCCTGGACGTTCTACGTCGGAGAGCCGTCCGCTGAGTGGCGCGCGCTCTGCGAGTGCACGCGCGACTGCCTCAAGGCGGCCATCGAGCAGGCTGTCCCGGGCAACCACCTCGGTGACATCGGTGCTGCCGTGCAGGAGCTGGCCGAGTCGAACGGCTACGGGGTCGTCCGCGACTACGTGGGCCACGGCGTCGGCAGCGTCATGCACGAGGAGCCCGAGGTCAGAAACTACGGCAAGCGTGGTCGCGGCGTTAAGCTGCAGGCGGGCATGGTCATTGCCATCGAGCCCATGATCTGCCTCGGCACGTACAAGTGCCACACGCTCGCCAACGGCTGGACGGTCGTCACCGATGACGGCCAGCCGGCCGCGCACTACGAGAACACCGTCGCCATCACCAACGATGGCCCCGTCATCCTCACGCAGGACGAGCAGGGCCCGTGGTGTGCGATGCAGGGAGGCGCCGACGCGTAGGCGCCTCTCTTGTGTGCGTCTCATGCAGCACGAGAAGTGACGTGTGGAACGTCCGTGAATTTTAGGTATGATATTTGGTCGCTGTCGGAGTGGAGAGGGTGTCAATTTGAGCAAGCAGGACGCAATCGAGCTGGAGGGCAAGGTCATCGAGCCGCTGCCCAACGCCATGTTCAACGTTGAGCTCGAGAACGGAAAGACCATTCTCTGCACCATCTCGGGAAAGATCAGGATGAACTACATCCGCATCCTCCCGGGCGACAAGGTCGTCGTGGAGATCTCTCCCTACGACCTCACGAGGGGACGCATCACCTACCGCTACAAGTAGGGGTACGTCCGCTCTTCAGCTGTGGATATTCACGCCAGCGGCTGGGCGAGTAGATAGTTCGTATCAGCACTACCGGAAGGAAGACGCATGAAGGTACGTCCTTCGGTCAAGAAGATGTGCGACAAGTGCAAGATCATCCGTCGCCATGGCAAGGTTTACGTCATCTGCGAGAACCCGCGCCACAAGCAGCGTCAGGGCTAAGGAAGGAGCTCCAAGTTGGCCCGTATTAACGGCGTCGACCTGCCGCGCGACAAGCGCGTCGAGGTCGGACTCACCTACATCTTCGGCATCGGCCAGACCCGCGCCACCAAGATCTGCGCGGAGACCGGTGTCAACCCCGATACCCGCGTGAAGGACCTGACGGAGGACGAGGTCACCAAGATTCGTGACTTCATCGACGCCAACTACACCACCGAGGGTGACCTTCGTCGCGAGGTTCGTCAGAACACCGCCCGCCTGATGGAGATCGGCTGCTACCGCGGCCTCCGTCACCGCAAGGGCCTTCCTGTCCACGGTCAGCGCACCCACACCAACGCTCGTACCCGCAAGGGCAAGAAGCGTCAGATCGGTGCCAAGAAGAGGGGCTAGGGAGTAGACAATGCCGCAGAAGAAGAACCAGCGCACCACCCGCGTGCGCCGCTCCGAGCGCAAGAACATCGCCGTGGGCCAGGCCCACATCAAGAGCACGTTCAACAACACGATCGTCTCGATTACCGACCCCCAGGGCAACGTGATCTCCTGGCAGTCCGGCGGCACCGTCGGCTTCAAGGGCTCCCGTAAGTCCACGCCGTTCGCCGCGCAGCTCGCCGCCGAGGCCGCTGCCAAGGCGGCCATGGAGCACGGCCTGCACAAGGTCGCCGTGTTCGTCAAGGGCCCCGGCTCCGGCCGCGAGACCGCCATCCGCTCCCTGCAGGCCGCCGGCCTCGAGGTGTCGGGTATCCAGGACAAGACCCCCATCGCGCACAACGGTTGCCGTCTGAGCAAGCGTCGCCGCGTGTAGCTAGGAGGAATATCAATGGCTATCGATAGGACTCCCGTCCTCAAGAGGTGCCGTCAGCTCGGCATCGACCCCGTTGTGATGGGCATCAACAAGACCTCCAATCGCGAGCCCCGTCGCCGTCGTCGCCAGGAGAGCGAGTACGGCATGCAGCTCCGCGAGAAGCAGAAGGCCAAGTTCATCTACGGCGTTCTCGAGAAGCAGTTCCGTCACTACTACGTCCTCGCGATGAAGCGCGAGGGCATCACCGGTGACAACCTGATGAGCCTGCTCGAGTGCCGCCTGGACAACGTCGTCTTCCGCCTCGGCTTCGCCCGCACCCGCAAGGAGGCCCGTCAGACCGTCCGCCACGGCCACATCACCGTGAACGGCAAGCGCGTCGACATCCCCTCCTACCAGGTGAAGGCCGGTGACGTCGTCGCCGTCGCCGAGAAGGCCCGCGACCTTCTCCCCATCAAGGAGGCCCTCATCTCCTCCGAGCACATGGCCGTTCCCGCCTGGCTCGAGGTTGACATCGAGAAGCTCAAGGGCACCGTCCTCCAGCTCCCCACGCGCGATCAGATCGACCTCGACATCGACGCGCAGCTGATCGTCGAGCTCTACTCCAAGTAGGCCCGACCAGATTTGGAGGTAGCAATGTCCGAATTCATTCGACCCCAGGTGTCGGTCGAGGAGATCAATGAGAACCTCGCCCGCGTGAGCGCTGAGCCGCTCGAGCGTGGCTATGGCGATACCCTCGGCAACTCGCTCCGTCGCGTGCTCCTGTCGTCGCTCTCCGGCGCTGCCGTCGAGGCCATCCAGATCGATGGCATCCAGCACGAGTTCACCACCGTCGAGGGCGTCTACGAGGACGTCACCGACATCGTGCTCAACGTCAAGGGGCTCGTCTTCCGCTCCATGGGCACCGGCGACGAGGCCGAGGCCTCCATCTCCATTGACGGTCCGGCCACGGTCACGGGCGGCGACTTTGACATTCCCGCCGAGTTCGAGCTCGTGAACCCCGAGCACGTCATCTGCACCCTTGGCGCGGGTGCCCACCTCACCATGCGCATGCGCATCGGCGTGGGCCGCGGCTATGTCTCCGGCGAGGACAACGAGCGCGAGAACGACCCGATCGGGATCATTCACGTGGACTCGCTTTACTCGCCCGTTCGCCGCTGCGCCAAGGCCGTCGAGGCCTGCCGCGTTGGTCGCCACACCGACTACGACCGTCTCGTGCTCGAGGTGGAGACCAACGGCTCCATCTCCCCGCGCGACGCCGTCGTCGAGGCCGCCAACATCATCAACCAGCACATGACCGCGTTCATGGGCCTGGCCGAGGAGGACGAGCCCGTCGAGGACGCCTCCATCTTCGCGACGGGCACCGTCGAGGACAACGTCGAGCTCGACAAGCAGATCGAGGACCTGGACCTCTCGGTCCGCTCCTACAACTGCCTCAAGCGCGCCGGCATCCACTCCGTGCGCCAGCTCGTGGAGTTCTCGGAGAACGACCTTCTCAACATCAGAAACTTTGGCGTCAAGTCCATCGAGGAAGTCAAGGACAAGCTCGAGACCATGGGCCTGTCCCTCAAGGCCTAGGCGCGCCGGATTTAGGAGTAGCGAGACATGCGACACAACAAGAAGAGGGGCATGAAGCTGGGCACCGACGCCAGCCACACCAAGGCCATGAAGCGCAGCCTGGTTCGCGCCCTGTTTGAGAACGACCGCATCAAGACGATTGACGTCCGCGCCAAGGCCATCCGCGCCGACGTGGACCACGTGATCACCTGGGCCAAGAAGGGCGACGTCGCCAGCCGTCGCCTGGCCATCGCCACCGTGGGCGACAAGGACATCGTCCGCGAGGTCTTTGACAAGGCCCAGCAGGGCATGTGGGCCGACCGCAACGGCGGCTACACCCGCATCATGAAGCTCGGCCCCCGCAAGGGCGACGGCGCCGAGATCGTCATCATGGAGCTCGTGACCGAGCCCGTGAAGGCCAAGGCCAAGAAGGCCGCCCCTGCCGCCAAGGTGACCAAGGTCGAGGAGGCCCCCGCTGAGGAGCCCAAGGCCGAGGAGACCGAGGTCGTCGAGGAGGTCGCCGAGGCCGAGGAGACCACCGCTGAGGAGGCTCCTGCCGAGGAGGAGAAGGCCGAGTAACCTCGGTACGCTCATCGTACGTCCGGGCCCCGGCCGCGCGCCGGGGCCTTTTTTGGCTAAAGCGACCCGGGCTCGTCTCTGCGATGCCGCCAAAACCAATGTTTTGGGTTTCTCGCGTCGTTATGCTCGGGATGTGCCCTGAACCAGAGGTTTTCCTGAGGTTTTGGGCAACAAGTTTTATGTACTAGATGGTATTTGCCAGGAAATAAGAGGTTTTGCTCACCTACCTGCAACAAAACGCATGGTTTTGTATCAAATTGGCGAGAAGAACATCAAAGTTGTTGCCCAAAACATGAGGGGGGCGCCAGGGGTGCGGGCTCCCGGCGAGCGCGAGGAGGTGGGACATGATCGAGGTTAGGGACGCGTGCTTCTCGTATGACGGCGAGAAGAACGTGGTTGATCACGTCTCACTCACGCTGGGTCCCGGCGAGCGGGTCACGCTGCTCGGGCGCAACGGCTCGGGCAAGTCGACGCTCGCACGGCTGCTGAACGGCTCGCTCACCCCGACGTACGGCACCGTCTCCGTTGACGGCGAGACCGAGGGGCTGGCGCGCCTGGTCGGCTACGTTCGCCAAGACCCGCGAAACCAGATCGTGAGCGCCGTCGTGTCGGACGAGGTGGCCTTTGGCCCTCGCAACCTCGGCCTGGCGCGGACCGAGGTGCTCGAGCGGGTCGACGAGGCACTCGAGGCATGCGGCATCTCTGAGCTGCGCAATCGCATGACCACGGAGCTCTCCGGCGGCCAGCAGCAGCTCGTCGCGCTTGCGGGCGTGCTGGCCATGCGCCCGCGCTATCTGGTGCTCGACGAGGCGACGTCGATGCTTGACCAGCAGACGCGTCGCCGCGTCGCGCAGATCGTGGGCGGCCTTGCGGACGTCGGCGTGCTCGAGATCTCCCACAAGCCGGTGCTCGATGGCCGTGAGGTATTCCTCGAAAGCGGACGGATGGCAGACCAGTTGAGCGTGTCTACTGCGCCCAGTCACGTAGAGCTGCCTAAAACACGGCACGCTCGATCCTGTCAACAGGTGCTCCGGTCTTCCGGTGTGACAGTTTTAGGCAGACTGCATGACGTGTCGCTCGATTTTCAGGGACTGGTTGTACTTACTGGTCCCTCGGGTGCAGGCAAGACTACGCTCGCTCGCGTGTTGACCGGCGTCCTCGTTCCAGATTCGGGATCGGTCACGCTCGACGGGCGTCCCGTATGCCCCGGCGACGTTGGCCTTGCGTTCCAGCGGCCCGAAGACCAGCTCTTCTGTGACACGGTGCTCGATGACGTCGCGTATGGGCCTCGCGTCCAGGGCCTCGCCGACCCAGTCGGCGCGGCGCGCGGGGCCGCGCGTGACCTCGGCATTGACGAGAAGCTCCTGGATCGGTCTCCCTTCGAGCTCTCCGGGGGTCAGATGCGCCGCGCGGCGCTCGCCGGCGTGGTCGCACCGCACCCGTGCGCCTACGTCTTCGATGAGCCTACGGCGGGTCTGGACGCGGGCGGGGTGGACGATCTGCGGTCCCTGGCGAGCCGCCTTGTGCACGAGGGCTCAAGCGTCGTCGTCATAACGCATGACCCCGACGAGTGGGAGTCGATCGCGCATACGACCGTCCAGCTCAGGGACGGCAGTGTTGAGAGGGTGGTGGAACATGCGTAGGGCTCGCGTGCCGGGTGCCTACGCCCCCGGCGACACGTTAGCGCACCGCGCCGACGCGCGGTCCAAGCTCATCGCGCTGCTGATTGCCTCAGTCGCGTCGTTCGCCGCCCCTGCGCCGTGGGGGCTGCTGCTTGTTGCGACGGGTCTCGTCACGGCGCTCGTCGTCAGCAAGACCCCTCCGGCGACGGTGCTCATGGGACTTCGCCCTGCCGCGCTGATCCTGGCCCTCTCCGTGCTGTCAAATGCCATCATCCTGGTCGGGCAGCCGGGGCTTTCGACCGACGGCCTGGCGAGGGGAGTCACGGTCGTGTGCAGGATTGCCCTGGTCGTTGGGTTTGCGCTGTCCTTCTCGTCCACTACGGCGCCGCCAGCGATCGCCGACGCGCTGGCCGCCCTCATCTCACCGCTCAGGCGTCTGGGCGTGCCGGTGGGCAGCATCGCGATGGCGGCGTCCGTGGCGCTGCGCTTCATACCGCTCACGGTAGAGGAGGCGGACCGCATAAGGTGTGCCCAGCGGGCCCGCGGCGCGCGTCTCGACGAGGGAGGGCCGCTGCGGCGTCTCTCGAGCTGGGGGCAGGTTCTCGTCCCGCTCGTGGTGAGCCTGTTCCGGCGCGCGGACGAGTTGGCGAGCGCCATGTGCGACCGCTGCTATTCGGGGGAGCAGACCGCTCTCCTCGGGCCGCTCGGCGTACGCGATTGGGCGCTCATTCTGCTCGTCGCGGCGTGGGGAGTGGCGTCGCTGCTGCTGTAGAGGGGCGACGCGGTCGTTGGCGCGTGCTAACCTTGCTCACGAAGGGAGGGGCTATGCCCGAGGACGGAACGCTGGTCATACGGCTCGGCTATCGCGGGGCGGGTTTTGCCGGCTTTGCCGAGCAGCCGAGCGTGCGCACGGTTGCCGGCGAGCTGCGCCGCGCGCTCGAGACCACGCTGCGGCGACCCTGCGAGCTCACCTGCGCGGGCCGCACGGATGCCGGCGTGCATGCCATCGCCCAGTACGTGAGCCTGCCCGTGAGCGGAGACGAGCTCTCGCTCCCCGGCACTCGCCTCATGCGCAGCCTCTGCGCCCTCACGCCCGACGACCTCTCCGTGCAGGCGCTCTATCGCGCGCCCGCGGGCTTCTCGGCTCGTTTTGACGCGCTCAGCCGCAGCTATCGCTATCGCATTGCGGCGTCCCAGGCGCGCCCCGTGCTCGCGTGGGACCACAGCTGGTGGTATCGCGGCGAGCTGGACGTGGAAGCGATGGCGGAGGCGGCGCGCCCGCTCCTGGGCGAGCACGACTTCAAGAGCTTCTGCAAGGCGACCTCGGCCGTGGGCAAGCCCACCTGTCGCTACGTGTCAGCGCTCGACGTGAGTCGCGTGTGCGAGGCGGGCGAGGAGCTCGTGGCCATCGACATCACGGGCAACGCCTTCCTGCACAACATGGTGCGCACGATCGCCGGGTCGCTCGTGGAGGT
>ENA-UOOD01002387-UOOD01002387.1-human-gut-metagenome-genome-assembly--contig:-CS67-NODE-2387-length-16856-cov-6.357479_pt1 | contig 16856 bp, 10 predicted proteins | sample MGYA00242464_ERZ724011 | MGnify/ENA metagenome assembly ERZ724011 | reverse complement strand
ATGATTTTTTTGTCATCAAATATTGTAAGCCAGTAGATAATCTGTTCAATCATATCTATATTAGACATATTTATTTCACCGAATATCTTTTTAAATGTTATATAACTGCTCATAGAACTTGCAAAATTGTCTCCACCCTGATATCCCCTTATAACCCTGTTATCAATATCATTATATGTACCCGATTTTTTTAAATGTTCTTTTAAATTCTCCCCCGATACAGAAACTTTCTTCAAAAAAAGGTTCTGTATTATATCATCTCTAATTTCTTTTCCTAACTTTATCTTATCAATACTTATTTGAGAAAGTTCCGTCAAAACCTCATACCACTGATAAATTATCGAATGTTTCGGAAGTACCTTTTCATCCGGCAAATAGGTACAATAATTAGTCATTCTTGTTATAAATTTTTCTGCCGTTTTATCAACATCAACAACCTCTTCTACATTCCACGGGTATACTGATTTATTTTCCATTCCGGCTTTTTTGCTCATCCATGCAAACCTGCTGCCAGGATTTAACGGTCCCACAAAATACGGTATCTTTGAAGTTAGCATTTTCAAAATTAACTCTTTGTTCTTCTTTAATTCAGGATAAAATTCCCCCTGAATATCCAATATTTTCTCCATTTCCATTTCGTTCAACTGGTATGGTATAACTGAATTACTTACATCATTTATCTTTTCTAGATATGAATCATTTTCCATTTCAGCACATATTCTTATATATCTTTCATCATCTTTTGCAACATCACCTAATAGTGCCTTAATACATTTATACAAGTTTTCTCTTGCCTTTGATTGCGTATCACCGCATCGTTTCATTCCCTTAATATAATTGGCATAATTAGGCACATACTCTCCTTTTTTAATCTTTCCAAAACTTTTTAAAAATGCCGGACTCATTTTACCGTCTTTTTGTTCTGCTTTTAATTCTTTATGAAAAAATTCACTATATTCTTTCTGTGTTTTATAATCTCTGAATAATTCTTTTAGCTCTTTCAATTCTGCATGGTGTTTTTCGTATTTTACGACCATTGCTTCTGATAAATAATTTACACGATTTTTGTCACTTCCTTGCATAATCTGTTTTATCACATACCAGCTATACAATCTTTTCAAGTTTTCTATAACAGAAAATTTTTCACCAAGTTCATCTGATAATTTTTGTTCTTCCTCTTCATAATCTGCTGATGCAAAACTAACACTCATTTCTTTACCATTTTCATCACACAGATTCTTATCATTCATAATTGTTGCAACATTGAATTTATATCCTATAATCGCATTTGCTACTGCTTCTGCATACTTTTTATTTAATCCAAGTTTTTTCAATATTTCCGATACTTCATTATATTTTTCTTTTTTGGATTTTTTTTCTTTTAATTTTTTTTCAATTTCCTCACAAGAAATTTGATCATAATTACACTCTATCTCTAAATATTCCTTTAATGAAGTTAAAAACTGTTCATAAATGATTTTAAAATCATCAAGTTCCGTAAATTTTTGACCTTCATATAAAAAGTTTCCTCTATACTTGAGCATGTGATGCAATGCAAGATATATAAATCTTGCATCAGCTTTTTCTGTCGTCCCTAATAAATGTTTTCTTAAATGATATATAGTTTGATATTTCTCGTAATAATCTTTGTCTGTACAATCCTTGTCTGCAAATAATATGTAATCAGACTTTGCCTTATCACTTTTATCCTCTTTCCACAAAAATGATTCATCCAATCTTGCAAAGAAATTTTCATCAACTTTGCATACCATATCCGACATTATTTTTCTTAACTCTAAAATTCGTGTATGTGTTCTTGAATATCTTCGTCTCGTACTTCTGTTTATACGGCAGCCTTTTGCAGGCTCTCCTGACTTGAATGTCCGTACTCCCCATAAACTGTTCCTTTTATTATTTCCGTTATCACCTTTTCGGTTAATTTTAAACAACTTTCCATTTTCATCTATAACGCAATACCCCACGCTTGCTGTTCCAACGTCAAGCCCTAAACAATAATTTTCACTGCACTTTCTGTTAAAATCCATTAATTTTACCTCCACATTCTTACTTTAAAATAATTTTATGTTTATTAGCTGTTACTATCTGGTAAAAGAGTAACCCATTTAATATATATTGTCAATATTTTTGTCCGTATTAAATGACATTATTTTTTATATTGATTTGACATTTCAGTTTGAATCATGTATATTCTCTTTTAAGTTATTGTTTGACATTTGTCATTTAATAATTTTAGGAATTATGTTATTTACTATTGACATTTATAATAATAAATATTATTATACTATTGTTATTACCATTCAAAATAACATAGCAGGTTAAAATAAATTTTTAAACCAAATGACAGCGGCTGCGTATGGCAGCCCTTTTTTTATATCAATTTATCCCCAAGAAATACAAAAACACCCTCTCCCTACATCTGTCTGCTTTCGCAGATCCAATATCGGGAGGGGGTGTTTACCCTGTTATGGGATTATAATTTTATTATCTGTTTTTACAAACAGTTTTTATTTTGCTCTTTTTCTGTCGTATACGACTACTCCTGCCATTCCTGCCAATGCAGCAGCAAGAATTATCATATACATGAACATACCTAAGCTGTCACCTGTTGAAACTGATGAATCCGGTGTTACAGTTGAGTCCGGTGTCTCTGTTGTACCCGGTGTCTCATCATTTCCTGGATTTTCAGGTGTTGACGGTGTTATATCGCTTCCTGAATCCTTTGCTGCGTATACTACAGCATATGGGCTGAATGACTCTGCCTCGAATGAGAAACCATTTTCATCCGCTGTAACTGCTACACTTTCAAGAACTCCGTTGTTATTCATATGGAATACATACAGATTGTAATCTGCTGCATTGATTCCTTTTTTGTATGACATAGTAATCTTAATCTTACCACTTGAAAGCTTAACAACTTTTCCGTCTGTTGTTTTAAGTGAAATATCATAATAATCCGCATTCTTTGAATCGAATCCCTTGATATTCTTTTCAGCAATAGCCGCATCAATCTTTTCAGATATTGAAGCTGCTGCTTTCTCAACATTTAACTTAATTTCACTTACTGTAAGGTCTTTACCTTCTTCATCTTTAACCTTTACGTCACCTACTGATGCAATATCCTTGAAATCAACAGTATCTTCATTTCTATCAAGGTCAACTTTGATGTCTATCTTACCTGGATCGTCAGGTTCAACAACAGGCTGCTTTTTAACAAGACCATTAATTGCATCTGTTATTGCCTTTGCCATTGCATCTACCTTTGCCTGTTCTTCTGATGTAAGTGTTCTGTCTACTGCTTCGATTGCCTTTGTTACTGCTGAGAAATCCTCATAATCATCTTTGTTGAGGGCTTCTGCTGCCTTAATAGCCTCATCTACTGCTGTGTAGTCTGCTGCAACCGGTTCCGGCTTAACATCTCCTGATTTATAGTATGCAGGTGTCCAACCCTCAAAGTAATCTTCAAGTTTTACTGCTGATGCTTCTTCATCAGTCATCTTATTAACGCCTGCAGCTCTGCTTGAAGTGCTTACCTTTGTTCCGTCTGCAAGATGTGTATTATATTCATAATACTTAGCCTTTGCAGGTGTTACATTACTCATTGAAGTAAATCCTGCAGGAGCGATAGTATTAGCATCTTCAACTTCTGTATTTAAGAATACAACCTTTGAATCTGCTCTCCATGGTCTTGCAAAATATGTCTTTGTTATACCTTTGTTAATTCCCGGATAAGAAGTCTTTACAACTTTACAATTGTTGAAAAGATAACCTAACTGTGAAAGTGCCTTTGACGCAACAATGATACTTCCTGAAGCTGCTTTGTCACCGTATCCATACATGCTTAATGTACAGCCGTCGAATACCGCACTACCATCACCGCAGATATAATCTGTTGTACCTTCGATGACACAATTCTTAAAATATGTATGCTCTGTATTATTTCCTGTAAACATTGTATCCTGTGAACTTAAGAACTGGCAGTCCTTGAATTCGCTCTGGTCTGCTTCAATGAAAATAACACATGCTCTTTCCTTATTTTTATAAAGTTTGATATCGGCATCTGTTGCTTTAGAACGGTCAACCTTAGAGTTATCTCCACCTTTGCCTACGCCATCTGCAACTTCTTCTGTTGTCATATATCTGTTGAATGAACTTTCATATATAACACCTTCTGAACGGAACGCTGTAGCTGTAGGAAGTACATTAACTGTTGCTCCCCAGTGGCCTGTACCCATTCCGATTGCAACTCCTTTTTCATACTTATCAACTGCTCTTGCTTCACTGTAATAACCGTTCATATCGGCACTGTAATAAGTATAACCTGAACCATAATACCATGTTATTGTTGAGCCTGCTTCACTTGAAATAGTAACATAAGGAGTATCAACCATAACCTGCTCTCTGTATAAAGCATCTGTAAGAGTAATTGTTACTCTCTCTGTTGTTCTTGTCATTCTGCCTATATACTTAACTGCATCTGTTATAGTCTCAAACTGCTGACCCTTACCCACTTTTACCTCAGCCTGATATTCAACAGGTGATGTATCTGCTTCTGTTTCAAGATAAACATCATTCAAAACATCTGCACTGCCGACACTTACATGGTCATATGCGGTATACTTTTCAGATACAACTGATGTATCGTACTCGCCTGCTCTTAACTGTGCTTTGTATCCGTCACCTGTTACATTGAATGAATAAGAATAGCTACTGTCTGATTTGTTTGTAAATGTAATCTTTGTAACATCTGAAGCTTTGTCGTCTGATGTTACGAACTTACCTGAAACATTAACCTTTGCTCTCTGTGTTGCAGCAATTTTTACATCTGTATAATCTCCTGCTGCCTTGTTTAACTTTTCTGTAACTTCATAATCGTCAACGCCGCCTAATACTACTGAATAGTTTGAGCTTGAATTAATACTTACATTTGAAAAACTGTAAGAACCGTCTGTCTGTGCTTTTACATCAACATCAATCGTTGAAAGCTTTGAATTATCAGGTACAAATTTAACTGAAACTGTTCCTTTTACAGCATCTGCCGGAATTCCCATAATACTTCCTGAAACTGTTGCAACTGCATCAGCAACTGCTTCAAAGTCTTTAACAGCCGTAGCATCTTCACCTGTAAGTTCAAGAATATTGCCGTTATCGGTATCATTAATCTTAAATCCTACAGCACTTATTGATACTTCGTACTTGGCACTGCCGTTTACTCTCTTTAATACAACGGAATACTTGCCGTTGCTGTCAACCTGTGCAGTAACCGTCTTTGCAGAACTGTCTGTAAGACTGTCAAACTTAATCTCTGTAATTCCATTTTCTGCTGCATTTGCCACTGTACCTGTAACTGTGACATTTATAATCGGATTATATTCTGTCAAAGCCATTGTTCTGACCTTAACATCTCCGCCTGATATAACAGGAAGATACTTCTGTCCTTCTTTTTCAACAATATAACCTGTAATATCATCCACTGTTACAGACTGTGTTGTTGTCTTCATCTGAACAGAATATCCGCTGTCAGCACTGCCGATATATACAGGTCTGTCAGTTGCAGCATTTGAACATAACTGCTCATATTTTACTTTTGTTGTGTCATCTTTTACCGGAAGATATAATACGCTTCCCTGTCTGAAACGAAGTTTGTCACTGTCATATGTAACACCACTGTTTCCTGCATCCCGTGACACATACAAAATGCCGCCGGACTCTCCGGCTGTTCCATCAAGAATTTCCCCTGCTGCAGGTGCTTTCTTACTTGAATTCGCTGAAAACGAATACGTTATTTTTCTCGTCTGAGTATCCGCGGCCTTTGCCGTAACGCCTAATCCTACAGGCATCCCCGATACAATCAAAGTAACCGCAGAAACTGCCGCAAATACCTTTCTAAATAATTTGTTAAATCGCATAAAACCCTCCGAACATTTTACTAAATTATATTTTTAACCACACACTTCCTTTCATTATCACGCTTACCATTAATAAAACACGCAGTGAACTAATAACTAAAAATACCCATAAGAAAAAGAAAAGACTTTTGCGTATGTGTTTTATTAAAGTATGTATAAATAATACACTTATATTATAAATGTGTCAATGGATTTTACTGATTATTATATTTTTTGTTAGTTTTTCACAAAAACTCTCATTAAATCTTTACTAATATCTTCCCCTTACATTCAAATGTTTGAAGCTGTATGCAAAATATGCTATTTCTGCTATAGCTGTAATTGTCCACGAAAATACATAGACAAGATACAATGATGGTATAGAGTGAAAATATGCAAATATTGTATATACCCATGCAACCCTGAATACACACGAACCGCTTATAACAATAATTGTAGGCCCAACACTCTTTCCTATACCCCTCGATGCAGCAATTGATGCATCCATAAATGCAGATACCGCATACGAAAAAGCCATAATCTTTATTCTTGCCATCCCGGCGTCTATAACTGCCGGCTCACTAGTAAACAACGACAACAACTGGCGTCCAAACACAAAAAGTACAGTTCCAAGAATTCCTGCCGCACAAAATGAATATGCAATGCTTATAAAATAGCTGTGAAGCATTCTCTTTTTATTTCCAGCGCCCATGTTCTGCCCCATAAAACTTGAACACGCTGTATAAAACGCTGACATTACATTATATATAAGTGCATCAAAATTGGCAGCTGCGGAATTGCCCGAAACCATAACAGAATCAAATGAATTCACACCTGTCTGGATAAAAAGGTTTGCAATCGCAAATATTGCGTTCTGGATTCCTGCCGGGATTCCAAGCATAAGAATCGCTTTCGCTGCATTCTTGTTTATTCTTACCTGTGAAAGACGAAGCTTGCACACATCATTTCTTCGCAAAAGATTAGTCATAATAAGTGTTGCTGAAATATACTGTGAAATAATACTTGCCATTGCTACACCCTGTTCTGCCAGACGAAATCCAATAACAAATATAAGATTAAGGCATACATTTACTATTCCTGCTATAAAAAGATAGAGTAACGGACGCTTTGTATCTCCTCCGGCACTCATAACAGCATTACCAAAGTTGTATACTGCCATGGCAGGCATACCAAGTGCATATATTCTGAAATAAAGCATCGCACCGTCTATAAGTTCTTCTTTTGTATTTAATAGATTCAGCAATAAATGTGCACATGAAATACATATAATGCTTACAATAATTCCAACAATCAGGCACAGAATAAATGCTGTTTGAATTGTATCTTTCAAATCTTTGTGCTGTCTTGCACCAAGCTGCCTTGCCACTATTACATTGACACCACAACCCATTCCTATAAGAAATCCTGTAAAAAGCGTCACTAAAATTGTAGTCGAACCAACCGCCCCAAGTGCCTCATAGCTTGCAAATTTACCGACAACTGCCACATCGGACATATTAAAAAGAACCTCAAGAACCTGCGACATCATAAGCGGTATACTGAAAAGAACTATCTTTTTCCACAAAGAACCGCTTGTCATATCCATTCCACAGGACGTATTTTCTGTTTTTATTCCACTCATAAAAAATTTCCTCATATCAGGTATAATTAACTTTAGTTTTTGCACGTAATCCGGCCTTTAAATCACGCCAAATCTACGCAGCAGTTAATTATACTAACACCTGATATGAGAAAATGCAACATATCTTATATTAATTTTTAATATTATTAATTTAAAGTTTTAATTTCAATATAATAACGTATCACTATAATAATCTGCCTTATGAACTCTAAGCAGTTTTTATTACATCTTAAAATATGACACACTCTCAGCCAGCTTGTCAGCAATCTCCCTAAGCTTGACGGCTCCCGAATACACTTCCTTAAACGTATCTGTAACCTTCTGCGTCTCCTCAAATGTTCTCTGAGTGCTTTCCATATTTTGTCCCGCAATTTCTGCAAGTTCTTCAACGGCACCAGACACCTTATTTCTTGAACCTTCAAGTTTAACCGTACTGTTCATTATTAATTCTATGCTGTCCTTTGAACTGCGTATATCATTAAGAACCTGTCCCACAATAATACGGGTCTCTTCCATGCTTTCGCTCTGACTTATAACTATATCCTGCATTTTCTGCATAATCTCGACAGATTTATACGAATCCTGCATAAGAACCTTTGTTATATCGTCAATCTGCTTACTTGAATCATTAGACTGCTCCGCGAGCTTCTTTATCTGCTGTGCAACAACAGCAAAGCCTTTTCCGGCTTCACCTGCTCTTGCCGCCTCTATAGACGCATTAAGGCTCAAAAGATTAGTCTCTTCAGCAACCGCCGAAATAAATGAGATTGCCGAATTAATTTTGTTTACAGACTCATTTGTGCGGTTTGTCTGCTCTTTTACTTCTTCAATTATATCTTTTACATTATCATTGATATTGCACAATTTAAAAAGCGTCTCAGAAACCTTTGTTCCTGACTTCTGCATAGACACGGCTGATTCGTTAAGAAGAGCCGCCTCTGATGTAGTCTCGCTGATGTTGTTTTCCATAATCTTCATATGGTCAAACGCAGCTTTGGAATTGGCTGACTGTATTGATGAATTTTCAACCATCTGATTAACGGTTGCACTTACTTCATTCATTGTCTTGTCGGTATTGTCCGCCGCCTCGCCGAGAACACCAGAAGTTTCAAGCAAAAGCTTTGAATTACTCGATATTTCGTTAATTACCGAGTTCATCGCATTGCTAAGCGATACTGTGCCTCGTGCCAAATCACCTATTTCATCTTTGCGGTTTAACAGCTTTTTGTCAACGTCTATATTAAGACTGCCTCCCGCAACCTGTTCCACGATTCCTACACTTCTCTTTATATCTGAACTTATAGAATATGCAATCTTCATGCTTATGCCGATACATATAGCCATAACAATGACAACAGCAGTGCATATCATTGCAATAATTCTGTTTAAAACAGTGTCCTTGTCCGCCTTGTTTGTTCCGACAAACACCATTCCGATTATCTTATCATTGCTTCCATTCTGATATACAGGCATATAATAGCCGTAATTCATAACTCCATCCAGCGAAACACGGCTTGTAAAATATTCTTCTCCATCATTTAACACTTTCTGCGTTATGACATCTCCAGCAGGCGAACCGAGAATTCTTTCCCCGTTTGCGTCAAGTGCCGATGTCATCACTCTTTTTGTTCCGTAGAAAAATGTAACGTCCATACCTGTATTTTTTTTTATTCTGTCAACGAGATTTTCCGACTTGGATACATTGTAACTTCCTTTCCATATATCTCCGTTTGTTGTCACAATGTAATCTCCCGCATTTTGGTCATATGCCGCCAAAGTAGACGATGCCGTTCCTTTTAAAGCTTCCTCAACCTGTTCCATAACAGAACTTTTTACCATAGTTACAGTAAGGATTATGGAAACCATGCCCAAAACAAGTACAGGAATGATTGTAACCGCCAATATTTTCTTTTTAAGATTCATGCTGTATTCCTCCCATTATTCTCTTACTGTACTACTGTCACGGTTTTGAAATACCAGTTAATATTTCCCGTAATATCCGAATCTTTGAGTGTTTTTCCGTTCTCTCCGACTGTCGTTCCCGTATTGGTCTCTATAACTCCGTCAAATATTCCGAGTTTTCCCGATATAATATCCTTCTTTGCCTCATCAACTTTTTGCTGTGTTCCCGATTTGCAGAAATAAGCGAGCTGTGTTATGCCGACAAGATTTTCATTCATACCGCCGTAATAATTGCTTCCATCCCATGTTCCGTCAATAACGCTCTGTACAGCCGCCGTATAATATGCACTCCAGTTCCATATAACGCTGCAAAGGCAGGCATCGGGTGCATCTTTACTCATATCGGAATTATATCCTATACTGTATACATTTTTCTGCTGTGCAAGAAGCTGCGGATATGTGGTATCACAATGCTGTGTTATAACATCGCAATTCATATCAAGAAGCGTAGATGCCGCAGCTTTCTCAGCTTCAGGGTCATACCAACTGTTTGTCACCTTTACATATATCTGAGCTGAAGGATTCACAGAATAAACTCCCAAAGCAAAAGCATCAATTCCGCCTGTAACCTCTGAATTTTCCGAACCCATTGCGGCAACATAACCTATTTTATTCGTCTTTGTATTCATTCCTGCAACTATTCCGCTAAGATATCTCGGCTGATATATTCTTCCGAAATAATTGTTAAAATTCTTTCCGTTGCTCATGTAACCCGTGCCGTGAGAAAAATAAACATCAGGATATTCTTCTGCCATCTGTGCCGTTGTCTCCATATAGCCCCAGCTTGTTGAAAATATTATGTTACAGCCCTCATCTATACATTCTTTTATCGCTTTTCTCGTAGCCTCCTTGTCCGAATCATTAACATTAATCTTTCTAATAATCTGACTGTCGGACAATCCGAGATTCTGCTGCATACCCATAATTCCAATATCATGCGTATATGTATATCCGCTGCCCTCGGCGGGATCAGACAGATGAATTACACCAACCTTTATGCTGTCCTTTGATACTCCTGAAGAACTTTTTACCGTATCGGAATCACCATAGCCCGTATTAACCGCATAATCATCAATATTGCCGTTCATGCCGCAGCCTGTAAACGAAGCACATAAAACAAGCATACCCAATATTTTAAAAAATGATTTAATTCTTTTCATTCGCATCACCTCATATTCAATTATCATTTACCAAAACAATACATAAATTAATTTGATAATATCATACACATGTTTATTTTTACAATAGGAAACAATAAAATTTTTGTAATATATTACATTTTCTGAAAATACAGCTAAATTCACACAAAAATACACAATTTTAAAAAATCACCAATTATACAGATTTGAATTTTAATATATATTTTCCGTCTGTGAATCATACGGCAGAACGGTTCTTATAATCGGTGGAAAAAAGGCTCTTGCAGCTGCATTTGACAAAATTAAAGAAGCTGTATCTCACACAGCACTTGAAATTATCGGTGTCGAACTTTATGGAAATGACTGTACATACGAAACTGTTGATATACTTCGTGCATTACCTCTATATAGCGAAGCTGACATGGTATTTGGTGTAGGCGGCGGCAAAGCACTTGATACAGTAAAATGCCTGTGCATAACGGATGGCAAACCTGTATTTACATTTCCTACAATTGCATCAAATTGTGCTGCTTGTACATCTGTCTCAATTATGTATAATAGTGACGGAACTTTTTTAAAGCCTAACTTTTTTGTCCGCCCTGCAATGCACGCTTTTATTGATACCGAAATCATTGCAAAAGCATACGAAGACCACAAAAAAGGATTATGTACATATGAAGTTGAACAGGTAACTATTCGGTTTCTATTTTTGCTGAATATGGTATTGTCTGTATCTTTGTAAAGAAATATACATATTTGAATATTATAAGAAATACAATAAACACTCTTCCATATATGTTCGACATTGCAATCATTGCAAGAAAAAGCATACATGATGCAGGTATCAATATACAAAGCTTTGTTTTAAGCGTCATTGCACGGTTTTTCACAAAACTATCCAAATGCTTTTTATAAAGCTTTGTTTTTGTAAACCACTTATGAAAACGCTCTGACCCTTTTGCAAAACAAAAGGAAGCAAGTAAAAGAAACGGCGTAGTTGGCAATACCGGCAGAATAACACCAATCGCACCAAGTGCCATTGAGATAAATGCCGCTGCAAGCCAAAGAATTTTAATTGGATTTTTTATAATATTTTTCATTAATAATTATAATACCTTTCATTTATAATATTGTTATACATATCTAAGTTGTATTAGCCACAGCTAACTATCGGTATTATAAACAAAAAAATATACATATGTCAAATGGTAAATTATATTACTCATCTGACATATGTATTTTACTCATTAAAATTATCACATCAAATATAATTATTAATCAAGAAGCTTTGCGAATTCTTCTTCAGGCAGCGGTTTTGAAAAATAAAATCCCTGAAGATAATCGCATCCATATTCTTTAAGATAGTCTGCCTGCTCTTTTGTCTCCACTCCTTCTGCGACCACTTTCATATCAAGTCTGTGTGCGAGTTCAATAATTGACATTACTATATTATTATATTTTTTATTTTCACCAAGTTTTTGCACAAACCCCATATCAAGCTTTATAACATCAAAATCGTAATCTCTTAATGTGCTGAATGATGACATACCACTTCCGAAATCATCAATAAGAAGCTTTACACCGTTATCGTGAAGCTGCATAAGAAAATTGGTACCTTTACCGGAAACATTTGCATATGCCGACTCAGTTACTTCATAATTAACCATCTGTTTTGAATAGCGTTCATCTTTTACATCATCAATAATCAAATCCATGATTTCATCATCCATCAGGTCCATTCTTGATAAATTGACTGCGACACGAACAATCTTTTTTCCGTTTTTATATCTATTTTCCATAAATCTACGGACACTTTTATGTACATATGTATCAAGCTTTGTTATGTGTCCGCTTTCTTCAAGTGCAGGAATAAATTTACCCGGTAGTATTACGCCTTTGGGTGAAACCCAGCGTACAAGAGCTTCCGCCGATGCTATCTGCTTCGTTTTTGCATCATATATAGGCTGATAAAACACTTTTATCTCACTATTTTTTATAGCATCATCCAGCTGAATCAGAGCAAGACTTCTTTGCTCATAATCATATTTCATGTCTTCATTAAATATAGCATACGGCTGTACATACTGATTAGGTATATATAATTTTGCAAGCTTTGCCCTGTCACACATATCAGAAACACTCAAATCCGTGTCTTTCGGTATATAATAAATGCCACATCTTACATATATATCTACTTTCATCCCATCTTTATCATAAACACGATGAAGTATTGATGTGAGCTTTTCAAAATCCAGATTGTTCTTATCAACCAGCACAACAAATCGGTCTGCTTCTATCCTTGATATTGCAAGCGGTTTCAAAAAAGAAATCTGTAAAATATTAACAGCCTGATGTAATACCGTATCTCCTGCTGCATAACCATATAAATCATTAATCGCCTTAAACTTCTGGATATTAAAATATAAAAGTGCAAAATCTTTGTCAGGATTATTTTTAATTATATTTTCTGCTTTATGAACAAATCCTTCACGGTTTAATGCACCCGTAACACTATCAGTCTCAAGTTCTTTTGTCATATCTTCAATAACAACAAGAATAATACCTTTTTTCTTATCAAACCAGTGATAGCTGTATCTTTCAACTTTATTTTTTATATTATAAACATTAAATGAATACACTCCAGCTATATTCATGTTATCATTAAGGTAATCAAGTGCCGTACATTTTAAGAACTGCTCTTTACTTTCATTGGCAATTCTTATCTCACTCATCTGCTTTACTATATCATCATATACATATGACTTCTGTTCTTCAACTTCCATGCCCTCAAAATGAGCAGCACGCATATACAGATTTCCTTTACAGCTGTCTATAATTCCGATTCCTATATAATCATTGTTATACAGAATTTTACTTATCTCTTTGTCAATATATTTTAATGTTCTGTCTTTCCAGACCGCATATGCTTCTATATGACCGTTGTACGGATTTTCTATAAGGCTGACACGCACTTTGTATAATTTCAAATTGCCATTTTCATCATAATAGCTATGATAAAATTGTATATTACGTTCACCTTTTTCAAATTCTTCCAACAGAGCTTTTCTGGTGAAACCTTTCTTAAACTCTTCCAGATTATATCCATCAGAAATATTAGGATATATGTATTTATCAAGCCAGCATCTCACAGAAATATTATTTAATTCATTATCATTATACTTATGCTTACGTGTTATAAGAGCAAGCATCTTATTATCCGTAACATCTATATATATAGAACAAACCCTATCCTTTTCTCCCGTCAGCAAAAAGTTCATTCTTTCCTGATATAGCTTTTCATGATGCCCTGTATCAATACTCAATGATTTATCCATATGCATTACCTACCACACGTCTAATATATTTCATATTAATAATGATAACACAAAAAAGCCGGAAATCAATATTAATTTTCAATAAAGATTTCCGGCATAAAACCATTTTTTTATTTAGAAAACAAGTCTATTATTATTTTGTACCAAAAATTCTGTCGCCGGCATCGCCAAGACCCGGACATATATATGCATTTTCATTGAGCTGTCTATCAAGATGTCCTACATAAATCTGAACATCCGGATGAGCCTTATGAAGCTTCTCAAGACCTTCCGGTGCAGCTATAATACACATAAACTTAATCTTTTTACCACCATGCTTTTTAATCTGATCAATTGCATCTACTGCTGAGCCGCCTGTTGCAAGCATTGGGTCTGTTACAATAATAAGCCTTTCTTCAATAGGGCTTGGAAGTTTGCAATAATATTCATGTGGTTCATGAGTTTCCTCATCTCTATACATACCGATATGACCTACTTTTGCAGTCGGTACAAGGGCAAGAATACCTGAAACCATACCAAGACCAGCTCTAAGAATCGGAACAACTGCAAGTTTACGTCCGGAAATCATAGGAGTCATGCATTTTTCAATTGGAGTTTCAATCTCTACATCTTCAAGTTCAAGATCTCCCATTGCCTCAAAACCTTCAAGCATGGCAATCTCTTCTACAAGCTTTCTGAATTCATTAGTTCCTGTTCTCTTATCTCTCAAAATTGAAATTTTGTGCTGAATTAACGGATGTTCAAAAATTGTAATATTTTTTTCTTCTTTAAAATTCATTATAACCTAACCTCTGTTTTTCCATCTATATAGATGTATTATTTGCTTTTTAATTATTTTTCATCATCTGTGTTGCTTACATATACACCACGGCTTTGGTCTCCGCTTGGATTTACACCAAACCTGTAATCATTACCCGGTAAAACAGCATTGAGGACAATACCTGCAATAGCTGCGATAGCAAGTGCTGTGAGTGTAATATGCGTTTCACCTATTGTGAATGTAAGTCCATTTGAAAAACCAAGACCGCATACAAAGATTACACCGGCAATTATAAGGTTACGTGACTTTGTAAGGTCTACCTTATTTTCAACAACATTTCTTACACCAATAGCTGAAATCATACCATAAAGCATAAATGATACACCACCGATTATGGCTGCCGGCATTGTAGAAATAATCTCTGAAAACTTAGGTATAAATGAAAGTATCACTGCAAGACCTGCAGCAATTCTTATTACTCTTGGGTCATATACCTTTGAAAGTTCAAGGACACCTGTGTTTTCTCCATATGTAGTATTAGCCGGTCCACCAATAAGACCTGCAAACGCTGTAGCAAGTCCATCACCCATTATTGTTCTGTGAAGACCCGGATCTGCTATAAAATTCTCATCAACAGTAGCTGATATAGCTGACATATCTCCAACATGTTCCATCATTGTTGCAATAGCGATAGGTGCCATTACAAGAATTGCTGTAATATCAAACTTGCAAATCTGGAATTTTGGAAAACCAATCCAGCTTGCTGATGAAACAGATGCAAAATTAAGTATTGCTGAACCATCAGGATTTGTAACTCCAAATGCATTAAGAATCAATGCAAAAGCATATGAAATGATTACACCCATAAGGATAGGAATAATCTTAAACATTCCCTTGCCCCAGATATTAAATATTATTATTACAGCAAGTGCAACTACGGCAAGAAGCCAGTTAGTTGAAGCATTAGATATTGCTGATGAAGCAAGTGAAAGACCAATACAAATAATAATTGGTCCTGTAACTACCGGTGGAAGGAATCTCATAACTCTGTTCACACCGACAAGCTTAAAAATTAAAGCTACAACAAGATATAACAGACCTGCTACAACGATACCGCCACATGCATATGCAGCTTTCTCGTTAGCACCCATATCGGCATAAATTCCTGTATTGAGATTGGCTACTGTATAAAATCCACCAAGAAATGCGAATGATGAGCCAAGAAATGCAGGAACTTTATATTTTGAGCAGACATGGAAAATTAATGTTCCAATACCGGCACAAAACAGTGTAACAGATACTGTAAGGCCTCTTGTTATTGGTTCGCCACATGCATTCTGAAAATATCCTGCTACAAGAATAGGTACCAGAATAGTAGCTCCGAACATGGCAAACATATGCTGTATTCCAAGAATCAGCATTTTCGGAATTCCGAGCTGTCGTGCATCACGAACAACTTCTTGATTTTTCTCGTTCATTAGTTTTTCTCCCTATTAAAAATAATTTACATAATGATAACATATAAATATTAAATTTAAAAGGTAACATTAGCAAAAAATATGAGGAAACCACAAAAGCCGGTTTCTCATATTACTATTTATATTACTGCTGAAGCTTGAATGCACCAACAAGCTATTTTAATCTGTCAGCCTGGGATTCAAGTTCTTCGCTTCCGGCTGAACTTTCCTCTCCCATCGCTATATTTTTCTCAACAACGGCTGCTATCTGATTAGCAGCTTCTGAAAGCTGTTCTGATGCCTCTGAAATCTCACCAATATTTCCAACAAGTTCATTAGTCTTTTCTACAGATTCCATAAGTTTCTTTGCTGCTTCATCTACAAGACGTTTTCCTTCCCCAACTGCACTGAGTGCATGAACAATAAGTTCATCTGAATTCTTTGCAGCCTCAGCACTCTGTGAAGCAAGTTCTCCAACCTGTGTAACTACAACTGCAAATCCATCTTCTCCGCCTCCTGCCGCTTCAATAGATGCATTAAGTGAAAGAAGATTTGTACGTGTGCTGTTATATCATAATTGTACTGATAATTCCGCTTACCTGCATTGAATTTTCATAGCTGGTCTCCCTGTGATTTACCACCTTTTTACACTATC
>ENA-UOOD01002373-UOOD01002373.1-human-gut-metagenome-genome-assembly--contig:-CS67-NODE-2373-length-16930-cov-4.398400_pt1 | contig 16930 bp, 15 predicted proteins | sample MGYA00242464_ERZ724011 | MGnify/ENA metagenome assembly ERZ724011 | reverse complement strand
AATCTGTCAGCCAACAGTAAAAATTAGAATTACTTCCTTATCACTGTTAAGCCAAGGTTTAAGAGTTATTAACAATTTATCACTCCGTCCATATACATTCCTTCCGGTAATACATGGCGACATGTGCATTGTGCCAGTCGCCGGGGTCATCGGTTATGTCGGAGTGGTATATCGGTGCAGGGCGCTTCGACAGAGCGGGAACAGTAACGAACTGTTCGTCATCGTCTGTGCTTCTTAGGTATTCATCGCGGGCAGTCAGTTCGCAGTCATAGGTTCCGGCGTCGCCGTTTATGAGTGAGAGTGTTGCGGCGGCGGACAGAGGAAGCTGGCTGAAGCCTGCGTCACCGCTCTTATATTCCGTCTCACCGACCTCTATGCAGCCTATGCAGGCGATTACAAAGGCACAGAGACTTATGGCAAGCGCGAGGAGGGTGTTTTTGCGGCTTGCTTTTATTTTTTCAAAAAAATTATTAACGATGTCATCAAGGAATATATGTCTTTTTTCTGTTTTTGTCTTATTCCCAATCCATCCCAGAAAATATATAAGATTAAAAGTTATGAGAACATACGCGGCAAAAAATATAATGTTCATCATTCTGTACGGCATGCGCAGCCCCTGCGCGTAGAATACAGGCGTTCCCATTGAGCAGTACAGACCGAAGGTGAACACTGCGACGAGGAGCGGATATCTGTAGGTGAAGCCGCTGCGCCTTGCTATGCGGTAAAATACCGGAATCATGCATATAAAAAATATAAGGCATGGAGCATTCAACACTTTGGCGATGCTGTAACCGCCGAATGCAAAGGTGTAGACGAAGGTCTTTACAATGCCGGTGCTTCCGCCCACGGATTGCTGGCGCAGAGCGTTTCCCGGTGCCGCCATGCTTATAAAAAGTCCTGCCATGGCTGCGGCTGCGACGATGATGTATGCCGCCATATGGTAAGGACGGATGACCTTATTTTTCCTAAGTATTACAAAATAAACCGCGGAACCCGCACTCAGAGCCAGAATAATGCACATGAAAAGCGCAGCTGCGTAGTTGCTTCCACCGATAAGAAAGGCAGATACAGAGCTTATTGCAGTGAGGATAATCGTGCCGGCAGCTTTGGCGGTTCTCATTCTTATAAGAAGCGCAAAGAGAAACAGCATGAGACTGTAAAAAAATGTATAATATATAGCACCGTTATACCAGTAAAATGAATCGCTCGGTGTCGTGCACAGCTGCATTGACACGAAGGTGAGGCAGATTCCCACAGTCGCGGCAAGGTAGCTGTCCGCCTTGAATATTTTTTTCAACGCGGTGTAAAAAAAGAAAATCGAAAAGCCAATATACGCGCTGAGAAGTATAAGCGGCGCAATAAAATAGTATTGCTCACCGAATATTCCAGGCTGCAGGCGCATGAGGAAGATTGCTGAAAAATTGCCCTGCCATATATTGTAGGTGTTAATCATTTCGTCGAAGGAGCATTTTACAACCGACGCGAAGGAGTGGGTTTCATTCCAGACCTGCACCGTCTCAGTCCCATAGTAATAGTCGTCAACGCTTGGGTGCGCGTACATGCCGATTACATACAGCGGTATGACCGATACGATGAAACAGATGAGAATTATGTAAAAAATATTTTTTTTGGTTATTTTTTTGGTGAAGGATTTATTCATGGGAGCTCCTTGTGTTTGTGATATTAGTTTTTGACATGTATTATTATATTTTTTTTGAGGGGGATTGTAAATATTAGTTTGCATCAATTTGTCAGTCATAGTCGGGCAAATTGCCAAAGGAATATGGTGAACGAAAAAAAATGATTTAACTTATGCATTTTGCAAATCATAGAATGTCATCAGACATATAGAATAAATTGAATATTTTATGTAAATAATATTCCTCATGAAGCACAGAAAAGTATATTACTATGACAACGAGCTGGAGGATGAATTTTCCGGCATAAAGAGGAACACGATAACTGTCGGTGAAAATTACCGCTACAGCCACGGAAGGCTGTGGAAGGTGGCTGCGTGGGTGCTGTATCACATAATAATGACTCCGGCTGCCTTTATATACATGAAGCTCCGGTTCTGCATGAGGATAGAGGGGAAGGATAAGCTGTGCGGACTACGGGATGGCGGTGATGGCAGGTGCAGGCCGGCATTTTTCTATGGAAATCATACCCAGGTTCCGGGGGATGGTTACATTCCGGCATGCATAAGCTTCCCGAGGAAAGCCATCATACTGGCACACCCGGACAATGTCTCCCTCTATGGCACAAAAAATATCATGGAGATGCTGGGCGCCTTTCCGATACCTAATAAGCTCGGGGGCATGAAAAATTTCCTTGGGGAGCTTGAGAACCACATCAGCACGGGACACCCGATATATATTTACCCCGAGGCACATATCTGGCCTTATTACACGAAAATTCGTCCTTTTAACGAGAGCTCCTTCCGTTATCCGGTAATATATGACCGCCCTGCATTTTCTTTTACCATAGCCTATCAAAAACACCTTTTCAGGACAAAAATCACAGTATATATCGACGGACCTTTCTATCCGGACACCACAATAAACCCAAGACAAGCTGCCGTGAAATTGCGAAATCAAGTGCACGATGCCATGACGGCACGCAGTGAAAATTCCACCTATGAGAAAGTAGAATATATTAAGAATAAGTGATTTTACTATTGTCAGGCAACAAAGCGGACTGTGGATAACGGATTGAATTATTAATCTAAGGAGGCTCCCATGAATATCCTGTTCTGCGGCAATTCACGCGCCTTTGACGGCATACTGATAGCTGTTCTTTCCATAACAAAATATTATAAGGGCGAGTTAAATATTTACATTTTTACCGCAGGGCTTGAAAATATGCGCGAGGACTACACACCGATATGCTGGCAGCAGGCGAGAATTATCGAGAATATTGTGACGGGTGTGTGCCCGCAAAGTCATGTTTTGCTGATTGATAAAACGCAAGATTTTAAAAATGAGCTTGCCGGCTGGGTCAATAAGGACACGGTATACACGCCGTATTCCATGCTGCGGCTATATGCGGACGACATTCTTGTGAACAGGCTTCTCTACCTCGACGCGGATGTGGTCGCCTGCGATGATATAGAGCCGCTTTACAACATGGGTATATCTGATTTTGAGATAGCCGGTGTGAGGGATTTTCTCGGGAAATGGTTTATTGAATATAATTACATGAACACGGGCGTGCTGCTTTTTAATATGCCGCGATGTCGTGAAAATGGTTTATTTAAAAATGCGAGAAAAATGTGCCGCGAGAGAAAAATGTTCTTTCCCGACCAGACCGCGCTGAACCGCGTATGTAAAAATAAGCTCTTTCTCCCCGAAAAATATAATGAGCAGAAGCGTTATAGACCAAACACCGTGCTGCAGCATTTTTGCAAATCTCTCCGAATATTTCCGTATATTCACACAGTAAATGTGAAACCTTGGGAGATTGAGAAGCTGCACAGTATATATAAGCTCCATGCGCACGATGAGATATTAGAGCAGTATGAGAGGATAAAAAATATAATACGTTAAACACGCTAAGTTTACAGAGCATGTTCTGTCTCCAACATCGTAGTGATTAGGTATATATAGATTATGGGAGGCAGAGAAATCAAATTTATTTGTATGTTAGATAATATATTTAAAACATTTATATGCATGTAAATTTTGCAGTGCAGCTGATTAAAAAGGGGATAATATATGGAAAACAATTTTTTGATTTTTATTACAATAATATTTCTGGTACTGTATTTTCCACGGCTGATTGGCTGGTTCGGGTGGATTTTTCCGCAGAAAAGCTTGAAGTGTGGGAGAAGGCACCGTTTTGCGCTCATTGTTCCGGCGCGCGATGAGGGCAGGGCGGTTCTGCCGCTTTTTAAGAGCATAGAGGAGCAGAGCTATAGTGCGGATTATAGTCTGTTCGACACCTACGTGGTTGTTAAAAATCCGCGCGACGAGGTGATTGGCTATGCGCGGGAGATTGGTGCGAAGGTGTATGTCGATGAGGCGCAGAAGAGCAAGGGTGACTGTCTTGATTACTGTATAAGGCATATTCTGGCAGCGGGAAAGAAGTATGATGGTTATATAATCGTCGATGCGGACTGCCGGCTTGATGTGGATTTCCTGGCAAATATGAACGATGCGCTTGCAAGCGGGGCGCAGGTGATAACGGGGCGGAAGCTGGTCGGAAATTATAGCATGGGTTATTTAAACAGCGCTTCAGAAAAAGTGGTAAATGCCATAACCTGCCAGAATGGTCTGGTCTGGCCGATTATAGATGAGCTCGGGAACAGGTACAAGAGCGCGCTCGGGCTCACCACTATGCCGATAACAACGGGAATACTTATAAGAGGAGATCTGGTCGAGGAGTGGGGCGGCTGGATTTACAGACAGACGCTCACGGAGGACATGGAGCTACAGCGCGACTGTGCGTGCAAGGGGATAAAGACCTTTCACTATTCATTTGCGAAGCTGTATCTTGAGGAAACACCATCGCATACGGACACCAATAAGCGCAGAACACGCTGGATGACAGGAATGGTGGCTGCAGACAGGCTCTACTGTCGCAAGCTTCTAAAACGCCGCGGGGTGAGGGCTGTGGCTTGTGTATGCATACATCGGAACCTTGTCCGTGGCGGCAGTATTTAATCTGGTTACATTTAGAATATGGCAGGCAGCGGCGGCATTCATGCTTATCTATACCGCTTTTTTTGCGCTGTCCGTGATGGCAGTGCTTGCAGACTGGAAAAATATCGGACTGTCATGGTTTAATAAGCTGTGCCTAATGCTGGTGCACCCATTTTTTTACATGGAATACATCCTCATCGTGGGGCGTGCGGTGCTTGGCGTGCATCCGAAGGGTTGGGAGAAAATCGGGAGGGTGCAGTATTGATGAATTATTTTAAGCTCGCATACACAACACCCGATGTGCTGGAGAAGATAAAGGAGGCGGAGAAAAAGGGGGATTTCAATGCACATCTTGACCCGGTAGATTACGGCAGCAGCCTTCCGGTTGATGAAAAATTTCCTTATATTCCGACGGGAGCTTTAAAGTTCCGGCAGGCATTGATACGCGCGTTTATAATCAAGCCGTTTATGTGGATTGTGAACCGCTTCATATTCCGCACGCGGATTTTTGGATTTTACGAAGAGGGTGAGGGAGCGTGCCATGAAGATAATCATGGCATGATAATCACCTGCAACCACATAAACAAGCTCGATGCACTGGTGGTAGAATGGGCACTCAAAAGGAGTGGTGTGCTGCGGGGACGGCAGCTCAAGGTCATGGTGGCGGATTTTAACAATCGGAGGGGGCGGCTCGGTGAGTACATGAGGGCGTTCGGTATAATGCCGTTTCCCCAGGGACACAGGCTGGTGAGACGGTTCAACGGTGCTGTGTCGTACTATCTTGGAAAAGGCGACTGTGTCCTCGTATTTCCGGAGCAGTCTGAGTGGTGGGGCTATGACAGACCGCGACCGCTGAAAAACGGTGCATTCTACTATGCCGTGAAAAATAATGTGCCTGTTCTTCCTCTTTTTATAACCTGCCGCGATGCAGGAGATACTGAACATTATGCGCGAAAAAAAACAGGCGGCGTGGAGAGAAGATATTTTGACGTGCATATATTGGACAGGATTGAGCCGATAGGAGACGGCATAAGCGACCACGACAGGATACGCATGCTGCGTGATGAAAACAGCCAACGATGGAAAAAAATTCTTGACTTTAAAAAAAATTAAAATTATAATAGTTCGAGGTCGAACAGTTCAGTATCAAACTGTTCGACCTCGAACAGTTTTTTGCTGAAGGTTAAGGCTTTTGACGGATAACCGGGCTATAGATAATGGCACCATGTCCGTTATGTATGGGTTTTTATCTAAGCCACATCATGAGGAAAGGAGCACGAGTTGGAAAAGAAACGCTATTTGGGGTTCGAGATTAAGAAGATGGACAACACTATTTTTCGTCAGCTGAAAAAGAAGCTGGTAGAGGCCGGCTTTGACGAGGTAACGGTAATGCATGGGCATATCCTTGGATATCTAAGCAGGCATAAGGATGTGGACGTGTACCAGAAGGATATAGGTGAGGAGTTCGGTATAGGCAAGTCATCGGTTACCAATATACTTCAGCTTATGGAGAGGAAGGGCTACCTGGTGTGCCGCACGGACGACAACGATGGGCGCTGCAAGAAAATAGTTCTCACGCAAAAGGGCGAGGAGACACACGCTGCTACGGTGCGAGTCATCGATATGCTCCACGAGGAGCTTGAACAGAATGTCACACAAGAGGAAAAACAGGTCTTTTTGAATGTTATAGAGAAGATGAGAAAAAATATCAATGATATGAATAAGGAGGATGAACAGTGCTAAAGACATTAGGTGCTTATGTAAAAGAGTATAAGAGAGCATCCATCGCGACCCCTTTTTTTATGATTTTGGAGGTGCTTATGGAAATGCTCATTCCGTATCTGCTCTCATCACTTATCGACAATGGTGTTGAGAAGGGTGATATGGGCTACATACTCATGGTCGGCGGCTGCATGGTAGTGATTGCCATGGTCGGATTGTTTGCCGGAATCATGGGTGGTGTTTACGGAGCGAAGGCCTCAACAGGTTTTGCAAAGAATCTCAGAAAGGGTATGTTTGACAATATCCAGACCTACGCCTTTTCTAACATTGACAAGTTCAGCACAGCGGGACTTGTGACAAGACTTACAACGGACGTCACAAATGTACAGAATACATACCAGATGCTCTTAAGAATGTGTATGAGGGCACCGGTGAGCTTAATCTTTGCGATGATAATGTCATTTATCATCAGTCCGCGCATTGCATTTATATATCTTATCGCGCTTGTGATACTCTCATGTATTCTTGCCGTCATCATAGGACATGCGACCAAGTATTTCAATGCGGCATTTCCTAAGTACGATGAGCTGAACGCGAGTGTCCAGGAGAATGTATCGGCAATCCGTGTTGTCAAGGCCTATGTCCGTGAGGATTATGAGAAGAAGAAATTCAAGAATGCCAGCAACAATATCTACAGGATTTTTGTAAAAGCAGAAAAGACGGTTGCATACAACAACCCTGTTATGCAGATTACGGTATATACCTGTATCCTGCTTATAAGCTGGGTCGGCGCGAAGATGATTGTAGGCTCCGGCGGCGTGCTGCTCACAACAGGTAAGCTTATGAGCCTCCTGTCCTACTGTATGACAATTCTTATGAACCTTATGATGGTTTCCATGATATTTGTAATGATTTCGATGAGTGTGGCAAGTGCAAAGCGTATCGCAGAGGTGCTTGAGGAGAAGCCTGATATCACCAATCCTGATAACCCTTGCTATGAGGTAAAGGACGGAGAAATTGTATTTGAACATGTAAATTTCGGCTACAATAAGGGCGCCGACAAGAGAGTGTTAAATGATATCAACCTCACAATCAAATCCGGTGAGACAATCGGTATCATCGGCGGAACCGGAAGTTCCAAGTCAAGCCTTGTGAACCTTATAAGCCGTCTTTACGATGTGGATGAAGGTAGTGTAAAGGTCGGTGGCAGGGATGTAAGAGAGTATGACATTGAGACACTTCGTGATGAGGTGAGCGTTGTTCTCCAGAAGAATGTGCTTTTCTCAGGAACAATACTCGACAATCTTCGCTGGGGCGATAAGAATGCCACGGATGAGGAGTGCATGAGAGCATGTAGGTTAGCATGTGCTGATGAATTTATTGAGAAATTCCCGGACAAGTACAACACCTACATCGAGCAGGGTGGTACGAATGTATCGGGTGGACAGAAGCAGCGTTTGTGTATTGCCAGAGCACTTTTAAAGAAGCCTAAGATACTTATTCTTGATGACAGCACAAGCGCTGTTGATACTGCAACCGATGCGAAGATCCGTCATGCATTTGCCACGGAGATTGCGCAGACAACGAAGCTTATCATTGCACAGAGAATTTCAAGTGTTCAGGGTGCGGACCGCATAATCGTGATGGATAACGGACGTATCAACGGAATCGGAACACATGAGGAGCTGCTTGCTTCCAACGCTATATACCGCGATGTATATGAGTCACAGACCGGAGGCAGCGGTGATTTTGATGAAAACGGAGGTGAAGCATAATGCCGGGACCAATGGGAGGAAGACCGCCAAGAGGAGCGAAGCCTACAGTCGCTAATCCTGGAAAGGTATTTAAAAGAATAATAGGCTTTGTGGCTAAGAATTATCTGCTGCAGTGCATAGTGGTTCTTGTATGTATTGTACTCACTGTATTTTCTACGATACAGGGAACCATGTTTACGAAAACACTTATTGACCAGTATATTATGCCGTTGATGCAACAGACCGTACCTGATTATACGCAGCTGCTCCACGCAATCATAAGAGTGGCATGCTTCTATGCGGTGGGTGTTATAGCAGCCTATGTAAATACAAGGATGATGGTTTATGTTACACAGGGAACCATGAGAAGCTTAAGGGATGAGATTTTTGTACACATGGAGTCCCTTCCTATAAAATATTTTGATACACATGCACACGGCGATATCATGTCAATCTACACCAACGATGTTGATACGCTCAGACAGATGATAAGCCAGAGTATCCCTCAGCTTATCAACAGCTCAATCACCATCATAGGTGTGCTGGCAAGTATGATTATCCTTAACATACCGCTTACACTGTTAACTCTTGTGCTTGTAGGTCTTATGCTCGTTGTCACCAAGAAGGCTACCGGAATGAGCGGAAAGTACTTCGTAAAGCAGCAGAAGAACCTGGGTGAGGTAAACGGCTTTATTGAGGAGATGATGGGTGGTCAGAAGGTCGTAAAGGTATTCTGCCATGAGGAGGAGAACATGGAGCGCTTCGACAAGATTAACGAAGAGCTCTGCGACAGTTCCTACAATGCGAATAAATTTGCCAACATCTTAGGACCTATCAATGCCCAGATTGGTAACATCAGCTACGTTATCATAGCTATAGCCGGAGGTGCGCTTGCACTCGGCGGAGTCGGCGGCTTTACACTTGGAGGTCTTGCAAGCTTCCTCACCTTCAATAAGAGCCTTAACATGCCTATCAATCAGGTGAGCATGCAGTTTAACAGTATCATCATGGCTCTTGCAGGTGGTGAGAGAATATTCAGACTTCTCGATGAGACACCGGAGGTTGATGATGGATATGTTACCCTTGTAAATGCAGTCAAGGATGGCGGTACAATCAAGGAGAGCGAAAAGCGTACAGGAATGTGGGCCTGGAAGCACTATCACAAGGACACAGGCATTACCGACTACAAGGAATTGAAGGGTGATGTGGTATTCGATGATGTGGATTTCGGTTACAATCCGGACAAGATAGTTCTCCATAACATAAAGATGTTCGCTGAGCCGGGACAGAAGATTGCCTTCGTAGGCTCCACCGGAGCAGGTAAGACGACAATAACCAATCTTATCAACCGCTTCTATGATATTCAGGATGGTAAAATCCGCTACGACGGAATCAACATCAACAAGATTAAGAAGAGCGATTTAAGAAAGTCCCTCGGAATAGTTTTGCAGGACCCACATCTCTTTACCGGAACAGTCATGGAGAACATCCGCTACGGCAAGCTCGATGCGACTGATGAGGAGGTGTACGCGGCGGCTAAGCTTGCCAACGCGGACAGCTTTATCACCAAGCTATCAGATGGCTACAACACGATGCTCACCGGTGACGGTGCTAACTTAAGCCAGGGTCAGAGACAGCTTCTCGCAATCGCGAGGGCAGCAATCGCAGACCCGCCTGTTCTCATTCTTGATGAGGCTACCTCCTCAATCGATACGAGAACTGAGAAGATGGTACAGGATGGTATGGATAAGCTCATGCACGGCAGGACGACCTTTGTCATCGCGCACAGACTCTCAACCGTTAAGAACAGTGATTGCATCATGGTTCTTGAGCAGGGACGCATTATTGAGCGTGGTACGCATGATGACCTTATAGAGCAGAAGGGAAGATATTACCAGCTTTATACGGGAAATAGTATTGCGGGGTAAAATTGTATTTTATAGTGAAAAGGCTTTGGCATTATTGCCGGAGCCTTTTTTCGTAAATGAGCCATAATATTATACTAATATTCAGATGTGCTGTACAAATCCTCCGACATTTACTATAATACATGCATGGGACATAGGTGTCAGACCCCTGTCCCAGACTTGGGACAGGGGTCTGACACCTATGTCCCAATATATAGAAGCGAGGTGTATCACATGAGTACGGTAGTCGAGAGACTTGGCGCGTTACGCGCACTTATGAAGGAAAAGAATATTCAGGCATATATTATATGTACTGACGATTTCCATGGCTCTGAGTATGTTGGAGATTATTTTAAGGCGAGAGCTTTTATGTCGGGTTTCACAGGCTCTGCGGGAACACTTGTAGTGCTTCCTGATGAGGCTGGATTGTGGACTGACGGAAGATATTTTCTTCAGGGAGCAGCACAGCTTGAGGGCAGCACAATCACTCTTATGAAGATGGGTGAGGAGGGTGTGCCTACGATAGCGGAATTCCTTGCAGATAAACTGGAGAATGGAAGTAATATAGGCTTCGACGGAAGAACTGTAACTGACGCTTTCATGGGCAGGATAACGGAGAGCATCAAGGGAAGAAATATGTCCTATGTATGCGGTGAGGACCTTGTCGACAAGGTATGGACGGACAGACCGGCTCTCTCTAAGGAGCCTGTATGGGAGCTTTCCGTTGAGTACACGGGCATGAGCCGTGAGGAGAAGCTTGCAAAAATCCGTGAGTCGATGAAGAAGGAGGGAGCAGACCTTCTGGTTCTGACAGCGCTTGACGATATCGCATGGCTGTTAAATCTTCGTGGAAATGATGTAGCATACAATCCGGTATTCTTATCATATATGACAATGACCGCCGACAGTGCGGTTCTCTATCTTGATGAGAGCATTTTAAATGCCGATATCAAGGGCAGATTGGCAGCGGACGGCATTGAGCTTAGAAAGTATAATGATATTTACAGCGATTTGAAGAAGGTGGACAGGAACGCAGTCGTTCTTGTGGACAAGGCTACGGCTAACTTCCTTATCGTTCATTCGCTTCCGGACACAGCCAATGTAAGAGCGGAGCAGAGCCCTGTTGTGCTTCCTAAGGCAATAAAGACTGTTGCGGAGAGAGAGAATGAGAAGAAGGCTCATGTGAAGGATGGAATGGCTGTCACACACTTTATATACTGGCTCAAGAAGAACGTCGGCAGGCTCGATATAAGCGAGATGAGTGCGGCAGTGCAGCTTGACGAGTTCAGAAAGAAGCAGCCGGGATATCTTGGAGAGAGCTTCGACCCGATTATGGGCTATGGTCCTCATGGTGCCATCGTGCATTATTCAGCAACCGAGGAGACGGATGCCAGGCTTGAGCCGAGAAGCTTCCTTCTTGCAGATACTGGCGGACATTACTATGAGGGAACGACCGACATAACAAGAACGATTGCACTCGGTGAGCTTACCGACGAGGAGAAGAAGGTGTTCACACTTGTCCTCAAGGGTCATCTTAATCTTGCGGCTGCAAAGTTCTTATATGGCGCAAGAGGAGAGAATCTCGACTACATCGCGCGCGAGCCGCTTTGGAGAAATGGCATGGACTACAACCACGGAACAGGTCACGGCGTTGGATATCTTCTCAATGTACATGAGCGTCCTAACGGCATCAGAACCAAGATTGCACCTGGCGGACCTTCCGCAGTGCTTGAGGAGGGCATGATTACCTCCGATGAGCCGGGAATGTACATCACGGGCAAGTTCGGTATAAGACATGAGAACCTTGTTCTCTGTGTTAAGAGGGAAAAGACCGAGTACGGTCAGTTCATGGGCTTTGAGCCGCTGACGATGGTTCCGTTTGACCTCGATGCCGTAGATGTATCCTGCATGACCGCTGAGGAGAAGGAGAGATTGAACGCATACCATGCGAAGGTATTTGCGGCAATCAGCCCTGACTTCGAGGGTGAGGAGCTTGAATGGCTTAAGAATGCTACGAGAGCTATATAAAAATATTTATCTGAGTAGGCTTTAAACATACTTGAGCATATATAAAACTCTGCAAAAAGTGTGATATGACAAAGGAAGCTGCCGCACCGTGATTTCCCATGGGCGGCAGCTTCCTTTTTTTACACACGGCATATCTGTCACAGCCGGTGTTTCTGTCTGCCGATACGCTGTACAATAATATATGTATGTTCAGGGATTGCGACAAGGAAAAGCTTGACGAGCCGTTCGCACATCTCGACAGCGGGAACATCCATGAGATAGAAAAAGGGCTGCTTGCAATGCTGCCCGATATGATGAGGTGTGGCACATTGAAAATAAAAGTATAACCCAGACACACGGCTGTTCCGACTAAAAATATAATATTATTGTGCGATATAACGAATATTTGTTCTGATTTTCGCCTGTTTTTGGTCGAAAAGATTGAAAAATATTCCTTTTTGTGTTAAAATTTTCTTTAATACCAGATAGATTTAATGGACTGATTTGTCGATTAAATTATTAGTAACGAAGAAGGAGAGGAATATTATGACAAGAAAGATCAGCGCAATGGTACTTACGGCTCTTTTGGTTCTGGGTACGGTTACCGGGTGCTCCGGGAAGGGTGTGATGGCACCCTCAGGTGATAATGGTATGCCGGACGGTACGCAGGATATAATGCAGGACGATAATACCAATAATAGCGGAGTAATTACACTTAAGGTGTGGGCTGAGGAGGCACAGCACCCGACGGTACAGAAGATGATTGACAGCTTTATTGAGCAATATAAGGGACAGGCGGATTTCGATATCACGCTTGAGGCACAGCCTGATTCAACCACCAGAGATGTGCTGCTTGGCGACGTGCAGAATGGGGCGGATGTCTTTTCGTTCCCGGATGACCAGCTCAGTGCCATGGTAGCAGGTGGTGCATTGGCACCGGTTCCGAATGTACAGGAAGTTAAGGACGAGATGGTGGCAGAGTCGGTGGCTGCGGCGACAGTGGGAGATACATTATATGCATACCCTATGACTGCGGACAACGGTTAATTTCTGTACTACAACAAGGATTATTTCACAGAGGATGATGTGAAGACACTCGATTCCATACTTGCAGTGTGTGAGGAGAATGGGAAAAAGCTTTCTATGGAGCTTAATTCAGGATGGTATATGTATTCATTCTTCGGAAATACGGGGCTTAGCATGAATATTAACGAGGATGGTATTACCAACAGCTGCGACTGGAATACCGTGGACGGAGACATAAAGGGACTTGATGTTGCGGAGGCGATTGTGAATGTTATCTCAAGCCCGGGCTTCGTTTCACAGCCGGATGGTGAATGGGTTGCACAGGCAGCGGACGGAGAGGTCATAGCGGCTGTCAGCGGTGTATGGCAGGCTGTTGCCGTAAAGAATATCTGGGGTGATGATTATGGTGCCTGCAAGCTTCCTACATACACCTGCAACGGCAGACAGATACAGATGGCTTCCTTTACAGGCTACAAGATGGTAGGTGTCAATTATTATTCAAAAAATAAGGATTGGGCATTTAAACTTGCACAGTGGCTTACGAATGAACAGAATCAGACCTTGAGGTTCGTAGAGCAGAATCAAGGACCTTCCAATAAGGTAGCGGCTGCTTCCGAGGAGGTGGCAAAGGTTCCGGCTATAGCGGCGGTTATTGAACAGTCACAGTATGGAGTGCTTCAGCGTATCGGTAACAAGTATTGGGATTCCTGTACCAGGTTTATTGACAGCCTTCTTGCCGGGAATACGACGACGACGCAGCTTCAGGAGAAGCTTGACAAGCTGGTGGAAGGTATAACCGAGCAATAGGAGGAGACGATATGAATAAAAAAAGACTCAGTTTAAAATATATTATTCTTGTTCCCGTTATTATACTTGGTATAGTTTCGGCTGTATCCAATATCGGGTCAATGAACAGTCTGAAAAGAGTTAATGATACGGCAACTAAGATTGTCGAGGAAAATCTGTACAATATTACAAGCCTCAGCGAGATTCAGAAGGAAGCATCAGCTATACACAGACTTGCGCTGTCGCATATAATTGCGTCTGACTTTGACAGCATGGTGGCACTTGTGGACTCAGTAAGAGCTGAGGAGGCGAAGCTTGATGCTATGCTTGATGAGTATTCAAAGAGACTGCCTAAGGATGACGAGCAGGCATTTTCACAGTTCATCAGCAGCTATGAGGGCTTAAAGCATGAGATAGCCAATCTCCTTGCATACAGCGGAAACAGTAAGAAGACAGCGGCCTATGAGCTTGCGAACGGGGCTGTTTCGGAGTACAACAGCGATATGAATGCTCAGGTTGAGACTATGATGAATAATGCCGGAACACAGTCTGAAAAAGCAAGCGCGGAGCTTGCGGCAAGGTATAGCTCAGCCAGAGTACGCGGTATGTTCATAGTTATGCTTATACTGGTGCTGCTTTTTGTTACATTATATGGTGTGTTTATGCTTGTTATACGTAAGCTCAATGTTGCCACAAAGGAAATTAAGGGAATAATTAAGGGCATAGATGACAGACAGGGCGACCTTACAAGGCGGATAACCATACTTTCCAATGACGAGGTGGCAGACCTTGGAAACGGTATCAACACCTTTATGGAAAAGCTTCAGAACATCATGAGGCTTATCATAATCAATTCACAGAAGCTTGAGGCTGTTGTGGGGGAGGTGCAGCAGAATCTTCATACCTCGAATGACAGTGCGGCAGACCTATCAGCAGTTACGGAGGAGCTTTCCGCCACAATGCAGGAGATAGGTGAGTCGGCTTCAGTGATAAACCGGAATGCGGAGGCAGTACTTGAAAAGGTAGTGGAGATAGCCGGAAAATCAGGCGAGATCAATGAGTATTCCAAGGGAATGAAGGAGAGTGCGGATAAGCTCGAGGCGGATGCAAGAACTAATATGGAGCGTACGAACCTTAAGGTTAACGAGATTCTCAATGTTCTCAATCAGGCTATTGAGGACAGCAGGAGCGTTGAGCAGGTAAACGGACTTACTAACGATATTTTAAATATATCAAGCCAGACTAATCTTCTTGCACTTAATGCTTCAATTGAGGCGGCGAGAGCGGGCGAGGCCGGACGTGGCTTTGCGGTGGTTGCCGAGCAGATAAGACAGCTTGCCGATTCGAGCCGTGAGACAGCTAATCATATACAGCAGATTAACGGCATAGTGACCAATGCAGTACATAACCTCAGTGATAATGCTGACAACCTTGTAAGCTATATGAAGGAATCTATACTGCCTGAGTTTGCTGCATTTGTTGAAGGTGGAGCACAATACCGTGAGAACGCAACGTATATCGAGAGTGTGATGAATGAGTTTACCGAAAAAACGGATGCGTTAAAGAATGAGGTCGACTCAATTGCCGACTCAATCAGCAGCATCACACATGCGATTGAGGAGGGTGCAAAGGGTGTAAATGGTGCTGCACAGAGCACACAGACTCTTGTTGCCGATATGGACAATATCAACGAAAGAATGAATGAGAACAGGGAAATTGCGTCTGCTCTTCAGAAAGAGACGGACGTATTCACTAAATTTTAATGGTATATTTCCTCCTGTATTTCCACATACTATCCACATAGCACAGATTATGGAAAAATATGTAGAATACAGGAGGATTTTTATTATATGAAGGCTACGGGTATAGTTCGTAGAATTGATGATTTGGGGAGAGTTGTAATTCCTAAGGAAATCAGAAGGACGTTAAGAATAAGGGAGGGGGATCCGCTTGAGATATTCACCGACAGGGAGGGAGAGATTATACTTAAGAAGTATTCTCCGATAGGTGAGCTGGGGGAATTCGCGAGGCAGTACGCAGATTCTCTGGCGCAGAGCACGGGAAATATTGTATGCATAACGGACAGGGATCAGGTAATAGCTTTTGCGGGGGCACCGAAGAAGGATGTCCTTTTAAAGCCTATAAGCAGGCAGCTTGAGGAGTCGATAGAAGCAAGGGAAAGCTTTGCTGCGGTGCGTGATGACAGAAGGTTCATTCCCATAATACAGGGTGAGAATGATGAGTACAGCTCACAGGCTGTAAGCCCGATTATATGTGAGGGTGACGCAATAGGTGCTGTCATAATCACAACAAAGGAGCCTAAAATCAGATTAACCGAAACCGACTTAAAGCTCACCGGTTCAGCAGCAGGTTTTCTGGGAAAACAGATGGAGTCCTGAGTAACAGCCGGTATATAGCATAATGCCCTTAAAATGCTTATTTTTTCTTGACAAATATAGCCAAAGCATATATAAATAATTGTGAAGGTTCAATATTATTTCAGGAGGATTTTCTAAAATGAACAAGACAGAATTAGTTGCAGCTATTGCTGAGAAGACAGAGTTATCCAAGAAGGATGCTGAGAAGGCACTTAAGGCTTTCACAGATGTAGTTGCTGAGGAGTTAAAGAAGGGTGAGAAGATCCAGTTAGTTGGCTTCGGTACATTCGAGGTTGCTGAGAGACCTGAGAGAGAGGGAAGAAACCCTAGCACAGGCAAGGCAATGAAGATTGCTGCTTCTAAGAGCCCTAAGTTCAAGGCTGGTAAGGCACTTAAGGATACAGTTAACGCTTAATTGATTGTGATAATCCTGAACGAATGAAGACATCCCAAGGCTGCGTCGGTGGTCTTGGGATGTTTGCATATTGAAATAACAATACCCGGACGTTGTGCAATTTTAATAGTACACTTCCGGACACGTTCGCACTCATTTGAAGACGTAGCGGTGCGTAAGCGGCTAAAATACAGCCGCTAAACACCGACGCCTTCAAAAAGGTCCGGCAGTGTACGATTAAAATTGCACAACGGTTTATGGGTGAATGGGCGTGTAGTAAGTCTCTATAGCGATGTGGGGGTCAGAAGGAGATTAG
>ENA-UOOD01002364-UOOD01002364.1-human-gut-metagenome-genome-assembly--contig:-CS67-NODE-2364-length-17003-cov-5.688223_pt1 | contig 17003 bp, 10 predicted proteins | sample MGYA00242464_ERZ724011 | MGnify/ENA metagenome assembly ERZ724011 | reverse complement strand
GAAGGAGAATTCCTGTTATACACATACCAGACTCGAAACCATACGCCCCATCCTGAGAATGATAGAGGCAAGCGCCGCCATCTATGCCGACAAGGAAAATCAGTTTCGCGAAAGCATTGCCCAGAACCTACTTCAGATATTCTTCCTGGATACTTATGATAAGGTACAGAGATATTTCACGAAGGAACAACTGGAGGGAGGCAACCGGAAAGGACAGCTGTTCAAAAAGTTCATCCACCTGGTACATACCAATTGTACCATGCAACGGGATGTAGCCTTTTATGCCGAGCAACTTTGTATTTCTACACGCTATCTTTCCGCTATTACTAAAGAGGTAGGCCAGATTTCCGCTAAAGAAATCATCGATGAGTTTCTCACACTGGAAATCAAAGTCGCCCTACAATCCACCAACCTCTCACTAAAAGAGATAGCCGACCGGTATAATTTTCCCGACCAGTCGTTCTTCGGACGGTACTTCAAGAAGCATACGGGAATGTCACCGAAAGAATACAGAGCAAAAAGAATATAATAGATAGAAAACAATTGCATTGACGCAAATCAACAATAAATAAACGCATACTGACGCATATCAACAAACACAAACGGTTTACATTTGCAGTGAACAATTAAAAAGCGAACCGCAAATTTAATACCGTATGCTGAAAGTACTGCTATTATCCGATTTTACCAGCGCGTACAGCCGCCTTTTATTAAAAGGTTTCCTGCGATATTCCATGGAAGTGGGCAACTGGCGCTTTTATCGAATTCCATTGAGCCGTGAAGACTTCAATGACGAAAAAGCAATCGAAACAGTCATTGATATTGCCCAGCGCTGGGGAGCGGATGCCATCATGGGACAGCTGTCCGAAGTAAATACCGAACGGCTGCGCTCCATAGGCATCCCCGTCATCTTGCAAAACTACACCAATCGTGTGGACGGCATATCCAATATTACCGGTGATTACTACGGCACCGGCGAAATGGCCGCCAACTACTTCTTACGGAAAGGTTACACTAATTTTGCTTTCTACGGCACCAGTGATACAATCTGGTCACGCGAACGTGAAGAGGGTTTCTGTACCCGCCTCGCCGAAGTAGGGCAGCATGCCTATATCTATAATGAAGAGAGCAACATCCGCTATGGCTCCACTTCCGACCAGCAGACCCTCCAAGCCTGGTTGCAGCAACTCCCCCATCCCACAGCCTTGTTTGCCTGCGACGACGTATTCGCCTTACGCATAACCGAAGTCTGCGGTATCAGCAACATTCAAGTCCCCCAGGATCTGGCTGTTTTGGGAGTGGATAATGACGAAATACTCTGCAATATGTCCGACCCTCCCCTTTCTTCCATCGTGCTGGATGTAAAGAACGGCGGATATCAGGCAGCCAAACTGCTGCACAGCATTGTGAAGGATAAGCAACTGCCACAATTCAATATCGTTATCAATCCCATCCGCATTGAACGCAGAAAGTCAACAGAAGGATACTCGGTAAGTGACAAACTGGTCCTTGGTGCCCTGAAACTTATTGAGACGGAGAACAACGGCCTTATCAGCATCACAGAAATACTGAACCGCCTTTGTGTTTCACGCCGTGTACTGGAAAAACATTTCCGTAAGGAAGTCGGCATTTCCATTTACCAATATATACTGGATTACCGCACTTCCTGTTTCGCCGAGAAACTGTTAACCTCAGACCTGCCCATCATGGATATAGCCTTTGAACTGGGTTATGAAGATTACATCAATCTTACCAAATCCTTTAAGCGAATCTATCAGATGACTCCAACCCAATATAGGAATTACTATAAGTACGGGAAAACAACCACTATTATTAACCCTAATAACCAATGAGAAACAGTGAGAAATTTTATTCTTTTACCTAACTCGTCAGGAAAGAACACTTCAATGCGAAGTATCTTCCTCATTGTATGTATGTGCTGTAGCTTGATTACTCTGGCTCAAAGCAATTTCAAGGTATCCGGTATCGTTATCGGAGTAGACAAAGAACCCATTATCGGGGCTACCATTCAAGACAAAAGCAACCAGACAGGTGTCATTACCGATGTAGAAGGACGCTTTACCATCAATGCTTCTTCGCGCAACGCCGTGTTACGCGTCGGCTATATCGGAATGAAATCAGAAGAAATCAAAGTAGAAGGGCGTTCCCAAATCACCATCATCCTTCAGGAAGAAGCCGTGAAGATAGACGAAGTGGTAGTAACCGCCCTCGGCATCAAGCGTGAAGCCAAAGCTTTAGGTTACGCTGTATCTTCCGTAAACAATGACGCACTGACAGCCGGTAACGAGCAGAATGTAATGTCTGCCATCTCGGGTAAAGTAGCCGGTGTGGATATCTCTTCCACAACAGCAGGCCCTTCCGGTTCCACACGCGTCATTATCCGCGGTAATTCCCAGCTGACAGGTTCCAACCAGCCCCTATATGTCATCGACGGCATGCCGGTGGACAATACGGAACTGGAAGGTGCAGGCAAATGGGGTGGTTACGACTATGGTGATGTATTGTCCTCCCTCAACCCGGATGATATTGAAAACATTTCTATCCTGAAAGGCCCGTCCGCTTCCGCGCTTTATGGCTCCAGAGCTTCCAACGGTGTTGTCCTCATCACCACTAAGTCCGCCCAGAAGAAAAAGGGTATAGGTGTGGAGTTCTCATCCAACCTGAGCATTGTTAAATTACTGACCGGCTTCGACGATTACCAGCGCGTCTACGGTCAGGGCCGCGACGGGCGTCCCTCGATGTCCGGTCAGTCGGCATCGACTACTTCGCAAGTAGCTTGGGGTGGAAAGTTAGACCCCAACATGGATGTACATATCTATAATGATGAGATACGGAAGTATGGTAATGTGAACAACAATATCCTGAGTTTCTTCGATACCGGTATCACCACCACCAATGCCGTTGCCTTCAGCAAGACCAATGACTTGTCGGCTTTCCGTGTATCCGTATCTGATATGCGCAACTGGGATATCGTGCCCGAATCGGAACTGAGCCGTACCAGTGTCTCTTTTAAAGGAAACACCCAGCTTTCCAAACGCCTGACCGTAGAAGCACAGGCCACTTACAGTTACGAATCCGTGCAGAACCGCCCCGCCTTGTCCGACAGTCCGAGTAATCTTGGTAATGCCCTGATAGGTATCGCGCCGAGTTTTGACCAGAAATGGTTATCCAGTAACTACAAGGACGAAACCGGACGTTACAATGACTGGAACGGTGACAAATACCGCATCAACCCCTACTGGGTAATCAATGAAATGAGCAATAAGTCCAAACGCGACCGCCTCATCGGACAGGGACGCCTCTACTATGCATTCACCGATTATCTGAAAGCCAGCTTCAAAGCCGGTCTGGACTCCTACACCTTCCGCTTCACCGATTTCACTCCGATGTATACCCCCGGATTTACCGATGGAATGATGAAGGAAATGACCAACAACGTGATGCAGTGCAACTTCGAGATGATGCTTCGTTTCCAAAAGCGTTTCGGTGATTTCGATGTATCGGCTTTCGTCGGCGGCAATGTGATGCGCTATGAGTACGAATCCATGATCCAGACCGGACAAACGCAGGTAATCCCCGGTTTACAGGACATCACCAACTATTCCAGCATAGAAACCGAACATGCCCTGGTGCGTAAAGCCGTGCGCTCCCTGTTCGGACAGGTCAGCCTGGGCTACAAAGAGTTTGCATACCTCGATGCAACGTTCCGTAATGACGTGTCGTCCACTCTAAGCCCCAAGAACCGTTCTTATTTCTATCCTTCGGTTTCGGGAAGCTTGATATTCTCCAACCTCTTTGAGCACAAAGAATGGTTCACCTTCGGTAAGTTGCGTGCTTCATGGGCTAAAGTAGGTGGTGACACAAGCCCCTATCAGCTTCAATTGGAATACGGTCTGAAACCTTATACCAATAAAGGAACTTCTCTGGGCTACATCACTTCCGGTTCCGTGCCTAATGCCAACCTGAAACCGACCTCGACTTACTCTTTCGAAGTAGGTATGGATGTGCGTTTCCTGGATAACCGTCTGGGACTGGACTTTACTTACTACCAACAGATAACCAAAGACCAGATCCTGTCATTGCCGGTTTCACAATCTACCGGATACAGCCGTGCCATGATCAATGCCGGTGAGATTTCCAACAAAGGTATCGAAGCTTCTCTGTCACTCGTACCGGTGAAAACCAAAAACTTCACCTGGGATGCCAATATCAACTTCGCCAAGAACTATAATGAAGTAGTGAAACTGCACGAAGACGTGAAAGACTTTGAACTGGCAGCCGCCCGCTGGGCCAACGCCTTCATCTACGCAAGCGAAGGACAACCTTACGGTGTCATCGTAGGTAAGAAACTGAACCGTACAGAAGCCGGCGAAGTGATTTATGAAAACGGTCTGCCTACTTTCGACGACAAAGTATCCGTATTAGGAAACGGCAACTACGACTTCACTTTAGGTTTCCGCAATGCTTTCTCTTACAAAAACTTATCAATGAGTGTACTGGTAGATATGAAATTCGGTGCGGACGTTTATTCCATGAGTAAGATGCAGTCGCACGTAAACGGTACTTCCAAAGAAACCCTGGAAGGACGCGAAGGCTGGTACGCCTCCGAGCAAGCCCGCCTGTCGGCCAACGTGGATGCCAAAGACTGGACACCGACCGGAGGTTATGTAGGTAAGGGAGTAAAAGCCGTAACCGATGCCGACGGTAACGTAAGCTATGTGCCCAACGATGTGTACGTAGATCCCGCCAAATACTGGCAAGCCTTGCAGAACTCTTCCCCCGAACCGTTCATCTGCGACAACTCTTTCGTGAAACTACGTGAAGTATCACTCTCTTACTCATGCCCCAAGAAGTGGTTCGTACATACTCCTATCGAGTCCGTCACCCTCTCGGCTTACGGTCGCAACCTGCTGCTGATCTATTCAAAAGTAGACAACATCGACCCTGAATCTTCTTACAACAACGGTAACGGACAGGGCTTCGAGTATGGCTCATTACCCTCACGCCGCACCTTCGGCTTCGGCATCAATGTCAAATTCTAAAACGCATATCAACATGAAAAATATAAAATGGAGTTCCTTATTTATCGGCCTCATCTGCCTGTGCAGCTGTGTAGACCTGACTGAACTGAACGAGAATCCAACCAAGGCAACCAGCATATCCCCGCATCTGCTGATTCCGACCATACAATTGACTCATTCGCAATACATGCAGAACACCATCCGCTACTTTATCTACCCGGGTGCATTCGTCAACCACTGGATTGGCGGCTGGAGTATGCAGGAGTACGGCGGAAAAGCCAAAAAGAACATTGCCTATATGGAACGCCTCTGGGTAGCCTATTATCCCGATATCATTAAGAATGCCGTCGCACTGGTCAGCCAGACTGCCGACAACCCGGAAGAAGTCAATCTGAATGCCATCGGACGCATCCTGAAAGTAGAGGCTTTTCTTAAACTGACGGATTATTACGGTGATATTCCGTACTTTGAAGCCGGAAAGATATACAATGAAAACATCGTGAAACCCCGATACGACAAACAGGAAGATATCTACATGGATTTCCTGAGCGAACTCCGCGCCGCCTCCGCCCAACTGGACGCATCGGCTATGGCTCCGCAGAACGACCTTTACTTCAATGGCGACATCGAGAAATGGAAACGGTTTGCCAATTCCTTATGGCTGCGCATCTCCATGCGCCTGCTGAAAGTTAACCCCACACTTGCCCAGCAAGAAGCCAAAGCGGCTTATGAGGCAGGAGTGATGACCTCTAACAGCGATATCTGTTATGTGACGCACGAATCGAGCAGACTGGACGAAGGTCCGGGCAACGGATTTGCCAACCAGATGCTGGAAGATCCTACTTACAGTAACTACCGCATGACCAACGAATTGCTGGAAGCGCTGACTTCCACCAACGACCCGCGCACTCTCTACATCGGAGGCGCCTACTATACCGACAGCAAACGCACGGATATCACGTCCATTGTTTACGAAAAGACCGGTTCGTATCAAGGAGTACCGGCACAAGATTTCATCTACAATGCCTGGGCACCGGCTCTTACCATCAATATCGATGGAAAAGATGTAAGTGTAGCACACCACTACCAGAAGATGCAACCCTCTAAACTGCTGACTGATCCGGCATCTCCTTATATGCACCTGACTTATGCCGAAACAGAATTCTACCTGGCTGAAGCCGCTGCCCGCCATTGGAATGTATCTTCCGAAAGTGCCAAGGAACACTATAAGAAAGGTCTGGTAGCCGCCATCAAGCAATGGAGCCTGTTTGGCGCCAATGTACCCGATGACGCCACACTGGAAGTCCTCGCCGAAGAACAGTCTTCACTGCTGGATGCAGGCGACACCGAGGCGCTGGAAGAGATCAACAAACAACTGTGGCTGCTCTATATCCTCGACCCGATTGAAGCCTGGTCTAACATCCGACGCAGCGGTATGCCGAGCAAGTACACTAAGTTCTACAACCTGGCTCCCACAGAAAACGAATCGGACGGCAAACGCCCCAACCGCATGATGTATCCGCTGGAAGAACAGATTAAGAACAAGGAAAATCTGGAAGAAGCACTCAGCCGCATGGGAGGAACAGACAGCTGGACCAGTCGTGTATGGTGGGATAAAGAATAAGTTTACACAATTAAAAAGAACGGATAAATTATGAAAACCAAGTATATTTTTCTAATATTGTGCTTCCTGGGCATCGCCATGGGAAGTTGTAAAGACGACTCGGCAAGCAACCCGACCTTTGCCGATGATGAACTCTATATCTATACCGACATGTTGGAAAGTGTATCAGCCATAGCAGGCACCCTCACGGAATTCCCTATCCTGGTTTCTCCGGCAGACGGCAGCGTGTCCGTCAAGTGGTTGCTGGACGGTGAAGTGATCGGAACCGCCCCTACACTGAGCTACACATTCACCCAGACCGGAAGTTTCAAGCTGCGCTTTGAAGCGGTACGAAACGGAACCACTAATTTCAGAGAATTCACTTTAGTAGTAACAGCACCTTAAAAACATACGGATACCTATGAAATATCTGACTCTATGGGCACTTCTCTGCATCCTCTTCGGATGCGGAGGAACCTCCCAGGAAGAACCACCCAAGAAACCATCCAAGATTATCTTCGGATACCTGCAATATGAACAATTGCCCGAATACCAGATTCCCTGGGATCAACTGACTCACCTGAGCATCGCCTTCGGACGCGCCACAGAAGAAGGTGGCCTGGCTGATGCCGCCAACATCGAAAAGCTTTTTCCCATCTTCCGCGAAGGGCAAAAGAAAGGGGTGAAAGTTCTGTTATCCGCAGGTGGAGGCGGCAACAAGGCCATTATGGCGGGTGTACTGCTTAATGATACTTACCGCAACCGCTTCAAAAAGGAACTGTTGAAAGCTGTGGAAGACTGGGGATTCGACGGTCTTGACATCGACTACGAACACTGGGCAGGCGGTCCGGAAGGCTACGGAGAAGGCGACAAGGAAAAAGTAGCCCTCCTTGAAAACTTCTACAAAGAACTGAGGACGGAACTTCCCAAAGGCAAACTGCTGACTGCCGCCGTGAGTGCCGACTATCCGGAATGGAACGGGGGCTGGGGAAACTATAATGTATATACCAACTCGATGTTTGAATATCTGGACCTGGTCAATATCATGGTGTACGACTTCACCGGTGGTTGGAAATCATCGAAAGTAGCTCAGCACGCCAGCATGGAACACTTCCGCATGGCAGCCAAACGTTGGAGTGAAATCCGCGGAGTACCCAAAGAAAAGATTATCCTCGGAGTGCCTTTCTACGGTGTACACTTCGTATCCGCTGAAACCCCGGTAGGGGCTACACACATGCCGTACAAGGAGATTCTAACGAATTATCCCAACGAACAGGCCACGGAGAAGGACGAAATCGGACTACTCTTCTACAACGGCAAACCAACCATGCGTGCCAAAGCCGGGTATGTAAATGACAACGGTTACGGAGGTATCATGATATGGGCTATCTCGCACGATTCTCCCAACAAAGAAGAGAGTCTGCTTCAGGTGCTCTATGACGCTTTCACCGAACATTAAGCATCCTCTTGCAGAAGCCATATTCCGAAGACCTGTTTCATTAAAGGAAAGGATATGAAGCAATAAAACATCACATGCAAAAGATGGCATCTTTTGCAACGAAAGGTGGCATCTTATGATGTTAAAGATGGCATCTTTTGCTACAAAAGATGCCACCTTTTGCAAGAGTAGAATAAAGCATCCGGGTGTTTTCATTTAATGAAGAGCATCCAAACTATTAATAATCAAAACATTCAGCACTTATGTCGGCCCCAAACAATAGATTACTTGCACTCGATGTAATAAGAGGGATTACCATAGCCGGAATGATACTGGTAAACAACCCCGGTTCCTGGCAGTCTGTCTATGCCCCGTTGCAACACGCACGATGGCATGGATTAACCCCCACAGACTTGGTTTATCCCTTTTTTATGTTTATCATGGGCGTAGCCATCCACTTTTCATTGCGCAAGTTCGATAAACTCAATACCACCGTCAGTCTGAAAATCATCCGTCGGACCGTAGCTCTCTTTGCCGTAGGAATAGCATTGGATTGTTTCTCCAAACTTTGTTACGGCACTTTCTCCTGGGAACATCTGCGTATTCTCGGTGTCATGCAACGGTTGGCATTGGCTTATGCAGGCGGAGCATTCCTGGCAATTCTTATTCCGAAGAAGTATTATCTTGCCACGGCAGGAGGAATTCTGCTGCTATATCTTGTGTTGCTGCAATGTTTCAACGGATATGTACATTCGGCAGACAACCTGATTGCGGTGATTGACGTCAAACTGCTGGGAGCGGGACATTTAATCAAAGAGGCCGCTGAGGGCGGTAGCTTTGCTTTCGAACCCGAAGGGTTGCTGAGTACGATTCCTTGTTGGGCGCATGTACTGTTCGGCACGTTCGTTGGAAGCCTGATTACGGGGATAGCGGAGAATAAGGAACGTATCCGTCAGATCGCCCTGTTCGGTACGGTTCTGTTGTTCGCCGGTTTCCTGTTACAATATCTTGATCCGATAAACAAGAAACTGTGGACAGCTTCCTACACTTTAATCACTTCCGGAACTGCTTCCCTGCTTCTTGCTTTACTGATAGATATCATTGACGTCAGGCAGAAAAAGCGCTGGTGCCGCTTCTTCGAAGCCTTCGGAGTGAATCCGCTTTTCATGTATGTAGTTGCATGGATCATCAGCGTACTGTTCGGATTGTCATTCATCCCGTGGGGCGAAGCAACCATCAGTGTCCGGGGAATTATCTACAACCGGACGCTGCAACCCTTGCTGGGAGATTATGCAGGATCTCTGGTCTATGCCCTGTTCTTCATCGGGGTGATATGGGCATTGGGATACATTCTCTATCGCAAACGTATTTATATAAAACTGTAAAAAGGTATGTTTAAAGGTAACGTTCAACAAAAGCCTTCCTCCAATCTGCTGCCTATGCTGATGCTGGGAACGCTGTTTTTCATCTTCGGACTGGTATCCTGGGTAAACTCCATCTTGATTCCCTACTTCAAAGTGGCTTGCGAGTTAACCCACACCCAGTCTTATCTGGTAGCCCTGGCATTCTACATCGCTTACCTTGTGATGTCTATTCCCGCTGCCAAACTGATCGGTCGGATCGGCCCCAAGCGGGGTATCATCGCAGGATTGTGGCTTATGGCAGCCGGAACCGTCCTATTCGTTCCGGCAGCCTGCACCCGGGCCTATCCCGTCTTCCTGACCGGACTATTCACCATAGGTACCGGTCTGTCTATCCTGCAAACCGTAGCCAATCCTTATGTCACCATACTGGGACCCATAGAGTCGGCAGCCCGGCGTATCAGTATCATGGGGCTATGCAACAAGATAGCCGGAATCATCGCCCCCCTGCTGTTTGCCGCCGTCATCCTGAAATCAACGGATACCGAATTGTTCGAAGTGCTGAAGAGTAACAGTGTGGCAGGTGCAGAGAAAGACCTCTTGCTGGACGAACTGATACGGAGGGTTATTGTCCCCTACTCGATACTTTCCCTGTTCTTGTTCCTGTTTGGCTGCGCGATACATTTCATCCGGCTGCCCGATCTGAGTAATGAACAGGAAAAGAGTACCTACTCTTCCGGTGACCACAAGTCTATCGGCTCGTACCCATACCTTATATTAGGAGTATTCGCCATCTTCTTTCATGTGGCGGCCCAGGTGATTTCCATCGATACGATTATCAGCTATGCCGAAAGTATGGGATTCAATCTGCACGAAGCCAAGATATTCCCCAGCATCACTTTGTCCTGTGCTCTTGTAGGATATTTCATCGGTATCCTGCTGATTCCCCGGTTTGCCAGCCAGCAACGCATGTTCCGTATCTGCACCGTAGGCGGACTGATATTATCGGTCTGTGTACTGGTGATTCCCGGAGAAGTACAGATGTACGGACATGCCACTTCCCTCTCCATCTGGTGCCTGAGCCTGATGGGAGTATGCAACGCACTGATCTATGCAGGAATCTGGCCGCTTGCCATACATGACCTGGGACGCTGGACGAACCTGGGTTCCTCGTTCATGGTGATGGCACTCTGCGGCAACGCTTTCATGCCGGTCATCTATGGACTGATAGCCGATCATTACGGATTACGGATCGGATATATCGTGCTGATTCCCTGCTTTCTTTATTTGATATTTTACGCATTCTACGGATATAAAATCAATCATTGGTCTGAATTATGGAAACTGAAAAAGGACAAATAACCAGAATTTATAACGGTGAAATCATCACTCCGGAACGTAACTTCGGAGTGGGAACCGTACTCATTGCCGAAGGAAAAATTATCGGCATAGAGCCGGGAAACTATGAAGTACCCGGCAGCATAGGTCACGATGCACACGGCGGCTACATCGCCCCGGGATTCATCGACCTGCACACACACGGCGCAGGTGATTCCGATTTCATGGATTGTACGGAAGAAGACTGCCTCACCATTGCCCGCGAACACCTGCGGCATGGAACTACCTTACTTTATCCTACCACACTGGCTTCGGATAATCAGGAACTGTTTCGCTTCCTCGATATATACGACCGGGTAAAAGATCAGCGTTCGGGTGCCGCTTTCGGTGGTTTACATCTGGAAGGCCCTTACTTTGCCTATGCCTTCAGGGGAGCACAGGATCCGCGTTATCTGCGCAACCCTTCTCCCGAAGAATACATGGAGATATTGGACAGGAGCCAGGATATCGTCCGGTGGAGCATTGCTCCCGAACTTCCGGGGGCACTTGAGTTTGGTGATATACTGCACCGACGTGGCATATTACCTTCCATAGCGCATACAGATGCCATTTATGAAGATGTGGTGGAAGCCGTGAAACACGGTTTTACCCATATCACCCACTTCTACTCCTGCATGAATGGAGTAACCCGCCGGAACGCCTTCCGCTATGCAGGTTGTGTAGAAGCTGGATATTTATTGGACGAAATAACCATTGAACTGATAACGGACGGCGTACATGTTCCGGCACCGCTTATGAAACTGGCAGTAAAGAATAAGGGTGCGGAGAAGATTGCCTTAGTCACCGACTCCATGCGCGGTGCAGGTATGCCCGAAGGGAAAAGCATATTGGGCAGTCGTGCCAAAGGACGCGAAGTACTCATTGAGGACGGAGTAGCCAAGATGCCCGACCGCCAGTCCTTTGCGGGAAGCGTAGCTACGGCCGACCGGTTGGTACGGAATATGTACCGGATGGGAGAACGCCCCCTGGAAGAAGCCGTGCGCATGATGACGCTCACCCCCGCCGAAATAATGGGCATTGCGGACAGGAAAGGAAAGATTGCCAAAGGATATGATGCCGACATTGTAATATTCGACCCGGATATCCGCATCAACCGGGTATTCATTAACGGAGAAACATTATTTGAACAACCATGAACATAAAAGAAATTAAGAAAGAAGCTTTACTGGCACGGATATGCGCTACCCGCCAGATTATGGGCGAAGATGCCGCACAAGCAGCAGCCGAAAGTATCAACCAATTATTAAAAGAAAAAGAGGAAATCAATATTCTGTTTGCAGCGGCCCCCTCACAAAACGAGTTTCTGGCCGCCTTGCAGAAGTATGCTCTTCCCTGGAACCGCATCCATGCCTTGCACATGGACGAGTACATCGGTCTGCAAGCGGATGCGCCTCAACGCTTCGGGAATTATCTCAAAGAACACATATTTGCCGCACTTCCCTTCAAGTCTATACATTATTTATATATAGAAGGCGCCTCACCCGAAAACATCTGCGCCCACTATGAAGAAGTTTTGCAAAAGCATCCCATCGACATTGTTTTCATGGGAATCGGTGAAAACGGGCACATCGCCTTTAATGACCCGCATGTGGCATTGTTTGATGATCCCCAGCAGGTAAAAGTGGTATTACTGGACGAGGTATGTCGCACACAACAGGTACACGACGGTTGTTTCTCCAGTCTGGAGAAAGTACCCCAACAGGCAGTCACCATTACGATACCGGTTATGATGAAAGCTACCCGTATCTTTTGCATAGTACCGGGAAAGCCGAAGGCGAATGCTGTGAAAGAAACATTATACGGCCCTGTCAGCACCACTTGCCCGGCTTCTATTTTACGTACTCATCCCCATGCGACGCTTTATTGTGACCGGGACAGTGCGTCACTTTTATCCATCTAAAAAATAAAGACCATCAATCAAACCCATCGTTCCATATACAAAAGTTTACTTTTAGTAAGCGTATTCCTGTGCCTGTGTGTTCCGGCCCGTAGCGCAGCCCCTCCTTCCGACTTCAAAGTCAGGGCTTTCTATCTGGATTGCCGTACACAGGTAATGACGGTTTCGGCAATCAAGGAACTGGCGTCCGACCTTTCAAAGAAAGAGATAAATACTCTGCTGATAGAGTATGAAGCAACATTCCCTTTCCAAAAGCATGCCACTTTGTGTAATCAATTGGCATTCAGCCGCAGCGAAGTGCAGGATATTGTAAGCTATTGCACTTCGCTCGGTATTGAAGTAATCCCGTTACAGAACTGTTTCGGACATTGCGAATACATATTAAGGCACGACCGGTACGCACATTTGCGTGAAGACAGTAAGGAAGTGTCGCAAGTATGTCCCCTCAAGATAGAAGAAGCTAAAAAGGTATTCCGGGAAATCTTCCGGGAAGTGGCAGAATTGCATCCGTCACCTTATTTCCATATAGGAGCTGACGAAACTTATCTGTTGGGAAGTTGCGCACAATGTTCCCAAGTAAATAAGTCGCGCCTTTTTGTTGACTACATAAAAGCCATGTGCGAGGTGGTCAAGGAAATGGGAAAGAAACCTATCATCTGGGCGGATATTATCCTGATGCACCCCGAAGCCGTTCAAGAGTTACCCAAAGATCTCATCTACGTTGACTGGAATTACGGTTGGGAACCGGACCGCTTCGGTAAACTGGATAATCTGCTGAAGCTCGGTGTAAAGATGTGGGGAGCAGCCTCCCTGCGTTCGGCACCCGACAATACATATCTGACCCAGTGGATGAAGCATTTCAATAACCTGGCTACTTTCCTGCCCTTTGCGCGTGCTCACGGATATGAGGGAATGATAGAAACTTCCTGGTCAACCAGCGGAACTTATGGTTTCCACTATGATAACGGTTGGGAAATAATCAGTATGCAACCCATCCGGCAGGTATATCCCATGTCAGGATTCCAATTGCTGATAGACGCTTATTGCAAAGCGGTTAATTCATCAGAAGCGATTCATGCCGAAACTTTCATAAAAGAGTATGCACAGCAACGCTATGGGCTGTCGGAGGACGAAGCGCAAACCTTTCTCAACTATTTCCTGCTTCCCCAAGAGTTAGTCCGTCACGGAAAGGATGCTAAAGGAAAGCCGATAGAACAGGTGATACAGGAATGTGAAGAGTTGAAAAGCAACTTCAACAAGATCGTTCCCCGGAAACAGGGCGGTGAATTCGAACATTATCGCCTGATGCTGGACCTGCGCATCAACTATCTTCAGTACAAAGAAGTGGAGTTCACCTACGAATCTTCGAGATATGATGTATCACAGGCTTCCGGACTTGCCACGCAACTTAAAAAAATCATCGGTGAAGCCGGGAAACTGGACAAACGTTTCATCAAACTCAACAAAGATTATCTGAAACCCGGACAAGCGGAAGAGATCAACGCATTGAGAAATGAGAAGATGAACGAACTTTACCGGACTTTAAGCAGACAGGTCGGTTTGTAGTTTTCTTCAGTACCGGAAGTATACTTTTGCGTCCGTTTATGTGAAAATTCGAAGATAATCACGTACATTTGCATTTGTACAATCAATTAAATACTAACACCATGAGAAAACTTAACCACGCACTTCTTGCAAGTGCTCTCGCCTTGGCATGCGCTTCGTGTACCGCGGAGAAAGAAGCTAACTACCAAGTGATACCTCTCCCCCAAGAGGTAAGTTTAACCCAGGGAAATCCGTTCAAACTGAACGAAAATGTTCTCATCGCTTATCCGGAAAACAATGCCTTATTGCAACGCAATGCTGAGTTCCTGTCGGAGTACATCCAACAAGCCACGAACTATGCACCGAAAACAAAGGCCATCGCGGCAGGAGAACAAGTGAAAAATGCAATTGTACTGGGGCTCGACCCGGGCATTGCAAACAAGGAAGGCTATGTGCTGACCACCACCCCCGAAGGAATCAGCATCAACGGACAAACCGAAAACGGAGTGTTCTATGGCATCCAGACTTTACGCAAATCCATTCCCGCCGAAGCCAAAGGAGCAACCGTCCTGATACCGGCAGGTGAAATTAAGGACGAACCGCGCTTCAGTTACCGCGGTATGCACCTCGACGTAGGACGTCACTTCTTCCCCAAAGAGTTTATAAAGAAATATATAGACTTGCTGGCACTGCACAATATGAATACTTTCCACTGGCACCTGACTGAAGACCAAGGCTGGCGTATTGAGATTAAAAAATATCCGAAACTTACGGAAATAGGTTCTCAACGCAGTCGTACGGTAATCGGAAGAAACACACAAGAGTACGACAATACGCCGTATGGTGGTTTCTATACACAGGAAGAAGCTAAAGAAATCGTGAAGTATGCGCAGGAACGTTACATCACGATAATTCCGGAAGTAGACTTGCCGGGACATATGCTTGCCGCATTAGCCGCTTATCCGGAAATGGGATGTACAGGCGGTCCATATGAAGTATGTCCCCGTTGGGGCGTATTTGAAGACGTACTCTGCATCGGTAATGATAAAACCATGCAATTCCTGGAAGACGTAATGAGTGAAATCATCGAAATATTCCCATCAGAATATGTACATATCGGTGGCGATGAAGCTCCACGTACCCGTTGGGAAAAATGTCCGAAATGCCAGGCACGTATCAAAGCGGAAGGGCTGAAAGCTGATAAAAAACATACCGCAGAAGATCGCCTGCAAAGTTATTGCATGACACGTATCGAGAAGTTCCTGAACAGCAAGGGACGCCGGATTATCGGCTGGGACGAAATTCTGGAAGGCGATGTAGCCCCCAATGCGACAGTAATGTCATGGCGCGGAGCATCCGGAGGCATAGAAGCGGCACAAATGGGACATGATGTAATTATGACGCCCAATACCTATTGTTATTTCGATTATTATCAGACGGCAGACACCAAGGATGAACCGCTGGGTATCGGTGGATATGTACCCATAGAAAAGGTGTATAGTCTGGATCCTACTTTCGATCTGAATGAAGAACAGAAAAAACATATTATTGGTGCCCAAGCCAACTTATGGACAGAGTACATAACTACCACCGAACATGTGGAATACATGGTATTACCCCGTATGGCTGCCCTTGCCGAAGTACAATGGACGCAACCCGAAAAGAAAGATTTCAAAGATTTCACTAAACGCCTGGCTCGCCTGATGAAGTTCTATCAAAGAGATGGCTTCAACTATGCCAAGCATGTATTCGATTTGAAGGTCGACTTCACGCCGGATGTTGCCAAGAAAGCGGTAGTAGTCACATTGAGTACTATTGATGACGCTCCTATTTATTATACATTAGATGGGATCGAACCGACTACAGCTTCATTGAAATACACAGAGCCTGTTGCCATTACTGAAACAGCAGATTTCCAGGCAGTGGTTATCCGCCCGGAAGGAAAGAGTAAAGTGGTGAATAAAAAGATTTCTTTCAATAAGGCTACATATTGCCCTATCGAACTGACCTTCCAGCCTTCGGAAAAATATAAATTCGGAGGTGCTATCACCTTAGTAGATGGTATGAAGGGAAATGATAGCTATGCCACCGGAGCCTGGTTAGGCTTTGTAGGTGGTGATGTGGAAGCCATCATCGACCTGGGACAGGAAACAGAAATCAAGCGGGTAGCTACGAACGCCATTGTCGATATGAGTGCCTGGATTATGGGAAGTACAGGGTTGGTAGTCTCTGTATCTGACGATAACAAAGAGTTTCGCGAAGTAGCCGTTAAGGATATTCCGGCAGAAACAAACATTGATAAGAAAGGTGTGGAAAACTATGAGATAACTTTCGATCCGGTGAAAGCACGGTATGTGAAAGTTGTCATCAAGCGCAGCCCTGCCCTGCCGAAAGGACATGCAGGCGAAGGAAAAGCTGCTTATATGTTCATTGACGAAATAGAGGTGGATTAGAAACCTCTCCCCAATGAAGGGAGAGGAGAAATTTTAGAACTGGAAATAAATGAAAGGCTGAATCTCCGTACTCTTCATCTGGATTACCAAGTAAATTAAAGCAAGCATCAGAACCGCCTTTCCCATAAGGGGAAGGCGGGTTACTGTTTTACAGCAAGCGTTCTCCCAACGATCAGGGCAGAAATGCAGAAAGAAACCCAATGCCATCAGTACAAACACTTCCCAATAGCCTGCAATCAGTTGCGGGAAAAGTTGCGGACGGAAAG
>ENA-UOOD01002354-UOOD01002354.1-human-gut-metagenome-genome-assembly--contig:-CS67-NODE-2354-length-17061-cov-9.647713_pt1 | contig 17061 bp, 11 predicted proteins | sample MGYA00242464_ERZ724011 | MGnify/ENA metagenome assembly ERZ724011 | reverse complement strand
TGGTTCGGGACCAAGAGGCCTCGGGTTCGAATCCCGACACTCCGACCAAATCCGGTTGAAATCTTTCGATTTCAACCGGATTTTTCTGTGTTTTCGTGACTTTTTCCGATGGAGAATTCTGTGACTTTTCCGTCTGACCCAAACCCGACCCAAACGGGATTTTGGAGCGGAAAGCGCCAGAAGATAAATTTCGCCGCCTGTCGGAGCTTTTCCGGCAGGCGGCGTGCGCTTTTCTGTTCATTTTTTCCGTTATCCGACACTCGCCATGAAGCCGCTGATTTTCTGCGCGGCTTCTTTTTTCATGCCTGCCGTGACATGGGTATACACGTCCAGTGAGAATTCTGCCGAGGCGTGACCGAGGATTTCCGCGACTGTTTTCGGGTCGATGCCGCTTTGAATTGCCAGTGTCGAGAATGTGTGTCTGAGGTCATGAAATCTGACGTGTTCCTCGATTCCAGCTTTTTCGAGCAGCTTCTTATGAATCCTTCCAACGCAGTCCGGGCCGTACATTCCGCCGGTCTTGGGCGACGGGAACATATATGGGCTGAACGGATGATTTTTACGATCTTCGACCAGCAGCCGGATCGCTTCGTCGCTGAGATAAATCTCCCGGACGGAATTCTCCGTTTTTGGTTCTGTCACGACCAGCTCGCCTTTTCCGCGCGACACGGATTTCGACACGGTCAGCGTTTTCGTCTGCAAATTGAGGTCACTCCACAGCAGTGCCACCAGCTCGCCGCGCCGAAGTCCGGTGCTGAGTTCCAGATAGAACATCGGCAGGACGCCCCATTCCTCTGCCGCTTTTAAGTAGTCGCGGATTTTCTCCGGCGGAATGATCTGCATTTTCTTCTTCTCTTTTTTGGGCAGGCGGCAGCCGTTTGCCGGATTGTAGGGAATCAGCCGCTCCGTCACTGCCTGCTCCAAGCACTGCCGCAGCATCGTATGCAGCCCTCGAATCGTCTTGTTGCTGAGACTCAGATCGTCCATGTTTTCGTACCGCTGCACCCGACCGTGCGCCTTCGTCTCATTGTAGAATTTCTGGATTTGCAGCGTCGTGAGCGCCGCTAGCTTAATCTCCCCGATGCGCGGCACGATATGCTGGTCGATGTAATTTTTGTAATACGCCGCCGTGGACGCGCGGACGGACGGCTTTGCGTAGTTCTCGTACCAGAGCTGCGCCCATTCGCCAACCGTGTAGTCGCGCCGCTTCGTTACGTCGATCTTCTCAAGCTCCTCCATCGCTTTCTGGAGTTTCTCCTTACATTCGCGCTGCGTCCGCGCAAGGACGCTCTTTGCGATTGGTTTCCCCGTCTCCGGGTCAACGCCCGCCGTGTAGCGCCCCTCCCAGCGTCCGTCCTTCCGCTTGCGGATGTTGCCCTCTCCGTTTGCCCGTTTTTTCGCCATCTGTGTTCCCCTTTCCATTTTTGGTAACACAAACAACTACCACAGAAGAGTGATAAAGTCTAGCAATTTTTTGAAAATTTCGGACATTTTTCAGAGACTTGTGGTTCATTAAAAACGCCTATTCTTTGTTTACTGCGGCGCAGTTTTTGCGTTCATATATTTTTCTTAAACAGTTTGAAAAATGACTTGGATTGCCGGAGAATTTCCGCTCAGCTGTGGAAGCACAAAGCCCGCGGACATCAGTGCTCTACCGGACAAGCAAAGCGAGTTGATTGAGTTTTTGTATCGCAGCTCCGGTACAAGCCCGTTCAGCCGCACGCTTCGCTCCGGTCCGTTTGCCGTTGGCTCCGTTTCAACGTAGGTCATGATCGCCATTTTTCGATCTGGACTGACGACCATCCATGCGTTGTGGCTCGCCGTATCTGTTTCCGTCAAACGGTAAAAATCGCCGTTGCAGAATAAATCACGATATTGCTGATAGGTCTTGATCTGTCGTGAGATTTCTTCTTTTTCATCTGCACCAAGCTTCGCAGGATCCAGCTCATATCCGAATCCGCCTGCGGCGGTCGCTACGCAAAACCGTGTATGGAGTGCAGTCTCACGACCAGTCTGGTGATTCGGCGAGGCAGAAACATGCGCTGAAATACACGACTGCGGGTAACAGAAGGACGTACCGTATTGGATTTCCAGCCGCGCGATTGGGTCGGTATTGTCGCTGCACCAGATCTGCGGTGTATAGTACAGCATTCCCGCATCAAAGCGCCCTCCGCCTCCGGAACAGCTTTCGATCAGCAGCTCCGGATAGCGGGTAGTCAAACGCTCCAGCAGCGCATAAATGCCAAGAACATATCGGTGTGCAACCTCACCCTGCCGCTCCGGAGGAAGCGCCGCGGAATACTTTTCACACAAATGGCGGTTCATGTCCCATTTGATATAACGAATTCCGGTGCTGTCCAGAATCGCGCAGATCACTTCAAATAGGTAATCCCGCACATCCTCACGTGTCATATCTAGCACCCGCTGTGCACGGCTGAGCGTTGCAGTTCTGCCTGGAACCGAGAGACACCATTCCGGATGTGTTCGGTTCAGCTCGCTGTCCGGCGAGACCATCTCCGGCTCCAGCCAGAGCCCAAGCTTCAGTCCAAACGCCTTCGTTCGCTCCGACAGCCCTTCCAGCCCATTCGGGAGTTTTTCCCGGTTGACATACCAGTCACCAAGGCTGCTGGTATCGCCGTTCCGCTCTCCGAACCATCCATCGTCCAGAACGAACAGTTCGACGCCGAGCGCAGCGGCTTCCCTTGCAATGGCGCTCAGGCTGCTTTCATTAAAATCAAAATAGGTTGCTTCCCAGTTGTTGATCAAGATGGGGCGCGGGCAGCGCATCCACTTCGGGTCGCAGATCCGTTCGCGGATCGCACGGTGAAAGCTCCGACTGAGTGCGGAAAAACCATTGTCGCTGAAGGACAGCAGCACCTCCGGTGTCTGAAACGTTTCCTGCGGAGCAAGCGTCCATGAAAACTCCTGCGGATGAATGCCCATCACCACGCGCGTCTGATCGATCTGGTCCTTCTCGACCTGGAACAGGAAGTTCCCGCTGTAAACAAAGCAGAAGCCGTAGCAGCGACCGCTGCGTTCCGTCGTTTCCGGCGCGCAGAGAATCGCAAACGGATTATACTGCGGGCTCGACACGCCTCTGATGCTGTCAATGCGGGTTTTACCATGTACAACAGGTGTTCGCTGCATCGTCCGCTCCCCGCAGTGCCGTCCATAAAAGGTCATCAGTTCAAAGCGCTCGGGCACACAGAAATCCACACAGCACGACAGCGCGCGCTCCATGCGAATCGGAACGGTGCTCCGGTTGATGATCTTCGCGCTTCTCGTCAAAATGTCGGCACAAGCGTAAACGGAGTATTGCAGGATCAGCGCCGTTTGGGAAGCCGCGTCCTCCATGGTGATCTCCAGCGTTTCCACATCTTCGCCGCCACGCAGCATCGGCAGCCCGCTCAGCTTTGGCTTTTCCGAAAGAATACGGTGTGAAGCATAGCGGTAGTCTGCGGCAAGCGCACCGCAGGCGTCTTTTTGTTCCAGGCAGGTCTCCCGGTAATCTCCGCTGCCCAAGAAGGGATATTCCTGCGGCAGCGTATCGAGCGAGTAGGTCCGATCCGGCGCATCCCACGGGTTTCCGGAGAAGCCTCGATCCTGCCGGTCGATCAGATAGCTCATATCATCGTCGACCGAAGCGCCGTAATAAACGTGGAGCAGATGTCCAAGCTCGCTGATCTTGATCTGATAGGAGCTTTTCCGGGTTTTCAGATGGAATAGCTTTCTTTTTACATCGAATATGATCGGCATCTTATCACTCCACAACAGGTAACGTAGATACTGCTATATAATCAATATCTGGAGCATATCCTTCTGGATTAGATAGCCTTACCGTATTGTCACCAGCCCGTAAATTGACCAGTACCTCCTTATATTCGACTGAATCAAAACTTCCACTGTCGAAACAAATCACACCAAAATTTGATTGTTCGTTTATACCGATATATAACTCGCGATTGTCAGATGTTGCATAATAAATGCGGAGCAGATAAACCCCATCTTTTGGAGCTGTTACTTGTGCAAACTTTAAAAAGCCATCATATCCAATATAGCCAACCTTTCCGCTACCAGAAAAACTTGAAGAACTGTAGGTTCTTGCCGGAGAAGTGATCTGCGCATTCTCCGCCTCATACGATTCGAAAACTACAGCGTTACTCTTTCTAATTCCAATGCGGTCAATATCGGGAACATACTCTGAATTTGTGAATGTAATCGTATTATTACCTTGTATCAGATTGAGTTCAATATTTGCACATTTCACAGTAAAGTAGCTCCCGGTTGGCGTAAAGCTAACGTACTGGGCACTCTGGTTATTAGCACTTACAAAGCAGCCTCGTGTTTCTTCCGAAAGATAGAAAATTTTCATACTATACGTTCCACTTTCGTCAACTACAATATTCTTGAATGTTATACTGCTTTGTGCACTACCACCAAGATTGCCCACTTTATATCCCCCGGAGCAGTTTTCGCACGCGACGATAGAAGCCTGTCCAGAGAGAAGATTAGCCTGCGATTCCGCTTCATAATAGGTATAGGAGTCATCTGAAATAATTCCCATACTATGATCTTCTTCTGTGATACGTATTGCACAGCCCCCCGTTGCAGCTAGTTGAATTTGCAGCGTGGAATTTGTCGTCACCACCTCTGTGCTCGTGCAGATATACTCTTTTCTTGTGCCATCAGAATAAATATATGCGGTGTATGTCTTTCCCTGAGGTAAAAAGTTTGTATCAATCGTTATAGTACGTGCTTGATCCGTAATTGCTCCGATAAACCAGTCTGCTCCACTGCGTCTAGCCATCGTTACATAATTACCTGGGAATCCATCCAGCAATACTGTTTCATCCCATTTGCAAGGGATACTATTTAAATAAGTAAGTCCAACCCATGAGTCATAACTGTCGATTGAGTCAGCAAAATGCTGCATTGGCGATTCAAATACAACAGACAATGCTAATTGGTGTGCCTGAGTAGTATTTAAGTTGTTCGTACTTATAACTACCGGCGTATAATCCATGCCGCCAATTACATTCCTTGTAAATGGAACAGTGCAATTATGATATGCTGTCGGGTATTCAGACCATTTATAGTGTTCTGCTCCTCGAATCGCCTCAGATGTAATGATGTTTGGGTATGTTCTTGACTCGCCCGAAGGTTTTGTTGATCCATGGAAATTCACCAACAATTCAAGTGATATTGCCTTGCTTGCAATCATTTGATATGTATTCATTCTTGTCTGTGAATCATTCATCATAAAGTCAACTTTGATACCACGAATTCCCCAAGATGCCCATTGCGACAGTTTCTCGTCAATTTTTGATTGCGTATCAATAGCACCAACATCAGTCCAAATGATAATACCAACATTTTTAGGTGCAGCATAGTCACATAACGCAGGAATCCATGTGTCATCCCAGCCAGCATCCACTGTAACATATTCCCAGCCATTTCTTGCAGCAAAATCAACATATTCTTTTTGGCGTAAGAACCATTGCGGAGACCGTTCTTCAGACCACCATGACCAAGCTGATTTTCCAGAATAAATCCACGAGGTGTCTTGCTCCTCCGGCTGCGGATTCAAGCTGTTTACCAATGTCGAATTTACAAGATCATTTAAATTATCCGTTATAATAATCACTCGATATGGCGTTTTAACCGGGTATTCTGTCAGAATATTATCTATTTGTTCCGGCGCATAAACAACGCGGAGCTTATTCGTAAGTGTGCCTTTTAAATGTGAAGCACAATAGCTACCGTCGTTATAAACATCTCCTTCAGTAAGCAACGCCCAGTAAGCATTATTATTGATTGAGGCTAGGAACGGCATCGCCACATCGCTGTTACGCAAACTCGCACTCGACCTATATTCGTACATTCCTTCATAGTCGCTCCGCCAGTTATATCCCCATCCTCCGGTATTATCAGGTAAATTAATTTCTGTTGACTCAGTCAATATTTCGACACTTCCGCTTCCGGGAATCTCATAGTCGAATGCAACACCGTCATTAAAAACTTTCACATTTAATACAAGCGTTTTGTTATTTTTTTGTAAAACGATACCCGCATTACGATAGCTGTCGTGAACACTTGCAGTTTTTCCATATAAAAGATCATAATCTTCATTTACCAGATTTTGTGTGCACGACACAAATGACAGTCCACTTCGAAAGTCCTCCGCATCAGTGTTAATTCCCAATGCAGAAGCCGTGATGATGTTTGCTTCACCTTTGTAAATGGTATACGATATGCTTCCGGACGTTCCGATAGAGAAAACGAATCTAACGCTTTCATCTGGTGACGAGATTTCAATTTCAGTGTTTGCTGCAAGTGCTGAGATGCTCAAGCCAATGCAAATCAGAAATGAAACAATCAAGAGCATCATTGGGTAGACTTTTCGTTTCATATGATTTCCTCCTTTATTCGTAGTTTCCAATCCATCCAGCATTCGATTCGATCATCTCATCACAGAGCGCGATGATATCCGGAATGCTCAGTTCTGCGGCTGTATGCGGATCCAACATGGCTGCATGGTAGATGTGCTCCCTCTTATGCGTCAGCGCAGCTTCGATCGTAAGCTCCTGCACGTTGATGTTCGTCCGGTTCAGCGCGGCACACTGCTCCGGAAGCCGCCCCATGCGGCGCGGCGTGATCCCGGCGGCATCCACGACGCACGGGACTTCCACACAGCAGCCCTGCGGAAGATTTTCGATATAACCGTGATTGAGGACATTTGCGGCGATCTCAAACGGAGTTCCTGTCGTCATTGCCTCCAGAATGTAGGACGCAAACTCTTTTGTTCTCGTATGTGTGAGCGGTTCGTTTTCCATTTTTCGCGCGTGTGACCAGTATTCCTGTTGAGAATTGCCCCAGCCCTGGTACATTTCCGTCTTTACACCGTACTGCTCCGCAAGTCCCGGATAGGCGCGCTTGATAAAATACGGTGTGTATTCCGCCGTGTGCTGGGTGGACTCCGTCACGTAGTAGCCAAAGCGCCGGAAAATCTCATAGCGCACCATATCCGGATGTATATCTTTCCTTGCAAAAGCGCGTTTGCGAATCTCAGGATAAATGTCCACACCGTTTTGTTCCAGCTCCAGAAGCCATGCCTGATGGTTGATCCCCGCGATCTTATAACGCAGATGGTCTGTTGGCATTCCAAGTCCGCTCAAAAGATCCGACGCACAGACCTGCACGCTGTGGCACAAGCCGACCATTTTAACGCCTGTGCTTTTCAGCATCGCGCCCGTAATGATCGCCATCGGATTGACGTAATTGAGCAGCCACGCATCCGGGCAGACCTCCATCATATCCCGCACGATGTCCTGCATGACCGGAACTGTACGCAATCCGCGGAAAATACCGCCGATCCCAAGCGTATCGGCATATGTCTGCTTCAGCCCGTACTTTGCCGGAATCTCAAAATCCGGCACCACACACCGATATCCGCCGACCTGGATCGCGCTGATCACAAAGTCTGCACCGCGCAGCGCCTCCTTTTGGCTGGTATAAGCTCGGATGTGCGCCCGACCGGAATTGACACTTTCATTCAGGCGCTGAAGCATCCGCTCTGAAAGCGCCAGCTTCTCTGCGTCAATATCCAGAAGCGCATACTCCGCATCTGAAAGGCACGGTGTCAGAAGGCAGTCTCCAATCAGGTTTTTTACAAAAATAATGCTGCCGGAGCCGATAAATACAATTTTCATAGCTGTTCGTTTACTCCTTTACGCTTCCAAGCTGGATCCCTGCGGCAAAGTATTTTTGCAGGAAGGGATAAATGATCATGACGGGCAGCGCGGCGACAAAGGTCTGCGCTGCTTTGGATGTGCTGTCCGAGACAAGGCTAGACGTAAGAATATCTGTCGTGCTCATCAGGGACATATCGCGATTGACAATGACCGTCTGCAAATAGCTTTGCAGCGGATAATTTGCCGGACTGTTCATGAGCAGAAGCCCATCGAACCAGCTGTTCCAGTGCGTTACAAAGGAAAACAGGGTCAGCGTCGCAATGGACGGCAGCGACATCGGCACTACGACCTGAAACAGCGTCCGAAAATGCGACGCGCCGTCAATGTACGCCGCCTCCAGAACAGACTGCGGCAGCTGCCGGAAGAAATTCATGAGAATGATCACATTGTAGACTGAAACAGCGCTCGGCAGGATCAGCGCCCAGAAATTGTCGATCAGTCCCACCTTGGAGATCGTCATATACCATGGGATCAGCCCGCCGCTGAAAAGCATGGTGATCAGGAAGAACACAACGTAGAGCTTGCGCCCCTTGAGCTTTCCTTCCAGAGAAAGCGGATATGCGATGAGGATCGTCAGGAGCATACTGACCGGCACACCGACCAGCACGCGCTTGACAGAGATCCAGAACGAACGCATGAATTCTGGTTTATCGGTCACGAAGCGATAGGATTCGAGCGTAAAGTCGACCGGCCACAGCTTCACTGCGCCGGAGCTCGCCGCCGCACTGGAACTGAGCGAGGTTGCCAGAACGTTTATGATCGGGATCAGACAGATCAGAGCCAGAATTGCCATCAGGCAGTAATTCAGCACAGTAAAGATCTTCCGTCCGACTGAATAGGTCTTGAATTGTTTCCACATAGCTTTGCCTCAGAAGATTTTGTAGTCGCTCGTTTTTTTCGCGAGCCAGTAGGAAAACGCCACCAGCAGGCTTGAGACGACGGATTTGAATAAACCGGCAGCGGTCGCGATACTGTAGCGCGCATCCTCCAGACCGATACGGTAGACAAGTGTGTCGATGATATCACCGGTAGAATAGACCTGTGGGCTGTAGAGATTGTAGATCTGCTCAAAATTGGTGTTCAGGACAGTCCCCATATTCAGGATCAACATTAGTCCCATCATCGGCAGAAGCGTCGGAAGTGTGACCGCGCGGATCTGCTGCCAGCGCCCGGCGCCGTCCACCTCCGCCGCCTCATAGAGCGTCGGGTCGATGCCGGCAATGGCGGCAAGATAGACGATGGTTCCGTAGCCGAATTCCTTCCATGTATCTGTCAGCGCCATTGTGTATGGGAACCATTTTTCATTTCCGAGGAAAAAGACCGGATCCAGCCCGAGCGCCTTGAGAAAGCCATTGACAATGCCGGTCGACGGAGAAAGAATGTCGATGAAAATCCCGCTTAAAATGACCCAAGAAAGAAAATGCGGGAAGTAAATGATGGTTTGGACAGTTTTCTTGTACCAACCGGCACGGATTTCATTGATGAGTACCGCAACAGCTGCCGGGACCAGCACGCCGAGCAGCAGCTTGAGTCCGGAGATGAAAAATGTGTTCCAGATGACTTTATCGATGTCTGGCATATTCAGCAGGTATTTGAAATTCTCCCAGCCGACCCATTGTGAACCGAATATGCCCTTTTTCGGCGAGAACTTCTCAAACGCCATAACGATGCCAGCCATCGGCACATAATTGAAGATCAAAACAAGGAGGACGCCCGGAAGCAGCATCAGATGCAGCGGGAGCTGACTGCGGATACGGTCAAGTCGATGTGTCTTTTTTTTCATAGCCTTTATTGGACACGGCGGGAAAGGCGCAAAGCCTTTCCCGCCTTTGGTTTCCTGTCATCTTGCGGACAGCCAGTCGTTGACCTCATCCGTGATCGTCTGACCGCCGAGCTTGTACCAGTTCTCAACATAGGTGTCAAACTCATCGATGGAAGCAGTTCCGATGATGATCTTGGTGAAGGTCTCCAGCGCCAGCTTTTCAAGCGTGGCATTATATTCGGACATTCCGTCCGTCGGTGCGCCGTAATACTTGTCGGTCACAACATTCCCGTTTGTGACATACTCGTTGATGATCGCAAGCCCGCCGGTAGGACCGTACATCATGTAGTTGCCCCAGAGGCTCAGATCACCGGTTTCAAGGTATTCCTTGCAGCCGTTATAGTAGTTCATCTGCTCTGCGTTCAATGCGGAAGCGTCCCCGCTTTCCAGCGCTGCGCAGACCGCCTTCTGTGCATCCAGGTTCTTCAGCGGCGGCTCGCCATAGCTGTATGCGTAGTTGAAAACAGCAATGTTATCCGGCGTCGCGTTGTAGACCTCCGGCTCCGCAGTTGCGCCGAACATCTTTTCCAGAACGAGGTTATACATCTTGACCGCAGCCTCAGGATGCTCGCAGTCCTTGCTGACGACCGTATAATACGTCGTTGCAAACGGAGCCATCGCAGAGGCAGGCTTGGAATCGATGGAGCTGATCGGAACGGCGACCCAGTCGATGCTCGGGTCGTTGACCTTGCCATCCTGAAGCCAGCCGCTGGCGCAGTTCCAGAAGTAGCCGTAGAACATACCGACCTTGCCGCTGTTTGCGTCCTCGCTGACCTTCACAGCGTCCTTGACGCCGAACTCGGGGTCGATCGCGCCCTCGGCGTAAAGAGACTGAAGCTCTGCAAGCGCATTCTTCATCTCCGGCTGAACGCCGCCGTAAGCAAGGCCGTCTGCCGTCTCGACCCAGATGGTCGGATAGGCATGATAGGCATTGAAGAAGCCATCGAGCACCGCATAGGGCAGGTTGTTGCTTGCAAGCAGCCCCTTGTTAATACCAATGCCATAGGTGTCGTCGACGCCGTTCCCATCGGGATCCTGCGTGGCAAAGGCGCGGGCAGCATTCAGAACATCCTCCATCGTTTTGGGCGTATCCAGACCAAGCTTTTCAAGCCAGTCTGCACGCACCCAGAGGACTTCCGTCGAGCCGTAACCAGACTGGATATGCGGCAGACCGTAGAGCTTTCCGCCGAAGGTCGCAGCTTCCATTGCGCTGCCGCCGTCATCGGTCAGCACCTTATTAGTGAACTCCGCTGCATAATTTGCGTAGACATCGGTCAGATCCGCAAGCATATCATCCTCGACCATGCGCTTGAGCTGTGCGGCGTCGACCCACATCAGATCGGGCAGATCGTCAGATGCGATGGAGACGTTGAGCTTCTGCGCATACTGCGCAAGCGGCGTTGTCCACGCATACTGGAGCGTGATGCCAAGCTGATCCTCATAGGCATGAGACCAGACATTGTTTTCAAGGGACTCGCCCTCCTTGAACTCAATGCCGTCCTGCAAATACCGGACAGCAGTCAGCGTGACCGGCGTGTCATACTTGCCGAACGGATCGGCGGCTTCCGTCTCGGCGGAAGCCGGCGCTTCCTCCGCCGGAGCGTCCTGCTTTTCGTCATCCGGCGAAGTCTGTGCCGTGTTTTCCTTGTCCTCGCTGGGCGCCGGTGCGGTGCCTGCGGCGCAGGCAGCCATCGAGCATACCAGCACAAGGCAGAGCAGCATAGCGATGAATTTTTTCATGTTCTTTCCTCCTTTATATTGCGCACGGGGCGCTGCGTCATTGAACGCTTACAGGCTCATATTACCAGCTACCGGCAGAAAGTAAATGACTGTAGTCTGCCGCGGCTTGACTTCTCTCAACCATCCGGGCACAAAAAGAAAAACTTCCTGCAAACAGTCAAGGAAAGTAGCTATTGGTCAAGGGCACTCTATGTTATAATTACATTATAAATATCTACTGTTATCCTATCGGAATCCTACATTTCGTGCAAGGAGAGAAATACTGTGAAGAACGAGTTCCGGTCACATCCGCCGCTTTCGCTGACACTAAAAATCATGGCGGTCTTTATGGCGGTCATGCTGCCTGTCTACTTTCTCGGAATGAGTCTGTATTTAAGCGGGCGGCAGAAAATGCACGATCAGATTGAAAGCACCGCGCTGGCGCAGGTCCATCTGTATTCCAAGGCAATCGAATCGGAGCTGGCATCGATTCAAAAGCTGCAATATGAAAGCATCAACGACCTTGACACACTGTATCTCGTCAACACCTATGACATTCTGAACAACTACGAACGTGCGCAGTATATGCTGCGCGCGCAGAACCGGCTTATCACACTGATCGCCAGCAATGACTGCATTGACTCCGTCACGCTGCATCTGATCCCCATCGGTAAGACCATCACGCCGTTCCGCATCGACCCGCTCGATCCCACATGGCAGGACGATTATGCGGAAGTAGCTGCGCACGGCGGCACGTGTATGAGCTATACGGAGGACGGACAGATCTGTTTTCAAATCCAATATCCCACGACTGCGCGCGCCGGTCAGACGCCGCTGCTCTATATGCGCCTTCTGGTCTCCAATGAGCGCATTCAGCGCATTCTTCAGGGCTTTGATCTGGACAGTCAGAGCGAGCTGTGTCTTGTTTCACTGGAAGCGCCGTTCGCGGTTTCTGACAAGCAGATCGGGGCTGTACCGGAGACGTATCTGAAGCTGCTTCAAAACACGCCGCACGGAACCGCACAGGTAGATGCGGACGGGAAAACCATGCAGGTGGCGGCAAAATCGCTGGACGAATACGGACTATATCTGTTTTCGGCGATCCCAAGCGATCACATCTTCACCCTTTCGCGTCAATACGGTGTGATATTTTACAGCTTTACCATTCTTTCCATCGTGCTCATCATTGTGTTTGCGTTCTTTCTCCGAAGGATGGTGCATAAACCGATCCGCGCACTGCTAGAGGCATTTGAAATGCTGGAAAAGGGAGACCTTTCGGTGCGGATCACATACAACCGCCGGGACGAATTTCAGTATCTGTACACACATTTCAATCATACCGTCGAGCATTTGAAGGACGCGATCGACCAGACCTATGTGCAGAAGCTTGCCGCGCAGAAGGCGGAGCTGAAGCAGCTGCAATCGCAGATCGACCCGCATTTTCTCTATAACAGTTTCTATAACATTCACCGTATGGCACAGCTGGGCGACTGTGATACAGTCTCGGAGTTCACAAAATATCTCTCGGAATATTATCAGTATATCACACGAAACGCTGCCGCAGATGTGACCATGGACCGCGAGGTCGCGCACGCACGCGCATACGTCCGTATTCAGGAGCTGCGCTTCGGCGGAAATCTTCGCGTGCGTTTCGATGGGTGTCCGGACACATTTACACAGTATATCGTGCCGCGCCTGATCGTCCAGCCTCTGCTGGAGAATGCGTTTGCGCACGGTCTGAAGTGCGCCAAGCAGCCCACACTGGAAGTTACGTTTTTCGATGAAGCAGCATTTTTCGGCGTCTGTGTCAGGGATAACGGCTGCGGTATGCTGCCGGAACAGTTTGATCAGCTTTGCAAAAGGCTTAATGCGTGGGACAGCGATAGTGAAACCAGCGGACTGATCAACACACACCGCCGCCTGCGGCTGCGCTTCGGCAGTGAAAGCGGCTTGCTTCTCCAAAACTCCGCGGAGGGTCTGCAAGTTATGATGAAGATTGAAAAGAGGGAAAAGAATGTACCGCCTGCTGATCGTTGATGATGAGCCCTTCATTGTGGAAGGGCTGCGGATGCTGTTTGAAAGCGCATCCCGGCATGAGTTTGAGATCTATACTGCTCTATCCGCCAGAGATGCGCTGACCGTTTTAGACTGCACGCGAATGGACATTGTTGTCTCCGATATTCATATGTTCGGCATGGATGGGCTGGAGCTGCTTGAAACCGTGAAGCGGCTCTGGCAGGACTGCCGTGTCGTCATGCTGACAGGCTACAGTGATTTTGAATATGTGCAGACGGCGCTCAATCATGGTGCGGATGCTTATGTGTTGAAAACACAGGATGATGCGGAGCTTCTTTCCGCCGTAGACAAATGCGTCGGGATGATTGAGGACGCGCGCTGCGCGGTGTCGCTGACAGAGCTTGCCAATCAGGCGATGCAGAGCTCTATCCCACTTTTGCAGAGGGAACTGCTGAACGATCTGATTCACGGTGCTTCCAATGAACCAGCTGCACGGGCGAAAAAATTTGCCGAATATAACATTCTGCTGAATCCGGACAAGGATGTTTTCCTTGTCGGCGCGAGAATCGACAGCAGTACGGATACCGATTTTAATACGATTTCTCAAGTGAATACCGTTTTTACACACTTTTCAGCGCCGAAAACTGCCTCGCTTTTTACAAGCTGGGATAACCGTTACGTTCTCTGGATCCTGCAATTCTACGGGCAGAGCATCCCGGCTGAGAATGCAGCCAGATATATTTCCGAGGTCCTTGACATTGTGCAGCAGCGCTGCGCGGATGTTTTTGACATCCACCTTTCCATGATCTGCGCGGACGGAGAAAAACCGTGGGCGGCGCTGCCCGCGGAGTACCGGAAAATGCGCCGCCTGCTGACCTATGCGCTCGCGGCAGCGGAGACCATGATCGTCGGAAATGAAAAGTATTTCGACCACGGCGACGCAGTCCCGAGCTGTGTCGACTTCAGCGCCATGAAGGCTGCGCTTCAATGTCAGCGCCGGGAGCTCTTTGACGCACAGCTTATGCTTTTGCGTCAAACGCTCTGCCATGCGCCCTACCCGGAGCGCCTGAGAGTGCATCATGATTTCTGCTCCATGATCCTGGAATATCTTCAGGGCACCGATCGCATGGAATCGTTTCTTTCCGCGTTTGACGGCTTCGGCATTCTGGAGACCAGTCTGCCGGAAGGTCGCGGCGCATTGGAGCAGGCGCTTACCGATATGACCGACTGGCTGTTCTCCCTCCCGCCGGAGGATCTTTCCGCAAGGCGCGGCGCGCAGCTGATCCAGCACGTTCATACGTATATCGCCGAGCATGTCGCAGAAGATCTGAGTCTTTCCGCTCTGGCGCAGACGGTTTTCCTGAGCCCGGTCTATCTGTCGCGGCTCTATAAGCAGCTCACGGGCAGCAATCTTTCGGAATATGTGCAGTCTGTGCGTCTTGAGCACGCACGCTCCCTTCTGGAGCACGGCGCCGTTCGCGTCAGCGACATTGCCTATCAGTCCGGCTTTGAATCCGCCGCGCACTTCTCCAGAACATTTAAGAAAGCATTCGGCATCACACCTCAGGAGTATCGAAACAGCATTTCTACACATTGAGCCTCTGAGGCATACAGAAAGCGGCATCATAGCAATCTATTGAAAAGTTTAGACACTTTTCAGCGATTTGCATTTCAAGTAGAAAAGCCGATTCTTTGTTTACAGCAGCGCAGTTTTTGCACCGTTAAATCCTCCTCATCAGCCCTTAGCGCCCCCTTTCCAAAAGATTATGCAAACTCACGTTTTCATTTATATTTCGCCCCCTGCATTCTGAATTTACAGACTTTGTTCATAGCCCTGTGTCTGCGCATGGTCATCCTGTTTATGCCCCATCGCTAGTCGCTTTTGCATCAGCTTTTTGCGGCGCTTGGAGTCGATGCGAATGCCCATTGGGTTGCTGGGTGGGGCAGCGTTCTCTCGGAAGATCTGCCCCATCTGGTGAAATAATCGGACGGTTGAATTCAGAAGATATTCGGATGGAAGCCGCACAGATTGGGAAGTCACGGACGAAGTATTTTCAGTTGCAAACGGTAGGTTTGCAGAAGTCTGTTCAGAAGATTCTTCGAGTTGAAGACGCAAACGCTCCGCTTCCTGAATGATTGCGTTCTTGATGGCTCGGAATTCTTTTTGCTGGGAGAGCGGATTGTGCTGCCGGAGTCGGTTTTTATAATAGCCCTCCAGCGTGTCGCGCAGACCATTCCAGACGGAAAAATATGTTGCCACCTCAGGCAGCTTTTCGAGTTCGTCCACGATAGAATCCACTTTGTCTTTCAGCGGCTCTTTGAGATATCCGTACTGTTTTTTGCCGCTGACCGTGCGCAATTCCAACGCAAACTCCAACAGCTTTTGCTGTATCAGCTCCGGCGGATTTTCAACAGATTCTAGCTGGTCAATGATTCTGCGCATTGCTGCTCTTGCAGCTTCGGTCACATCTTTATAGGCAATATCTTTCTGAACATAGACCTCTTTTAATTCGTCCGCGTAGATCATGTTCGTCAAAACGGACTGCAAATGCAGCAGCTTGTCTTTGCGCAAAAATCCGCATTTTGGATCGTCCGACCAGAGCATCATGTGGATATGCGGGTGATCGCCCTCGTCGTGAAATGCCGCGTACCAGCGAAGCTGCGACGGAGGAATCTGCAAGGCTTCCGCAAAATCCGCCTGTTTGGAGCGCAGCAGCGCACGCCAGCTTGCGGCGTTATCGTAGCCAAGCCGCGCGGCATCCTCGCGGCGCAACGAGTAAATAATCGTCCAGACGTTGCCCTCATGCGTCCGAAGTTCCTGCATCGCTTTTTCCAGATCAACAGCATCTTCGGCTCCAAACAATCCATGCTCGCCATGCTTTTCCGCTCTCGGACGTGTTGCGATATAGCGCATATAAATGCTGTCCGCGTTTTCATCCAGAAGCTCCACGCCGTCGCGCGTAGCGATGTAATTCATGTAGTGTCCGGCACGTTTTGTGTTCAAAAAACAGGCTTTCTGAATCAACTTTGACATTCTTTACACGCTCCTCTCGCTTAATAGCGCATCTTCAAAATCGATCCGGCCGTTTGTCCTTTTGACTTCCTCCATGCTGAGTCCGCGCATTTTCTGATAGCTCCGGGCGTCAATGTCCGTGTCCGAAGCGAGAATGTGATTGTTGACGTTTTGCTCAACCGCCAGCTTGAAAAGCTGCCGACCGATGCGCTCTGCGAACCGCTCCAGCATTCCAGAGAAGATCTGCTGCAAGGCTTTTGGGAGATAGCGGTCAGCTTTTTCCGCGTGCAGAAAACCGGAATAAAACCAGATTGCTTTTTCGATGTATTCGCTGCGGCTCTGGCATTGATCGTCCGCATAACAGTCATCGACGAGCTGCTTACACTCCGGCGTGATCCAGAGTGCAAATTTTTCTTTTCCTTTTACCATTTTTGTGTTCACCTCGTATTTTTCGTCGGAACCCCGCCGTTTTCCTTGAAACGACGGGCTTTTTTCATTCTGCAACACCCTAGGGCTGTTTTTCGCTGCTTTTGGAACGCCCCCGTAAATACCCGAAACTGCCCGCACCGCGGGCAGATGTGACCGCCGCGGGGCGCGCACGACCCCGCTGCTTTGTCCTGCTATAATTCGTCCATAGGAAAACTCGGATAAAAATGCAGACATTTCGCATAATCGACGAAAACCATTCCCACGAAAATGCGGCTTCCAAGCTCGTTCTGGCGGCAGTCCGCTTTTTTATC
>ENA-UOOD01002351-UOOD01002351.1-human-gut-metagenome-genome-assembly--contig:-CS67-NODE-2351-length-17067-cov-5.221432_pt1 | contig 17067 bp, 17 predicted proteins | sample MGYA00242464_ERZ724011 | MGnify/ENA metagenome assembly ERZ724011 | reverse complement strand
GGCGCGCTGAACGACGCCGAGCGGCGTGTGGAAGTCGTGCTCGACCAGGCGCTCATCGACGCCGGGCGCCTGACCGTGCACCCCTGCGACAACACCGCAACCGTCCTTCTCGCCACGGAGGACCTGATTGCGCTGCTGCGCGAGCACGGCCACGACGTCCGCGTGGTTGAGCTGTAGCGCTCCTTCAATTCGAGACACGGCGCGTCTCGAATTGTGCACACGCTGCGTGCACTTTCTTGACGCGTTGCGTCAAGAATCTCCGGACTTGTGATCAAAAAGGGGTCTGCCCCCTTTTGAATCACACGTAGTGGCGGATGTCCTTCTCGAGGTGGCGGCGTTTCTCGACGGTGGGGCCCAGGGCGTTTATCGCGGCGTAGCGCGGGCAGTCGCGACCGTGGTCGTTGATGATGCCGCAGGCTTGGAGGTGCGAGTAGACCGTCGTGGGACCTAGGTACTTGAAGCCGCGCTTTCGCAGGTCCGCTGCCACGCGTGCCGAGAGGCCGTTGCTCACGGGAATCCACCCTTCGGCGTGCTTGTTGTAGAGGATCGTCTTTCCGCCCGAGAAGCCCCAGAGGTACGCGTCAAAGCTGCCAAACTCCTCGCGCACCCGCTGGAAGCAGCGCGCGTTGTTGATGATTGCCTCGACCTTGCGTCGGGAGCGGATCATCCCCGGCGTCTCCAGAATGCGTTCGACGTCCTCCGGACCAAACGCCGCCACGGCGTCAAAGTCAAAGTCCGCGAAGCACGCGCGGAACACCTCGCGCTTGTGCAGCATCATGGTCCAGTTGAGTCCGCACTGCATGACCTCGAGCGAGAGGAACTCGAACTGCCCGCGGTCGTCGTGCAGCGGCACGCCCCACTCCTCGTCGTGGTAGAGCAGGCAGAGCTCGTCGGTGGTATCCCAGTCGCAGTACGACATGCGGTTCTCCGCTCTTCTCGACAGACGACGGATCTATTATCCGCTTAAGGTTCGCTCGTCGATGACGCTCTTCGAGCTCACGCTGCAAATCGTAAACGAAGCCTGGGGATGTGGCCACGAGTGACGCACCTTTGAGAGCCGCAAACGCACAGCTGCCGGCGCAAGCAATCGCGAGTGGCCCGGCGGCAATTCGTTGTCTGGGTACTTTTTTCCCTCGGCCGGAGTATAGATTTTTCTTATAAGCCGTCTACCAGCAGTTATAGAGGACGGAATACCGTTGCTACTTTTGACGCAGCGAAAAAAGTACCCAAACAATGAGCGTCATCGCCTAGAGACGACAACAGCTTTTCGTGACGATTGTTCCGGCAGCAAAACGGTCTTCTCGTCACGACTTCTCGATGCTACGGATGGCGGGGATTGCCCAGGTCACGCAGGCGAGAAGGACCATCGCGGCACCGGCGCCCACAAACCACGCCGGCGCGCCCACGGCATCCGTGAAGAGCGACGAGAACGCCAGCCCCAGCGGCATCGCCCAGGACATGATGGCGCCGTAGAGGCCAAAGACACGCCCAAGGTACTCGGGCGGGACCTTCTCCTGCATGAGAGCGGTCTGCGGGCCGGAGTAGAACGGCGAGCTCAGGCCCATGAGGAAGCTCATGGCGAGAAACGCCACGAAGCCGCCCACCCCAAGCAGCCCCGCCACGAGCGTGGCCACGCCGTAGAGCGCCGTCGCAGCCACGACGGTCCGCGCACGGTTTCTGAAACCGCCCGTCGCCGTGAGCAGCGCGGAGCCCGCGATCATGCCCACCGAAAACACGATCTCCGCCGTAGCCGCGTCGCCCGTGGTGCCACCAAAGTGGTCGAGCGTCATGAGCGGGAAGAGGGCCGAGATGGGCGAGAAGACCAGCGTGAAGACGAAGCCGCACCACAAAAGCGCGAAGAGGCCGCGATAGCCGCGCAGGACGCGATAGCCGTCGGCAGTCTCGGCAGCAAGGGCGCGCGCCTGGGTGACGAGGCCGAGGTTCTTCTCGTCCGCCGACGAGCCCTGGGCAGCGCCGCCCACGTCGAGCCGCGCCGCCAGAACCGCGACCGTGGCGAAGAGCGCGCCCGCCACGTCCAGCGCAATCATGGCCGTGAGGCCCCAGAGTGGGTAGATCACCGCCGCGATAGCCGTACCGAGGATGTAGCCGCCGGATTGGACGGCCTGCGTCACGCCCGCAAGGCGCGTGAGGTGCTCGGTCGGGGCAACGAGCGGCGTGAGCGCCTGGAAGGCGGGCGTGTGCAGGGAGCTGCCAATGGCCCGCACGAAGAGCGCGACCATGACCACCCATACGGGGAGCACGCCCGTGATCGAGACCGCCGCCACGGCGGCGCTCACCGCCGCGATGAAGAGGTCGGCCCCGATGAGCGTGACCCTGAGCGGCAGTCGGTCCACGATGGTCCCCGCAAAGGTGCCGAACAGCGCAAGCGGCAGAAAGCCCGCGAGCGAGGCCAGCGAGAGCATGCTCGCCGAATTTGTTGTAAGTGTGATATGCCAGACGAAGCCCATCTGCAGGATGGAGCTTGTGAGCACCGAGACCAGCTCGCCGCCCCACACGCACGCGAGCTTGAGCTTCCAAGAGGTTCTTTGCACGGGTAATCCGTCTCCAAAATCACGGCCAGAAAAGGTTGGGTACTTTTTCGCAAGCACCAAAAGTATCGTGTATTCACCCCAAGGCGTCTACCAGCAGTTACATGAATCGAGAAAGGGTCTGATACTACGGGCATGCGCAAAAAAGTACCCAACCTTTGTCCGACGGCCTCGGAGGGCCGTCGCCGGTTCGATATGTGACAATCGAATCTGCCCATCTCAACAGGAAAGGACTCGCATGGACGAGCTCGAGAGCATCAAGAAGAGCGCTGCTCCCAGCCCGCAAGCGGTGCTGTATCGGCCGACGCCCACCGTCGAGGAGCGCCGGGCCGCAGGCGCCGCCGCGCGCGGGACGTGCCCGATTGCCTCGCTCGGCGCCTGGGAGCCGCGCGAATCCAGCGACCCCGCGATCGATCTCGTCGAGCAGCAGTCCGTCACGCGCGACCCGAGCCTCGTGCCGCTGCGCTACGAGCGCATGGGCGTCTCGCCGTTCACGTTCTACCGCGGCAGCGCCGTCATCATGGCCGCCGACCTCGCCACCATGCCCGTCACCGGCCTCGAGGTCCAGTGCATCGGCGATGCGCACGTGGGCAACTTCGGCATCTTCATGAGCCACACGCGCCACCTCGTCTTTGACGTCAACGACTTCGACGAGACCGCGCCCGGCCCCTGGGAGTGGGACGTCATGCGCCTCGTCACGAGCATCGAGATCTGTGGGCGCGACCGCGGCTTCTCCAAGGCAGACCGCCGCGACGCCGTGCGCGCCTGCGCCAAGCAGTACCGTCGCACGATGGCGCGCTTTGCCGAGATGGGCGAGCTCGACGTCTGGCACGCCCATCTCGACGTGGAGCGCATGCTCGACGAGTTTGAGCTCGATGGCAAGACCGGTCGCACCATCCGCAAGGTCGTGGAAAAGGCGCGCGAGAAGGACAGCGTGCGCGCGGCGGACCGCCTCACCGTGCGTGACGACGGGCGCCTCCGCTTTGACACACGCCCGCCCGAACTCGTGCCGCTCTCTGAGCTCTCCGTCGAGCAAGGCTACGACGCCGCCCAGCTCGGCCACGCGCTGCGCGGCTTGCTCGATACCTACTTCGAGAGCCTCCCTCGCGACTGCCGCGTTCTTCTCGGTCGCTATCGCCTGCAGGACGCAGCACGCAAGGTCGTGGGCGTGGGCTCGGTGGGCCGGCGCGCCTGGATCGCGCTGCTCACCGGCCGCGACGAGGACGACCCGCTGGTCCTTCAGGTCAAGGAGGCGGAGGAGTCCGTCGTGGAGCGCTACTGGCGGCCGAGCGGCTTTGCCAGCCACGGCGAGCGCGTGGTGGAGGGTCAGCGCCTCGTGCAGTCCACGAGCGACTTTCTGCTGGGCTGGACGAGCGTGCCCACGTCTGACGGCGGCACGCGCGACTACTACGTGCGCCAGCTTTGGAACGGCAAGGGCTCGATCGACCTCGCAGCGGTGGGCCCGGAGAGCCTCGAGAACGTCGCGCGGCTCTGCGCATGGTCGCTCGCACACGCGCACGCACGTACCGGCGACGAAGTCGCCATCGCGACCTACCTCGACGACGGCCACGCCTTCGAGGACGCCATGTGGGACTTTGCACGCGCCTATGCCGACCAGAACGAGGCCGACTACCAGGCGTTCATTGAGCGGGTCAACTCGTAGCTGCCTTCTACGCGTCCCTGCTCAGCACAGCGACACGCTGCTGAGAGAGCATTCCTTACGGATCAGAGTCGAGCACCGGCAAAACTTCAACGGCACCCACCTCAACACCAAGCAGTGACGCTGCATCGCGAACCATGTCTGCAACCTGGTCAAGTCTGCGCGCCTGAGTGAACAGGCCCGGAATCTCCTCGACGGAGATGGCCCACCAGCCCTCGCTCCGCGTCGCGCGCGCCGTTACGTCCTTTGCCATGTCACTCGCCTCCTACCCAAAGGTCTCGAGGTACTCCGCGCAGGTCATGGCGCGGACCTTGGAGCGCTTGTACGCGTTCGCGTCGCGCGTGAGGATGACGTCCACGTCGTTGCGCTCGGCGCAGGCGCGGATGAGGCCGTCCCCAAAGTCCGGCTCGCCGCAGCCGAGCGAGAACTCGCACTCCTCCGCACCAAGCGGCGCAATCACGAGCAGCTCACGCAGCCACTCCACGGATCTTCTCGCCTGCGCCTCGTTGTATTGGCGCTGTAGCACGTAATACGCATCCTTGAGAGACCCTGCGGCAACAAGCCCCAAGTCTCCCCCGCCGTTGCAACGGTGAAGGACCTCGCACGCCTCCGCCGACTGCGGACGCTCCCTGCAAACCGCATCGAGAAGAACGCTGGTGTCGAAGAGCAGCCTCCTGCTGTTGAAGTCACGCATAGCGACTCGCAATCATGTCGCGCATCTGCTCCTTGGTGAGGTTGACCAGCCACGGCTCGGCCTTGGGAAGGCTCTCCCTGAACTCCATGAAGCGCTCCCAGGCACCACTAGACTCCTCTGCCGGAGACTCCACCGGCACCTCGCCCGTGAGCGCGATGCTCTCCCAGACCACCTTGATGACCTCGGCCGGCGTGGACCCCGCCGCGCGGATGTAGGCATCCGCGCGCTGACGGACCTTCTCGTCCACGCGCCCGGAAACGACCGCAGTTGCCATGTTGGCCTCCTCTGTAGACGTGTCTACATAGTAGCAGAGGCGCAGGACAAAGAGTGGAGCGCTACTCCTCGCGGCTGAACGCCTCCCAGAGCAGCGTCACGATGCCGCAGACGAGGCCACCCACCGGCCAGGCCACCCAGAACCACATGGCCGAGGTACCCTCCGGGGTCCAGGAGTCCATGTTTGGCGCCGAGAACACCGGCGCAAAGAGAAGCGCCAGGCCGACAATCGTGGCCACGATCATGATGACGCCGCACACGGCGCCGAGCTTCTTGCCACGCCGCTTCTGGGCGAGAAGGGCCTCGCGCCGGGCCTCGTCCAGCTCTGCGGATACGATATCCTCCACCTCGAGGTCTTCTGCGATGGAGCGGTTGTACTCCTCGACGTTAACGCGCCCGAGGAGCATCCCACCGCGCACGATCCACCACGCGCCCAGGGCAATGAAGAACATGAGGAAGAAGAGTCCCCAGTTCTCCGCGGTCTTCTCGAGCATGAGCAAGCAGCCGATGCCCGCGAAGATGAGCGCGAGGCCGGCGATGAGCGCTGCCGAGAACTGCCGGCGGGCGGCGGCGCGGTCCTCGTCGGTGTAGAAGTCCTCCACGTAGGGATGCGCCTTCTGGAACGCGGCGTGCTCCATGCCTGCGGGCACGAGCAACGCAAGGCCAGCGAGGATGCCCACGAGCACGATGATCACGAAGAGGCCGTCGCTCCCGTTCCAGGACGCCAGCTCGACCGAGCCCTCAAAGAGCAGGCCGAGCGCGATGCCCAGAAGGATGAGGGCCACGCCGGTGGGGACCTTGAGCACCAGCATGCGCCAGTGCTCCTCGTAGCCGCAGACGTCGGTGGGCGGGCCGGCGGGGATGGTCGCCGCCGTCGCGGGCGCGGTGCGGCCGGTGAGGTCGCCCGTCACCAGCTCGTCGAGCGTGCAGTCAAAGATCTCGCACATCTTGAGGAGCTTGTCCATCTCAGGCTGGCTCCTCTCGGCCTCCCATTTTGTGACGCTCTGGCGGGAGACGCCGAGCAGCATGGCCAGCTGCTCCTGGGTCATGTTGCGCTCTGCGCGCAGGTGCTGGAGGTTGTCGCGAAAGCTCATGGTCTGCCCTTCTTCGGGGGTATGCGCTTCGTGCCGGCACCTTGCATTCTGCGGGCGCGCACGGCGCAATTCTACCAACCGACGGTAAGCAATTTGCCCGATTTTGCGGCAACCAGAAGGCGCCCACCGGTTGCACTCCGCAGGTAGAGGGGCTTGTCGGCCACGCGAACTTCTCGCCAATCAATCGAGTGTGCATGAACCGAGAAAAACGCCCCGTCTTGAGCCTCATTTCTTCGATTCCTGCACGCTCGACGAACAGAACAACCCCCAAATGATACGAAGGGACTGTCCCTTCGTATCACTCTGTATGCTGGTCAGGAAGCAACAGCAGGGAGGGAGACCCGTGGACGAGTGGGCGACGCTCGGAGAGGTCGAGAAGAGCGCCGCGCCACCGAGCTCGCCGTGCGCGAGACGTGCCGACGTCGAACGGTGGCGCACGCCCGCGCCCGCGCCAATCGGAACGAGGCTAACTACCGAACATTCATTGGACGATGACGGGGCGTGACGGACGCGAACTGGCATTCTTCTTGTCATGGGCACGCACGTAGGCAACGTACCAGTCGGGCGCCGCGGGGGCGCGGCTGGGCTCAATCTTGGGGAAGAGCTCGTGCGGAGCGGCTCCCACAGCGTTGACGGCAACGCCATAGACCAGCTGCTCGCCCCACAGCGCGGCGTCGGTAAGGCGCGCGTCGCGCATACTCGTGAGCTCAACGATGTAACGCTTGAACGCATGACAGCGCACGAGCAGCGCGTGGCCCTCGACTGTGTAAACTTCGCGCGGCTGCGAGTACGCGACCATCATGGAAAGCCCCGGCAGTCCAAAGAAAATCATGGGCAGCACATCAAAGCCCACGAACAGGAAAGCCACGAGCGCATAGACGGCGAGAAGCACGACGGCAAGCCAGAAGAGCGACGGCGATACCCCCTCGACGAGGTGACGCTCCTGCACGTCACGCGTCGCCTTGCCCGACAGACAGCGGCTCTGTCGCGTGAGGTAGGCGGGAACCTCCTGCCGCGCCTCAGCGAGCTCCTCCGCCGTGATACTCGTACGACCGTCAACGAAGACAAAGTCGAGTGTCATGCGCTCGTACTCCGTAAGGCGCTTCGTGGACGCGTTGGGATCAAGCGAGACGCGGACAGTCTCGCGCTCGAGACCAGCTGCACGTTGGGCGAGCGTCTTGGCCGCACGTGCCTCGTCCATCCGATCGTTAATCCTCAGGCGACACCATGCCGTGGGAACGCGCTCGATACGCACGACGCCCTTGCGGTCTAGGGAGAGTAGGGTCGCTGTGACTCCGGAGCGCACGAAATCCTCGTCCATCACGCGCGCCAGAAACATTGGCTCGTCGGTGCTGGGAGGCTCGCACAGATGGCCGTCGCGGATGTCCGAACGGTCGACATGCGCAAAGCGCGCGCGGTCCGAAAGACGCACCATGACGAGGGCGAGCACATACGGAAGGATGATGTAATAGAGGAAGTTGGTGATGACGCTCATCTTGGCTCTCTAGCTGTCACTCATGCGATCGTCCTCGTGGACCGCCACTTCAAAGAGTTTCTCGAGCGCACGCAGCGGTGAGGGAAAGCCCTCAGCCGGCTCAGTGAGAAACCACTCGATGTCTTCGTCACCCGAACGACGCGCGAGCTCGGCTACGGCCTCATCGCTGAGCCCAAACGCCAACGCAAAGCGAAGCGTTCGATCGACACGCTTCGCCGATCCCGGAAGTGCCTCGCCCGAGCGGTAGCGCTGCACAATCCAGCGGCGATGCGCGTCAGAGCGAGCGAGCACGTCTTGGAGCTTGTCGGCGTTAACGCTCGTTCCAAGCGAACCCTGCGTAAAGATCAGGGCTACGAACCCACCAATCACGACTGCAATGGCAGAAAGCCCAGGCAGCGTCGTAAACGCAATGAGGCACGACCCCACAATCATCTGAGCCAACATGAGGAAAACAGTCGCGTTGCTGCTACCGCCGTCCTTCTCGGAAAGATATCCCGCCCTGTGAACCTGGTCACCAGTGCGCCTGGTGAAGTCGCGCACAGGGCCACATGCGTCGTCGGGTTTTTTCACGTAGTGCGCGATTGCCCCACCGACCGTCTTGTCGAGCGAGCCCATTGGCAGACAGATGCGCGTAGTCGCGGAGGCGAGGCCCGCCTTCGACAGCAGGCCTTGGTCGAGCACGTCAAAGCGGTAGGCCCCCTCTGCCGGGGAACTCGTTGGTCTCATGGAGAGGCTGCCGTCGCGAAGCAGGGAGAGCACCGAGAGCGCAAAGACCCGACCGCCGACCTGACCGCAAAACGGAACCCCTAGCACCTCCGGCTTCATGTCCGCGGGAAGCTCCTCAAGCAAATCGCCCGAGAAGATCGCTGCCTTTGGAACCTGCCCCTCAACGCGATCCCGACGCGCCGCGCAGATTCGCGCAACAACTAGGACAGCGAGCGGAATCCCAAGAAACACTGCAACAAAAGCGATGTTGATGAGCTCCTGCGTAACCGGGACACCCGCTAGGCCCCCCTGTCCGAACAGCGCCTCAACGCCCAACAGTCCCACCCCTTTCTCAGGGGCATGATGACAGGCCCGCGTCAGCGCAATGTAAAAGGGGACTGGTTTTTTCAGAAGAGCTTGGCCGTGGCAGCCATGCGCTCGGCGATGCGCACACCAAAGGGGCAGCGGCTCTCGCACGCACGGCACGCGATGCAGTCTGTCGCCGTGGCGCCAAGCGCGCGGTAGTGCTCGCGCAGAGAGTCCGGCACCTCGTCGTAACTGGTCGCAAGGTCAAAGAACTTGTTGACCGCAGCGATGTCGATGCCCTTGGGACACGGTGCGCAATGCCCGCAGTAGGTGCACTGCCCCACGTAGGCGTGACGCGGCGCGCCGACGAGCACAGAGGCGTAGTCCTTCTCGGCATCTGTTGCCCCCTCGTACGCAACGGCCTCCGGCACGTGAGCGGGCTTGCCAAAGCCCACCATCACGCTCGCCACGGCCGGACGCGTGAGGGCGTAGTGCAGGCACTGGACCGGAGTGAGCGCCACGCCGAAGGGCGACTGAGAAGCGTCGAAGAGGCGCCCGCCCATGTAGCCCTTCATGACGGTGATACCGGTGCCCGTCTCTTCCGCGAGCGCGTAGAGCTCGGCGCGCTCCGGGCGCATGCCGTCGGTCGCCGCGGACTCGCCACGCTCGTCGAAGTAGGCGTCGAGGTCGTCCGTAGCGGGCATCATGTCAAAGGCTGGGTTCACGGAGAAGAGAATCATCTCGATCTCAGGGCTCTCCACGGCCAGGCGCGCGACCTCGGGGTTGTGCGTCGAGAGACCAACGTGGCGAACGGTGCCTGCTGCACGCAGCTCGCGCACGTAGCCGATGAACGGGCTGTCATCCATGAGCTGCACAAACTCTGCGGGCTTGTCCACGTAGTGAATCATCCCGAGATCCATGTAATCAGTGTGGAAGCGGGCGAGAAGATCCTCGAAGGCCGGACGGACCTGCGCAAGGTCACGCGTGCGCACGTACTGCTCGCCCTGCCACGTGGAGCCGAGATGGCCCTGGATGACCCAGCGCTCACGGCGGCCCACCAGCGCGTCGCCAAGGTTGGAGCGACGCGTAGGGTCTGGCATCCAGCAGTCGAGGATGTTCACGCCCGCGGCCTCCGCCGCGTCCACAACGGCGCGCGCCTGATCGGGCGTGCCGTCCATCCACTCGCCGCCGAAGCCAATCTCGCTGACGCGCAGACCAGTGCGGCACAGCTCCCGATAGCGCATGCGTCCTCCTCTGTTGCAACTCGTACGTACACAGCGTAGCAGGGACGCCGCTCGATGGCGCCACGCACCGGCGTCTGCCCTTACATTGCGCTTGCAAAGTTGGCTTGTCATTTATTGCAAAGCGCGCTATGCTAATAATGCAAAGCGCGCTTGTCATCTCTGTCGGACGCAACGCGAGAGGAGTGATGCCATGCGAACGCGCATCCGCGAGCTGCGCCGCGAGCGCAAGATGAGCCAGGCCGAGCTCGCCGAGGCCGTGGGCACCACGCGGCAGACCATCACCTCCATCGAGGTCGAGAAGTACACCGCCTCGCTGCCTCTCGCCTACAAGATTGCCCGCTACTTTGGCCTTGCAATCGAAGACGTCTTTGACTTTTCCGAGATAGACGAGGAGCTGTGACTGCCATGAAGAAGACCGTCGAAACCCTGCGCGCTGACATCCATCTCCGCCTGCGTCGCGAGGGCGTCTCGCTCGCCATCATCCTGGCCGCGATTGCCATCATCGCCGCCATGGCCGTCGCCGGCATCTTCCCCGCTGGGGGAGACGACTACGTCACGAGCTTTGCCTCGGGCTTCCTGATCGGGCTTCTTGCCTTTGCCGCAGGGTTCACTGTAAAGCAGATTCGCAAGCTCCGGGGAGCCCTCTCAGACGACACCGCGCTGCGCGCCCTTCTTGCCGCAGAGAACGACGAGCTCGAGGCATACCTGGCACGCGAGGTGTCCCGAACCTTCGTCCATCTCATCCCGCCGCTCTCCGCCGTCATCGTGGTCGTGACCGCGCTCGTTGGCCGCGAGGCCATGCTCTCCGCCGTGGGCACGTTGCTCTTTCTGTGCACGGCGCTGCTGGTCGTGAAGTTCGTCTACAAGCGCCGCCTCATGGGCCCCGAGACGGAGTAGAGAAGCGCCACGCGCGCTGGCGGAACTTCTCGTTCTCGCGTCCGAAAACTCATCGATGAGCGACAGGACATCCAGATTCTTTAAGGTATAACTGAAACGCGAGACGTCGCCCTCCTCCAGCGCCTCATCACCTACCCTTTCTCAACTGCGGACAACCTCTTTTCAACCAACAGGGTTGTCCGCGCCCTTGCAGGCGCACGGAGAAAGACCAGCTCAGAGACTGTTGACAACTACATCGACGCGCTCGAGAAAGCCTATGTCATCTCGGAGGCGCCTCAGACGGGACTTCAGGGCAAGGAGCTGCTCTCGCCCCTGCGGAAGCTCTATCCCGTTGACCAGGGCCTTAGGAACCTCGTGACGCGCTTCTCGGCGGACAACACCGGTTTCCAGCTGGAAAACGTCATCCACAACGAACTCGTTCGACGTGGCTATTCCGTTGAGGTGGGGACACTCAGGACAGGCGAGGTCGATTTTGTGGCGAGAAGGGCCGACGAGACCGTTTACGTCCAGGTTTGCGAAACGATGGTCGACCCCGCCACGCGCGAGCGCGAGCTGGGTCCGCTCCGCGCCATCACAGACGCGTTCCCCAAGTGCGTGATTTCCCTCGATCGATACGGCCTCGGAACCACCGGCGACGGAATCAAGGTGTTGGGCGCAATCGACTGGCTGCTCGGACACAACGAGACGGACTACTTTTTTTCTCCTGGGTAGACTGACAACAACGGCACGACCGAGGAGGTGCCCCATGAAGAAGCGTCTCGTCAGGGCCGCGACCGTCTATGGCGCAGTCTGGCTCGCGTGTCTTGCGTTCTACTGGGGCAGCCTCGCGACGGGCGCCCTCGGCGGGGGCGGCATCATGGGCTACGTAATCCTGGCGCTCGGCATTGCGCTTCCGATTGCCGGCGTCGTGACGGCGTTTCTTGTGGGCCGCGTTGCTGACCTCGGGTGGTGGCGCCTTGCCGCGCTGATTGCGATCGCCGTCCTCTACGTACTTCACACCGTGGCGACGTTCAGCCTCTCGAACGCCCTCGGCTTCACCAACATCGCGCCGGCTGACCTGGCCGTCTTCATCTACGGTCTTATCCCCGCCGCGATCGGCCTCGCCGTCGGCTGCGCCACCGCAAAATGATACGAAGGGACTGTCCCTTCGTATCATCCTAGAACGTGACGTTACCAAACTCCGAGAGGCGCAGGTCGGGGTTGCGCTCCGTGGCCCAGTCCAGGTTCCACGGGCTCGTGAACAGCAGCAGGCGCCCGCCGCGCATGTCCTCGACGCGCAGGGTGTCGCGCGTGAGGTTGAGCGAGCGCACGTCCAGCTCGTCGGGCGAGTTGTCGATCCAGCGGACCTCGGTGTAGGGCAGCGCCTGACGGTAGACGTCCACGTGGTACTCGCTCTTGAGGCGCTGCTCGAGCACCTCGAACTGCAGCACGCCCACGACGCCCACGATGACGCTCTCCATGCCGGCGCCCAGCTCGCGGAAGATCTGGATGGCGCCCTCCTGGGCGAGCTCCTCCATGCCCTTCACGAACTGCTTGCGCTTGAGCGTGTCCACCTGCGAGACGCGCGCGAAGTGCTCCGGCGCGAAGGTGGGGATGCCGGCGTACTGCACGCGGCGCCCGGGCACGCAGAGCGTGTCGCCGATCGAGAAGATCCCCGGGTCGAAGAGGCCCACGATGTCGCCGGCGCACGCCTCGTCAACCGTGGCGCGGTCGTCCGCCATCATCGCCGTACCCGTGGCCAGCTTGATCTTGCGGTCGCCCTGCACGTGGTAGGCGTCCATGCCGCGCTCGAACTTGCCCGAGCACACGCGCAGGAACGCCACGCGGTCGCGATGGTTCTTGTCCATGTTTGCTTGGATCTTGAAGACAAAGCCCGAGAAGGACGGGTCGGTCGCGGGGACCTCCTCGCCCGTGAGGGAGTCCGTGTGCGGCCCCGGCGCGGGCGCCATGCGCAGGAAGTCGCGCAGGAACGGCTCCACGCCGAAGTTGGTGAGCGCCGAGCCAAAGAAGACCGGGGTGAGCTTGCCCGTGCGCACAGCCTCGAGGTCGAACTCGTGGTCCGCGCCGTCGAGCAGCTCGATGTCGTCCATGAGGGTGCGGTGGTTCTCCTCGCCAATGAGCTCGTCGAGAGCGGCGTCGCCAAGTGACGCCTCCACCTCGGCCACGCGCTTGGTGGCGTTGGCGCGGCCGTCGCCCTCGAAGGCGAGCACGTGGCGGCTCGCGCGGTCAAAGACGCCGCGGAACGTGCGCCCGTTGCCGATGGGCCAGTTCATGGGGTACGTCCCGATGCCCAGGACGTTCTCGATCTCCTCCATGAGGTCAAAGGGATCGCGCGTCTCGTGATCGAGCTTGTTCACAAAGGTAAAGATGGGGATGCCGCGCAGCGCGCACACCTTGAAGAGCTTGACGGTCTGGGCCTCCACGCCCTTGGCGCCGTCGATCACCATGACGGCGGAGTCCGCGGCCATGAGCGTGCGGTAGGTGTCCTCGGAGAAATCCTGGTGACCGGGGGTGTCGAGGATGTTCACGCAGTGGCCCTCGTAGGTGAACTGCAGGACCGACGACGTGACGGAGATGCCGCGCGCCTTCTCGATGTCCATCCAGTCGGAGACCGCGTGCTTGGCCGAGGCCTTGCCCTTGACCGAGCCGGCGCTCTGGATGGTGCCGGTGTAGAGCAGCAGCTTCTCCGTGAGCGTGGTCTTGCCCGCGTCCGGGTGCGAGATGATGGCAAAGGTGCGGCGAGAAGAGATCTCCTCCTCAAGGCTTGGCATGCGTTTCCTCCGTTGCGGATGATACGAAGGGACAGTCCCTTCGTATCATTTTGTGAGTTGAGCCCAGCTATTGTAGCGGATGCGCATGCGCTAGCTAGTCCCCCACCTTGCCCAAAAGCGCGCGGTCTACGAAGTTCGACGCACGCAGTAACTAAGGGGACTTCTGCCTTCTAGACCGACTTCTGAATAGTTTTTTACGCGGCATATCCCAAAGGGGCTCCATGAGACGAATCTCAACTGGGGTTTCTTTCGTCAACGGACCACACGGAGCTTTCTCGCTCCAGAAATCTATTCAGAAGTCGGCCTTGAGGGCAGGTCACTTCAAGATCAGCCGCAAACCCGGCTCACGGCGCAGCGCTAAACTAATTCAGCGTCCAATGCGTTGCAGTGCATATACGCAGGTCAGCAACCATGTAAGGAACATTTGACAGCACTAGGCCGTCCCGTGGGACCCGGTGTCGGCCGCCTTTGATGGTACGCTCTCCCCCGCAGTGGCACGTTCTTCTCGACAAGGGTCGAGCCAAGACGCAGGAGGGAGGCGGCATGGAGCTGGGGGGCCACATCAAGGCGCGGCGTGCGGAGCTTGGCATCTCGCAGGACGAGCTGGCGGGGCGCATCTACGTGAGTCGCCAGACAATCTCAAGCTGGGAAAACGACAAGACCTACCCCGACGTCCAGAGCCTGCTGCTCCTCTCGCAGGTCTTTGGCACGACCATCGACGAGCTCGTGAGAGGGGACGTGGACACCATGAAAGAGACGGTCGAGAAGGACGCGCAGCTGGTCAAGCGCTTGAGCTACGTGATGGTGGGCTTTCTTGCCCTCATGCTGCTGGCCATGGTCTGGTGGACGTATCAGGTGAGCATCGCGGACCTTCCACTCGCGCAGACGCTGCCCACGGTGGTGCTGGCGGTCGTGCTCTGGGGAATCGCGATGTTTGCCTCGATGTGGGTCGACCGCATCAAGCGTGAGCATGACCTTGTCACCTACCAGGAGATCCTTGCCTTCTGGAGCGGCAGGCCCGTGGACCGCGACACCGAACGCGGTCGCCGCGAGCGCCTCATTCCCCGTTGGATGAAGGTCGTGCGCGTGGCGGGCTTCGCGCTCATCGGCGCGGCGGTGGGCTACTTCTTTGGCTGCGGCGTCACCTGGCTCATGGAGACGCTGCTCGGGTGAGTGATTCAAGCGGGGTCTGTCCCCTTTTGACCCACGCTCGCGGGGACATGCCCGTGAAGTCAGAGAAGGCATGACAGAAGGCTGAGGGGCTTGGGTAGCCGAGAAGAACGGCGACCTCGGCGACGGTACAATCCCCGTCCTCGAGGAGACGGCACGCGCGCTCCATCCTCAGCTGGCGCGCATATGCGCCCACGCTCTGCCCCGTCTCGCGCCTGAACGCGTCGCAGAGCCGTGACCGGCTCACGTAGAGCATGCGCGCGAGCTTGTCGACGGAGGGGGGCACGCCATCCTCCTTGACAGAAGCCGACAAGAGCCTCTTCGCGTGACTCACCAGCTCGCTTTCGTCTTGGCTTCCGCCTCCCTTGTTCGCCGCCAAGGATGCCATGAGGGAGCTGACGGTCGAGAGAAGTCCGAGCGAACCACCGGGACCGAGCGGCGGGCTCGCGGGTATGTTGCCGAGCGCATAACGAATCGCCCCCTTGGCCTCGGGACCCCAGGAGCCGTCAAACGCCGAGAAGAGCCCGCTGAACTCCCCCGGATAGCTACGGTCCAGCTCGTCGAAGAAGTCGGGCAGACAGATGACTGAGCGAGAGCGGTAGACGTGGCCGGCGAGCAGGCGACTTGAGAGCGAGCGGGGGCCGCGCTCGACGAACGTGGCCACTTCGTCATGCGGACGGCGCGCGCCGCCCCCGGCGCCGACAAACCTGATCGGAAGTCCGCAGTCCCGCGAGCACGAAACCGCATCGTCCCCCATCGTGCAGGCGCAGGCATACGGCCCGAGCGACCCCTCGAAGAGCGGCATGTCCTCAAGCGGAGTGACGTCGTGACAGAGCACGAGGCAGTACGGCATAGGCGCACAAAGCCACATCGAGCCTGTCGCCACGGAGCCGCGCGTCTCGCCCACCCAGATGCCGCCCCGACGCTCGAGGCGCACGCCAAGCTGCTCGACCTGCGGCTCGAAGAGCGCAACGAGCTCGCGGGGAATGTCTCCCATGCCCGTCATCTTGAGGGTTCGTCCATCTCCCTTGAGGAATCGTCCAAGGTTAGTTAACCGTAGCTAACAAGTAACGACTCCCATGATACGGTGCGGCGGAATGCCAATCAAGACACGAGGGCAAGGAGGCTTCGATGTCTGACTCTCAAGCAACCAAGGCGAGCGACGCCCGCGGCAAGGGCGCCGTGAGCCGTCTGCTCGCCTTTGCCGGTCCGCGCAAGACGCTCACGTACCTGGGCTGCGCGCTCTCGGCCGTCTCTATGCTCGTGAGCTTTGGCCCGTACGTCTGCATCTGGCTCGTGGCGCGCGACCTCATCGCCGTGGCCCCCGACTGGGGTGCGGCAACCGGAATCGCCGCGTACGGCTGGTGGGCGTTCGGCCTTGCGGCCGCGAGCATCCTCACCTACTTCGCCGGCCTCATGTGCACGCACCTCGCGGCCTTCCGCTGTGCGTCCAACATGCGCAAGCGCACCACGGACCACCTCATGCACGCGAGCCTCGGCTACTTCGACACGCACGCGAGCGGCGCGCTTCGCCGCGTCGTGGACGGCTGCGCCGCCGAGACCGAGGGGCTTCTCGCCCATAAGCTCCCTGACACCGCGGGCAGCATTGCCATGATCTTGGGCATGCTGGTGCTGTTCTTCGTCTTTGACTGGCGACTCGGTCTCGCGTGCCTTGTCGCGGTGATCATCTCGCTCGGCTGCATGTTCTACATGATGGGCGGGCGTGGCATGGACTTCATGACGCGCTACATGGAGTCGCTTGTCAAGATGAACAAGACCGGCACCGAGTACGTGCGCGGCATCCCTGTGGTCAAGGTCTTCCAGCAGACGGTCTACAGCTTCCGCGCGTTCCATGACGCCATCGAGGAGTTCACGCGGCTCGCGCAGGACTACGCCGTCAAGTGGTGCCAGACGCCGCAGTCGCTCTCGCTCACCATCATCAACGGCGTCGCGATCTTCCTCGTGCCGACGGCGATCCTCGTTGCGCCCGGCGAGGGGGACTTCGCGCGCTTTCTGGCCAACTTCGCGTTCTACGCGATCTTCTCGGCCGTGATCCCCACCGCCATGACGCGCGTGATGTTCATGTCCGAGGCGTTCCAGTCTGCTGCGGACGCGGTCTCGCGCGTCGAGGAGGTGCTGGCTGCGCCCGTGATCTCCGCCCCCGCCGCACCTCGCACGACCGCGGGCAACGCCATCCGCTTCGAGGACG
>ENA-UOOD01002318-UOOD01002318.1-human-gut-metagenome-genome-assembly--contig:-CS67-NODE-2318-length-17282-cov-17.627852_pt1 | contig 17282 bp, 10 predicted proteins | sample MGYA00242464_ERZ724011 | MGnify/ENA metagenome assembly ERZ724011 | reverse complement strand
GACGAGTCCGAGGCTGAATTCGGCGAGGGCAAGGCTGCGTTCTATCAGAACGGCAGTTGGGAATATTCCAACCTGACCGGCACGTTCGGCATGAACCCCGACGATCTGGCTATGATCCCCATCTACTGCGGTGTTGACGGCGAAGAAGAGGCCGGCCTGTGCGCTGGCACTGAGAACTGCTGGGCTATCAACAACGAATCCTCTGAAGAAGACATTCAGGCTACCATCGACTTCCTCGTCTGGGTCGTTACCTCTGACGAAGGCACCACAATGCTGGCACAAGAGTTTGGCCCCTGCCCGTTCAAGGATGCCAAGGAGCCGGAGAACGTCTTCTTCCAGGATGCCAACAAGTACACTGCCGACGGCAAGTACGTTGTGACCTGGGCATTCAACTGGACTCCCGCTGTTGACGACTGGCGTGCTGCCGTTGTCGACGCTCTGACTCAGTACACTGCCGGTACCGGCGACTGGTCCGCTGTCGAGACTGCATTCGTGCAGGGCTGGGCGACCCTGTATGCAAAGGATAACGCATAAGCAATAAGGCGTGACCAAAAGTAAAGAGGGGGCTGCAAAGCCCCCTTTTTTACAGAAAAGAAACTGCCGCAGCCGAAGATTTTGCGGACAAACGCCCGGAGGCCGGGCGCTTGTCTGTGAAATTGTCAAGATAGTAAATAAATAATAAAGGAGAAGCATGATGAAGAAGAAAAAACATGACGATTCGGCTCTGTCATGCAGCTTGATCCGCCGCCCGATCCAGCGCTGGGGCTGGCTGTTCCTGCTGCCGACGTTCGCAGCGTTCTGCGTGGGCTTCCTGTACCCGTTTGCAAAGGGGCTGTTCCTGTCCTTCTGCAAGTTCAAGACAACCAGCAAGTGGACGTGGGTGGGACTGAAAAACTACCAGACCATCTTCCAGGATGAGGGCTTCCTCCACGCGTTCTGGTATACGGCGCTGTTTGCGCTCGTATCCCTGCTCATCATCAACGTTCTGGCCTTTGCTGTTGCCTACGTTCTGACTAAGGGTATCAAGGGCTCGAACATCTTCCGTACCGTTTTCTTCATGCCGAACCTCATCGGTGGCATCGTCCTGGGCTATATCTGGCTCATGATCTTCGACGGCATCCTCAGCAACTTCGACACAGCCGTCGTGCTGGAAACCAAATACGGCTTCTGGGGATTGATCATCCTCATGTGCTGGCAGCAGATAGGCTATATGATGATCATTTATATCGCAGGCCTGCAGGCAATCCCGGAGGATATGCTGGAGGCCGCAAAGATCGACGGTGCGTCCAGCTGGAAAACGCTCTGGAACATCACAATCCCGAACATCATGCCGTCTATCACCATCTGCACGTTCCTGTCCCTGACCAACGGCTTCAAGCTCTATGACCAGAACCTGGCCCTCACGGGCGGCTCACCCTTTAAGACGCTGGCTGACGGCAACGTCATCAAGACCACGGAAATGCTGGCTCTGAACATCGTCAACTCCAACACCTCCAACTCCAAAGGCCCCGGACAGGCCAAGGCAGTTGTGTTCTTTATCCTGGTTGCGATCATCAGCATTGCCCAGCTTGTGTCCACCAGAAAGAAGGAGGTCGATCAGTAATGAAAAATACCGGCTTCCAGAAAGAGCGCCGTTCGCATACCGTCCTGACGGTCGTGTTTGCAATCATTGCCGTTGCGTATCTCTACCCAATCTTCATCGTTCTGGTCAACTCTCTCAAGACCAACGCCGCTATTAACCTTGATACGTTTGCCTTCCCCAAAAGCGACACCTTCATGGGGCTGCAGAACTATATCAAGGGTATGACCTTTGGCAACTATCCATTCTATAAATCTGTCGAGTATAGCCTGATGATCACGCTGCTCTCCGCTGCTCTGATCCTCATCTGCACGTCCATGGCCGCGTGGTATATTTCCCGTGTCGACAGCCTCGTCTGCCGCATTGTGTACTACCTGTGCGTGTTCTCCATGGTCGTCCCGTTCCAGATGGTCATGTTCACGCTGGCAAAGACCGCCGATACTCTGAAGCTCAATCGCCCGTGGACAATTCCCATTGTCTACCTCGGCTTTGGTGCGGGCCTCGCTGTGTTTATGTTCACAGGCTTTGTCAAGTCCATCCCGCGCTCCATTGAAGAGGCTGCTGTGATTGACGGTTGCACCCCTGTGCAGACCTTCTTCCAGGTTGTCCTGCCCATGATGAAGCCGACTTTCATTTCCGTTGGCGTTCTGGAGATCATGTGGGTCTGGAACGACTACCTCTTGCCGTATCTGGTTCTGGATATCAACGAATTCCGAACGATCCCCATCCACATTCAGTACCTCAAGGGCAGCTACGGATCGGTCGATATGGGTGCTACCATGGCGCTGATCCTGATGTCCATTGTTCCGGTTGTCATCTTCTATCTCTGCTGCCAGAAGTATATCATCAAGGGCGTTGCCGCTGGCGCGGTAAAGGGATAAAGAAAAATGTCTGTTTGGATTTTTCTGAGGTTCTATATTATAGTGATACAGAACCAGCAAAAAACCAAGGAGAACAGCAGATATGACGATCAAGGATCTTGCAAGACTGAGCGGCTATTCGCTCGGAACTGTCTCTCGCGTGCTGAATAACCAGCCCAATGTTTCGGATAAGGCCCGGCAGGCAATCTTATCCATTGCACAGGAAAGCGGCTTTGAACTCAATGAGAGTGCCCAGCTTTTAAAGCAGCAGCGTTCTAACACTGTGCTTATCATCGTCAAGGGAACGGCGAATGAATTATTTGCCGGCATGGTTGAGCAGCTGCAATCGCTGTTTTCACGCACAACGCATCCGCTGATCGTTGACTTTATTGATGAAGACGACAATGAGGTGCTGCGCGCTGTGAAACTCTGCCGGGAGCGTAAGCCCATGGGCGTGATGTTCCTCGGCGCGACAAACCGTCATTTTGTCGGCGATTTCGACAAGATCCACGTCCCTTCCGTCATTGTTACGAATGACGCAAGCGATCTGCCGTTCGAGAACCTGTCCAGTGTTACGACCAACGACCGGCAGGGCGCAGCCTGCGCTGTTGACTATCTGATCCGCTGTGGTCACCGGCATATTGCGGTTCTCGGCGGCGACAGGCTGTTGTCCGATACATCCGCACAGCGCTACGCAGGCTGCGTAGAGGCGTTCGAGAAGAATGGGATGCGGTTTGATGAGCAAACCTATTACCATACCGGCCGCTACAGCTATGAAGACGGCTATATCGGCATGCAGGCTGTCCTGCGCGACACACCGCAGGTCACTGCCGTGTTCGCCATGGCCGACGTCATAGCCATCGGGGCGATTCGCGCGCTGGTGGATGCTGGTAAGTGCGTTCCCGACGATATTTCCATCATTGGCTACGATGGACTGAAAATCGGCAGCTTCTATACCCCGAAACTCTCGACCGTTTCCCAGTCTGTCGAGCTTCTGGCCCGGCGCAGCTTCTCTGTTCTGATGGACTGCGCCGAGCGCAGCGGGCATGCCCGCCATATGACTGTACCGTTTACACTTTCCAACCGTGAAAGCGTCAGAAAACTCGAAAACAGCTGAAAACAGCGCCCCAATGCTGCTTTTGCCTGTTTTCAACGAAAGCGAAATAAGAGTGATAGTATGAAAAGAAGCAGTGGAATCCTGATGCACATTACCTCGCTGCCCTCGCCCTACGGCATTGGCAGCATGGGAAAAGCAGCCTATGACTTTATTGATTTTCTGAAAGAGGCAAAGCAGACCTACTGGCAGATTCTCCCGATCAACCCGCCCGGCTACGGGGACTCCCCCTATCAGGCATTCTCTACGTTTGCGGGAAACCCGTATTTGATCGATTTGGATGCACTCGTTAAGGACGGGTACCTTCTGCAGGAGGAACTGGACCGCATCGATTGGGGCAGCCGCGCCGATCAGGTCGATTTTTCCAAAATGTACGACCAGCGCCTACGGGTGCTGCATTTGGCATGGAGCCGATTCCACAAGGCCCCGACCGAAGACTATGCGGAATATGTCCGTGAGCAGAGCGCGTGGCTGGATGAATATGTACTCTTTATGGCCGTCAAGGCATATTATAACGACGGCCCGTGGACCGAGTGGCCGCTCGATATCCGGATGCACCAGCCCGAGGCGATGGCGCATTATCGGGAGTCGCTGCACGACGAACTTGATTTTCATCGCTTCCTCCAGTACTGCTTCCACACGCAGTGGCAGCGTTTGCGGGAGTATGCCCATGAAAACGGTGTGTTGATTATCGGCGATATCCCCATCTATGTTCCGCTGGACTCCGCCGATGTCTGGTCGCACCCGGAGAATTTCCAGTTGACCCGTACCCGCCGTCCACGCGTCGTTGCGGGCTGCCCGCCTGACGGCTTCAACGCCAATGGACAGTATTGGGGCAATCCCATCTATGACTGGGCGCACATGGAACAGGACGGCTTCTCCTGGTGGATGCGACGCCTGCGCGCAGCAGGGGAGAGTTTCGATGTTGTCCGCATCGACCATTTCCGCGGGATTGAAAGCTACTGGGCCATTCCTGCTGTCAACCGCACGGCCCGCAAGGGCGAATGGGTCAAGGGTCCCGGCATGAAGCTTGTAAATGCTATCCGGAAGAATTGCCCGGATACCGATTTTATCGCCGAGGATCTCGGTTTCCTGACGCCGGAGGTACAGCAGCTTGTGATTGATTCCGGCTTCCCTGGCATGAAGGTGCTGGAATTTGCCTTTGATCCGCGTGAGCCGAGCAACTATCTGCCCGACCGCTACCCTGAAAACTCCATCTGCTACACCGGCACGCACGACAATGAAACGCTCATTCAGTGGTGCGAGGGGATCGACGTGGAAACGGACGTCTATACCCGGAACTATCTCGGCATTACGCCGGAAGACGATCTGGCAGACGCCATCATGGAAGCCGGTATGCAGTCTAAGGCGCAGCTGTTTATCATGCAGATGCAGGACTATCTGCGCTTAGGCAAGGAGTCCCGCATGAACGAGCCCGGCAGACTTCTGCCGTCGAACTGGCGCTGGCGTATGCTGCCCGGCGCAGCCAATGAAACGCTGGCAAAAAAAATTGCAGGTTTGACAGAGCGTTCAAATCGTGTATAATACCTTCGAGTTATCTGGCGTCCACCTGTCCTTGCCGGATAGGTGGATGCTTCTTTAAAAGCCGCCGGCAGTTTGTACGGCGGGGTCCCATGGAAGGAGTAACCTATGAGCGAATTTTCGGAACGAATCGTAAAACAGACGGAAGCGCTGCTGCATTTCCAGCATGACGAGACGCTGCAGGAAACAACCCCAGAGCGGCTGCATGAGGCGCTTGGGCAGGTCATTATGATGGAGATCAGCGCCAACTGGACGAAGACTAAGCGCCGTCAGGCGCCGGGCCGCCGCGCGTTCTATTTTTCTGCGGAGTATCTTGTTGGGCGTCTGGTCTACAGCAATCTCTTCAATCTTGGCATTTTGCGTGAAATGAAAGCGGCCTTTGCCGAAAAAGGCGTCGATCTTGCGTGTCTGGAGCATATTGAGGACGCAGCACTCGGGAATGGCGGCCTTGGCCGTCTGGCCGCCTGCTTTCTTGACAGCGCCGCGACGCTCGATCTGCCGCTGACCGGCTATGGCCTGCGCTACCGCTTCGGCTTGTTCAAGCAGTCGTTTGTAAACGGCTGCCAGCGTGAAAACGCGGACGACTGGACCAAATACGGCGACCCGTGGAGTCACCGCCGTGACAAGCTGGCTGTCAAGGTCAAATTTGCCGACCAGACTGTCAACTGCGTCCCGTATGATATGCCTGTCATCGGGTATGAGACAACGACGGTCGGCACGCTCCGCCTCTGGCAGTGCGAAGCTGAGGAAGAACTGAACTTCGATGCCTTTAACGCGCAGGACTATGTCAAGGCGCTTGAAAAGAAGAACAAGGCCGAGGATATTACCCGCGTTCTGTATCCGAACGATTCCACATGGGAGGGCAAGCGTCTGCGCGTCAAGCAGCAGTATGTTCTCTCCAGCGCATCGCTGCAGGACATTCTGCGCGACTATCGCAAAGAGCACGGCACGGATTATTACCGTCTGCCGGAGTTCATCGCTGTTCAGCTGAACGATACGCATCCAGCCATGTCCATCCCTGAACTGATCCGTCTGCTGATGGCCGAAGGATTGGACTTTGATGCCGCGTTTGAACTGACCCGCCGCGTGTTTTCCTATACGAACCACACTGTCATGACAGAGGCGCTTGAAAAATGGGATCTGGAACTGCTGCGTTCTGTTGTGCCGGAGGTCTGCGAGATTATCGAGCGTATCGATGCCAACCTCAAGCAGGAGCACCCGCATACAACGCTCTTTATCGTCAAGGATGGGCAGGCGCATATGGCGAATTTGTCTGTCTATATGTCCACCGCTGTCAACGGCGTTGCCGAGATTCACTCTCAGATTCTCAAGGACGATCTGTTCAAAGACTGGTATGCCATCTACCCCGAGCGCTTCCAGAACAAGACCAACGGCATTACGCCCCGCCGCTGGCTGGGCCTGTCTAACCCGGAACTCTGCGGTCTGCTCGACAGCAAGGTCGGCGCAGGATATCTGAAACATCTCGACCAGCTGGAAGGACTGAAGGCTGGTATTGACGAAATGACCGTCAAGCAGTTCAACGCCATCAAGCTTGAGAAAAAACGCCAGCTGTGCCGCGTGATCGAGGAGCATGAGGGCGTTGCACTTGACCCATCGTTTATCTTTGACGTGCAGGTCAAGCGCCTGCATGAGTATAAGCGCCAGCTGCTCAATGCGCTGAGCATCATGGACCTGTATCTGTCTATCAAGGACGGCAGCATCAAGGACTTTACGCCCACCGCATTCATCTTCGGTGCAAAAGCTGCGCCGGGCTACCGCCGTGCAAAAGCAATTATTCATTATGTAAACCGCGTGGCCGATCTCATCAACAGCGATCCTGCTATGGACGGCGTGATGAAGGTCGTCTTCGTGCAGAACTATAACTGCTCCTATGCAGAGCACATCATACCCGCCGCTGATATTTCCGAGCAGATCTCTCCCGCCGGAACCGAAGCCTCCGGCACAGGCAACATGAAGCTGATGCTGAACGGCGCAGTGACGCTCGGTACGCTCGACGGCGCAAACGTCGAGATCGCGGAGCAGGCAGGCAGCGAGAACGAGTATATCTTCGGCGCGACCGTCGAGGAGATCAACATGGTGAAGCCCAATTACAACGCCCGCAGCTTCTACAAGGCGAACCCGAATCTGCGCCGCGCTGTCGATACCTTGATCGACGGGACGGTTCCGACTGATGAGGAGCAGCACGAACTCTATACGTCTCTGCTCGAAGGTGCAAGCTGGCACAAGCCGGATCAGTATTTCCTCTTCTACGACTTCGACAGCTACAAGAAGGCCCGTCTGCGCGTGAATCATGATTATTGCGACCGCATCGCCTTTGGCCGCAAGTGCCTCATGAACGTAGCATCTGCCGGGAAATTCTCTTCTGACCGTACGATTTGTCAGTATGCCGAAGATATCTGGCATATCAAGCCTGTAAAATAAAAAAGCAAAGCGCAGGGCCGGAGAACCGGTCTTGCGCTCTGCGTCTATACGAAGGAAAAAGAAAGATGTTTGATTATTTGATTCAAAACGGTACTCTGATCGATGGAACTGGCGCACCGGCGGCCGCAGGCGATGTTGCGATTAAAGACGGAAAAATCGCCGCAGTTGGTGATCTCAAGGATGCTTCTGCCGGGACAGTCCTTGACGCAGCAGGGAAGTATGTTACGCCCGGCTTCATCGACATTCACCGCCATGCCGACGCGGCGCTCTTCCGTCCGCATTTCGGCGAACTTGAGTTGAAGCAGGGCCTGACCACGATCGTCAACGGCAACTGCGGCCTCTCTGTGACGCCCTGCGGCGGCAGATTCCAAAAAGAAATTGAGGCATACTTGACACCTGTTACCGGTGCGCTGCCGGACGGCGCCGACTTTTCCAGCCTTGCTGCCTATCTGCGCGCCGCGAAAAAGACGCCCAGCCCCATCCATACAGCCATGCTTGCGGGCAGCGGCACCATCCGCGCCTGCGCGGCGGGCTTTGGAACACCTGAACTCGATGCGGCGCAGATGGCCGAAATTCACCGCCTCATCGAGCAGGAGCTTGCCGCAGGCGCGCTCGGCGTCTCGCTGGGCCTCGGCTACGCGCCGGACTGCTTCTATTCGACCGAAACGCTCATCGAAGCGCTTCAGCCGCTCCAGAATTCCGACATTCCCATCACCGTCCACATGCGGCAGGAGGGTAGCGGCGTGGTTGACGCGCTCCGGGAAATGATTGCCGTTGCGAAAGCACTGCATACTCCGGTTGAGGTCAGCCACCTCAAATCTATCGGCAAGGCCAACTGGCGCAAGTGCACGCCGGAAATGCTCCGCCTGATGCAAGAGGCCCGTCAGGAGGGCGTGGAGATCGCCTGTGACGTGTATCCTTATACCGCTGGCTCAACACAGCTTGTCCATGTTCTGCCGCCGGAGAGCCAGAAGGGCGGTCTGGAAGCGCTGACCGAAAACCTGTCCGACCCCGCGTTCCGTGAAGCGCTCAAGGCCCGCATGCTGACCGGCAGCGACTTTGAAAATATCTCGCTCCTTGTTGGTTTTGAGAATATCGTTGCATCCAGTATCTCGCTGGAAGATCTGCGCAAGTATGAGGGACAGAGCATTGCCGCCATCGCGCAGCTGGAGAGGAAGGAGCCCTTTACCGCGCTGTTCGATCTGCTGCAGGCCGCGCATTGCGATGTGACCATGATTGACTTTATTGCCGACGAGGACGATATCTGCGATATCCTGCGCGACGCATATAGCTGCGTGATCTCGGACAGTACCTATCCCACCACCGGTATGTTCCATCCGCGCGTCTACGGCACCTATACAACGCTTCTGGAGCATTTTGTCCGCGAGAAGCGGGCGCTTTCCATTGAATCTGCCGTGCATAAGTGCACGGGCCGCGCTGCAAAGGTCATGGGCCTGAAAACAAAAGGCATCCTTAGCCCCGGCATGGATGCAGACCTGAATCTTTTTGACCTTTCCGCTGTCCATACCTGCGCGACCTATTCTGACCCGGCCAAATTCTCCACTGGCATAGACACCGTCCTCGTCGCTGGCCGCCCCGCCATCTTGAACGGTATCTTCACCGGCAGTATGGCAGGAAAAGTTCTGACAAGATGAATCCGAATAAGAAAAACCCGGCAGACGCGCAAGCCGTCTGCCGGGCGTTTTGCTGAAAGGATTTCGTTTGATATTTCGTGCCGATTTTGAAGCAAAAACCGTTTTCAAAACTGAAAAACCAGTAGGAGAATCTGAAAGCCTGCTTTCAGGCGAAAACCGAGAATACGCAAAGAAAAACCTGTAATGCAGTCCCATTTTTGCATTCAATTTCGTGCCGATTTTCGTGCCGATTTTTGCGCATTTTTAGATATGTTTTCGCAAATCTGACTGCGCGGAAATAAATAAATCTTACTGACAACTATTTCGAAAAATCATTGATATACAAAGAAAATCCCGTAATCTTCAATGATTACGGGATTTTCTTTCTGGCAGGGGATGAGGGATTCGAACCCCCGCAAACGGAGTCAGAGTCCGGTGTGCTACCGTTACACAAATCCCCTAACTGGGCTTCTCTCTGAAGCGCATGATTATTATAACGATTTATTCTGAAAAGTCAAGACTATTTTTTCTTTTTTTGCAGAAATTAAATTGAGGCAGAAACGGAAACTCAGGTTTTCTGAGGAAAAGCGGGATATTTTTTCTGATAAACACGTCTGTTTTCACGGAAATCGGAGAATTTCTAATTCATGACAAGGAAAACAGACTTTCTTTTACATGCGCCGCGCGCGGTTTCTTTCCGGCTCAGTGGGTCAAGATAACGGCGCTGAGACTTTTGCGGAGAGGATGAGATCATGAGGCGGAATACTGTTTATAAAAAAATACCGGCTGCGCTGGCTGCGTTCGTTCTGGCGATCGCGCTTTGCTGCCAGACTGCCGCAGCTGGCCGCACGCTGGTGCCGGGCGGATATACAGTCGGCATCAAGCTTTATGCGGAAGGGCTGATGGTCACAGAGGTGGAGAGCGGTACGCCTGCGCAGCAAGCGGGAATCCGGAAGGGCGATATTATCATGATGGCGGGCGGGAAGAAAACAGACAGTGCGCAGGTACTGCTTGGAAGCATTCAGACAAGCGAGCCGGTCGTTGTGCGTGTGGAGCGCGGAGGAAGGGAAGCGGAGTTTCTCGTGACGCCGGAAAAAACATCGTCCGGCTACCGGCTCGGCGTTCTGGTGCGCGACCATATCGCGGGGATCGGGACGGTCACCTATTATGACCCTGAAACCGGAAGCTACGGCGCACTCGGCCACGGCGTCAGCAGTCTGGACGGGACGCAGCTTTTGATGATGCAGTCCGGCTATCTGGTCCGGTCGAGCGTGGCGGAGATCCGTGCCGGTACGCGCGGAACGCCGGGCGAGTTGCATGGGCTTTTTGACGTGACGGATACAGTGGGGACGGTGGACAAAAATACGGCCTGCGGGATCTTCGGCACGATGACCCATCCGCGTCAAGGGCAGACAGTCGAAACGGCTCCAGCTGAAGCGGTCGTGACTGGTCCGGCTGAAATTCTTTCAAATGTTGACGGTGATCAGGTACAGCGCTTTACCATTCGCATCGACCGTGTGGACACAAACGCGAAAAACGGTCGGAATCTGCTCATCACTGTGACAGATGAAGCCTTACTTGCCAAGACAGGCGGCATCGTGCAGGGGATGTCCGGCAGCCCAATCCTGCAAAACGGCAAACTGGTCGGCGCGGTCACGCATGTGTTGGTCAACAGCCCCGCACAGGGCTACGGTATTCTGATAGATAGAATGTTACAGGCAGCGGAGGGATGAAAAAACTGCCCCGGCTTTCTTGTGAGGAGAGTCGGGGCAGCATTTTGGAGAACGTTAAACGGGCGAACCTTCCGGTGCACGGTCGTCGCCAAAGAAGAACACCGCGACGGTGCCGGGGCCAGAATGCGATGCGACGATCGTTCCGATATCACAGATGCGAACCTCGCCGTTCAGATGTGGGAACGCGGCCTCAACGGCGGCCTTTGTCGCCTTGGCATCTGCAAGGCAGTTGGAGTGGCAGATAAACGCCTTGCCGGAATAATTTTCCCCGTTTTCGGCGTGACGCTTCATCGTCTCGACTGTGCGTGCAACAGCATTTTTCTTGCCGCGAACCTTGTCATAAGCGATGATGCGTCCCTTATCGTCCAGACGCATGATGGGGCAGATGCCAAGAACCGTGCCGATAGCGGCTGCAGCACCGGACATGCGGCCGCTGCGGCGGTAGAATTTCAATTCCGTGGAATAAAACTGATGATGGACTTTTTTGCGCTTTTCAAGCACCCAGTCTGTAATCTCGTCCATGGACTTTCCTTCGTCGCGCAGATCGGCTGCACCGTCAACCAGCAGACCGTAACCGGACGAAGAGCAGAGCGAATCAATCACAATCAGCTTCCGCTCCGGATATTTTTCCCGCAGCGCCTCTGCCGCGAGCAGTGCATTTTGTACGGATGCCGTCATACCGGAGCCGAACGCAATATGCAGTACGTCGCCCTGCTGCAGGAGCGTGTCAAAAAACGTTTCGTACTGAAATTCGTTCAACTGCGCTGTGCTTGGCAGCTTTCCGGCATCCAGGAAGCCATAAAAACGCGGAAGGGCTTCCGGGTCCCGGCCCATGTCGTCCTCATAGCTGACACCGTCAACCTGATAGGAATAAAACAGAACGGGAATCTCTCGCTGCTCACAGTAGGAATAGGGGAGATCAATGGTAGATTCACAGGAAAGAATAAAGCCGGAACGCATGTCAAGAACCTCCGTGAAAGCATGATATATTATTTAACATCATAGCAGAAGCGGGAGCAGAGGAAAACGGGCAATCAGTGTGGAATGCCTGTATTGACGCATTGCTACGCCATCGCCTCAAATCCACCGCGGTACAGCGCGCAGAGTCTGCTGAACTGCGCCTGAATGTCATATTTCATGTCGTTGGACAGCCATTCGACGATCTGTCCATAACACTCACACTGCCAGAAGCGGGTCAGGATTTCCCGGTCCTCCTTGTTGAGCGGCAGATTGCCATAGGCCGCCGAAGCGTAGGCCTCAACGGTGTGACGGCAGATCTGCATCAGGTAAAATGCAACAGTGTCATGGCTGATCGAACGGTACATGTGCATAACTGCGCGCCGGTTTTCCGTCATGAACTGCACGGCAGCGTTCAGACACGCCTCCGGCGAGTCCGGATTGGCGTACTGCCGGATGATCTGGTCAGCGCGTTCGGTAATGATCTCCGTCGCAAGCGAGGGAATGTCAGTAAAATGGTAATAAAACGTGTTGCGGTTGATGCCGCAGTCCTCTACGATTGCCTTGACCGTGACCTGATTGAGCGGTCGATCATTGAGCAGTTTTAGAAACGAATTTTTAATGGCTTGCTTGGTGTAAGCGGACATAGCTTGACCTCCTGCGCCGCAGCGTGAATACACCATAAGAATATCAGACAAGCAGGGGAAAGTCAATCTGTGCACTGGAGTGTTTTTGTCTGAAACGGTGCAGCTGTGCGGCATGATTTCCGCTCTTGCGGTTACAGGCTTCCGGTGATATAATACTACTATTTAGATGGAAAGAAATTGAGGAGTTGCCTATGGAACGGCGTTTTTTGCGCAGACTGCTGCTGCCGACGCTGCTGATTATGCTCTGCATACAGGTCTTTGCCGCACAGGAGCAATCAGCGGCCCCAATGCGAATCGACCCGGAACCCGGCTTTACGACCTGCATCGAAGACACGGATGGAAATACGATTACGAGAAACGGTGTTCCGAATACAAATGCGCTTGCGGAATTCGGCCACGCTGCGCAGATCGACTCCTATTCGATCTATTACAACGGGCGGCTTCTGATGACCGTGACCCCCGTCGGCTTCTCTGCGCCGGATACCGCTGTGATGAGCATCGGCGGAATGCCTGCGTGCAGCGGATTTTATAAAACCACGTTTTCCGTTGACGAGACGCGTGAGATTTTCCTGACAGGACTTACGGAATCAACGCTGGAACAGGTGCAGAACGAACTGACGGCCAGCGCGTTGAAGGACCGCTACTTCAACCTTACCAACGTTGACTTTATCGACGCGGAAAAGGAGTTCACAGAGGTTGCGGAAGGTGAGATCGCGTCGGATGCCAACCTCTGCTGGGCAGCTGCTGCATCCAATATGCTCCGGTTCAGCGGCTGGGGAAGTAAAGCAGGATTTCAAACGGAGGATGACCTGTTCGAGTCGTTTATTTCCGCGTTTACAGACGCGGGAGGCGCATATACATACGCGCTGGACTGGTTTTTTAACGGCAATTACCGGCCGCAGGGGATCGACGGTTGGGCGCAGCTGAGAGAGCCGGGCAAAACCGGAAGCTATCTTTCCGAGTATGCTGCGGACAGCCTGTATCAGACCTATCAGATATCCAGCTATATCGACAATCTGCGGCTGGTCTTTGACGCGTTGGAGCGCGACTGTGCCGTCGGTATTTCTATCGGCAATTATATCTCGTCGTTCCGCGTAGGCGGTCATGCCATTACACTCTGGGGCTATCTGCACGATACAGCTGCCAGTCCCTATAGCAAGGAAGCATATCCTGCTGTTTTTATCTCTGATTCGGATTCGGATAAATATGACGGCAATCTGCGCCGCGAAGCGCCGAACCGGCTGCGCGTGATGATGATGGACGGGATGTTCAACGGTTTTGGCAACGACAGCTGGGAATTGGACTATCCCTCGTGGTTCCCATGGCGGATCGACAGCTTTACGGTTCTGGAGCCCTTCAGCACGGATCTGGAAAAAGACACCGCCGGAACCCGCAATAAAAATACCACGACGGATTTTTCCGTTCAGGATCTGTGCGTCCGAACTTCGACGTTTGATAATCTGGATCTGAGCATCTATACGATCCCGGCAGATCAGGCGTTCAGAATCAGCGGCATTGCAATGAACAACAGCGCGGTGAATCTGAGCAGCGTAAGGCTTCAGATTGTCACGACGATCACACAAAATGGCGAGGTCGTCTGGGAGCGTTCCAGTCAGCGCTCCATCAGCAGATTCAAGGCGTATGCCAATGTCGCGCTTTCGGAAACCTGTGATTCCCTTCCCTCCGGCAGCTATGAAGCGACAATCCGCGTATCTGCCAGCGGCATAGCGGAAGCCTATCTTCTGAACAACACGCGTTCGATTTCCTTTACCGTGGGCACCGCAGCGCCGTATACCGCGAATGCGTCTGTGTCTGTATCCATTCCCGAGTTTGACGGAAATGAAGCCGGCTATGGCACGCTGACCTTCTCCGGTGTCGATTCCTTATACCCAACCGGAACAACACTGACGTGGTCCGTCTATGAAAAATACAGTGCGTCTAGGGGCTGGGTGCTTGCATATCAAGCCTATGAGCAGCCGGAAACCGTCCGGTACGAGAGTACCACAGAGTCTGTACAGACCCTTGTGGTGCTGCGGCCTGTAGACCAGAGCCTTGCGTGTGTGATGCTCAACGCAGGACAGACGGCACTGCGCTACCATAAGATGTATCTCCTCCCGACCACGAACAACACCAGCAGCTGCTCGGCGATTGCCTATGGCCAGAACGCATTGACCGGCAGTGAGAAACTCAGCTTCTATATTTCCAACTATACGACCAGCAAACAGCCGATAACGGTTACACCGCGCATGTACGCGCTGCGTGACTTGGATGGTCTTCGCGTGGATCTTTGGTGTGGCGAACCCCTTGAAATGAAACGGGGCGATTCGACGGAAAGCACGCCCTATACCGTCACCAGCTGGGAAGCTGACCTTCCCGTCGGTCAATATACCATCTATGCCGAGACAACTGACGAACTTGGCGTTTATTCCAAGAAACTCAGCACCCTGAGCGTCGTTTCCGACAAGCCGTGGTACTCTGTCATGCAGACGTTCCGCGGAGATGGCCGCTGTGCGGTCATTCTGGCGTGCAGCGGCCCCGAAGGAAGCCTGCCGTTCGGTGTTGAATACCGGAAAGACGGACAGGAGGAGGCAAACCGTGTTTCGGCGAATCTTTATCTGAACAAGGGATATATCACATCCTTCTGCATTTCGTTTGAGAGCGATGCGTCTGCCAAGTATTCCTTCCGTGCGTTCTGTGAGGCGGACGACGGGACAATCTACACGGATTGGTGTGAATGCCCGGCTCCTGCCGCGCAGCTGCTCACGCTTGACACGCAGAAGACCGGCAGTGCAGGGGAAACAGTCTGGGAATTCTTCGCGCCGGAGGACGGCGTATATGTCCTTTCCCTCAAATCGACCGCATTGGCAGAAGTCTATGAAACGAGCCGCACTTATCAATCCGGCGTTTTGTCGGACGAGCCGATGGCACGCAATTTCTATCTGAAAAAGGGCGAAAGTACCCTCATCCGCATTCAGACGGAGGGCAGCTATACCATCGGGTTTACAACGATACCAGAGTTGGAGTTAGGGCAGACAACATCCTGTCTCTACAAAACCGGCGACAGCGAACGCTGCTTCCGGTTTACAGCACCGGCTGACGGCGTCTATCTGTTCACTGCTGCCGGAGAATCCTATGCTGCGGTGTATATATCTGATGGGAGCGTCACGCGCTGGGAGCGTCGTGGCGCACTGCAGTCCGGATCGCCTGCAGTAGCGGGAATGGAACTCAAGAAGGGACAGACCGCCTATGTCCGCCTTCAATACATGACCAGAGACTACCGGTATTCTGTCTCTGTCTCCCGTCCCGCGCCGGACGTTTCCGTCTCGGACGAGGGCGTGCGCATCAGCTATGACCCGGAATGTACCGGCCTGCACCTGATCGCGCTTTATGACGTGGACGGGCGGATGGTCGATGTCCAATACGTACCCGTGCAAAGTCTGGATACGCGTATTTCCGTCGTTCTGCGAGGTACGAAGACCGGCTTTGTCCGCGTGTTCCAGTTGGACGCAGAGAAAAACACGCCGCTCACCGCTGCAAAGCAGATCGAGCTGGTGTGAACCCATGATCGACAGACAGGAGATTTGATTTGGACGGATTTGTAGCATGGCTGAAGCAGCTCCAGTTTGACGGCGTATGGCAGACGGCGGTGCTCGTCGCCGCGTCGCTGCTGTGCATCACGTTTCATGAGACGTGCCACGGACTCGTGGCCTATTGGCTCGGCGACCCGACGGCAAAGCGTGCAGGACGGCTGACACTCAACCCGCTGCGGCATATTGATATCGGCGGTCTGCTTATGATGGCGCTGTTCCGCTTCGGCTGGGCGAAGCCTGTCCCGGTCGATATGCGGTATTTCAAGCATCCCAAGCGCGACATGGCGCTCACCGCTGCGGCAGGCCCGCTGTCCAACGTTCTGCTGGCGTATCTGGCTGTGCTGCTCTACGGTGTCTTTGCCTATTGGTACTATTTCTCCGGCTCAACAGCCGTCTATGTCTTCGCACTCTTTTTCTACTATGTCGAGATCATTTCGGCGGGCCTTGCCGTGTTCAACGTCTTTCCCATCCCGCCGCTCGATGGGTCGAAGGTGCTCTTTTCCTGCCTGTCCGACAAGGCCTATCTCTGGCTCATGCGCTATGAGCGCTACGGCATGGCGCTTCTGATGCTCCTGCTCCTGACCGGCGTACTCGATGTGCCGCTGGAATTCTTGCGTGACGGGCTGCTGAATGGGCTGGAAGCCATCGGCACATGGCCGGTGCGGCTGCTGCTTGCGCTGCGCTGAACTTATTTTTTGGAGTTATATCTGCATGGATGAACCGCGATACCATCTCGGCAGCGTCGTGCACGCGAAGGGCGAGACGCTCGAGGACTTCGACGGCCCGCTGGACGTGATCCTGCTGCTGCTGAGCAAGAATAAAATTGAAATACAGGATATCCAGATCTCCGCTATTCTGGAGCAGTATCTGGCGTATCTGGACGAAATGAAGCGCATGGATATGGAAATTGCCAGCGAGTTTATCGCCATGGCGTCCTATCTCATGTATATCAAAACGCGGATGCTCCTATCCAAGGCGGAGCAGGAGGAAGCGCAGAGCGAGATGGACAAGCTCGTCGAATCCCTCCAGAAGCGACAGCGGCAGGATGCATATCAGCAGATCCAGAAGGCCGCGAAGCAGCTGGCCGTGCGCAATGAGCTTGGCCTCGGCCTGTTCACCAAGGGGCCGGAGCCGTACCAGCCGGACAGAACCTACCGCTACCGGCACGACAAGTCCGATCTGAC
>ENA-UOOD01002311-UOOD01002311.1-human-gut-metagenome-genome-assembly--contig:-CS67-NODE-2311-length-17310-cov-13.920371_pt1 | contig 17310 bp, 16 predicted proteins | sample MGYA00242464_ERZ724011 | MGnify/ENA metagenome assembly ERZ724011 | reverse complement strand
GAGATAGTAATTATCGACAGTCAAATGAATTACCGAGGAAAACTTGACACTTACAAGGGCGTGTCCCATCCCTATCTTCCACTCCCCCTATTCCCATCCATAGGATATAATAAAGGAAATCTATTCCCTAAGGAGCACGAAATGATACAGGAAACAGCCTATGCCAAAATCAACTTCACCCTGTCTGTAGGTCAAAAAAGGACGGACGGATACCATGACATTGATTCCGTCATGCACTCCATCTCCCTTTCCGACACCATTACCCTGGAAAAGGCAGACACCACCACCTTGACCGTGGTCAAAGGCAGCGCCCCGGAGGGCAGGGACAATCTCATGGTGAAGGCAGCGGAGCTTTTCCTCCGGGAAAAACAGCTGCCCGGCGTTTCCATGACCCTTGCCAAGGAAATCCCCTCCCAGGCGGGCATGGGCGGCGGCTCCTCCGATGCGGCTGCCGTGCTCCGCGGCCTCGCGGCCCTCTATGAAACCGGCGACTCCCCTTCCGACCTGGCCGCCATGGGTGCTTCCCTGGGCGCCGACATTCCCTTCTGCGTCGCCGGCGGCGCCGCCCGCTGCGAAGGCATCGGCGATAAGCTCACCGCCCTGCCCCCCTGGGAAGGGCTTCCCCTCCTCATCATCCGCCCCCAGACCTCTGAATCCACCGCCAGAGCCTACGCCGCCATCGACGCCCTTCCAAAGCGCCTGAAAGACAATACGGGCACCTGCATCAAAGCCCTTCAAACCAGAAACCTTTCCCTTCTCCTTTCCTCCCTGGCCAATGACTTTGAACCGGCCCTTTTCCCACTGGACCCCATCCTCCAGGAAACCGCCCGCGCCCTGCACGCCCTTTCCCGCCCCGTCCTGATGACCGGCTCCGGCTCCGCCTTCTTCATGATACTGGAAAATAAAGGCGAAGGAGCGCCCCTCCGCCGAGAGCTCCAAAAGGCCCATCCCCTCTGGTTTGTAGAAGAAGCAGAAACTACGGGCCCCGCCCTGCCCGAAAAAGACTGAACCCATTCCTGCCACCGGACGCAGCAGGAATGTTGCCCGCAGTAAGTGGAAATCGGAAGGCCTTCGCTGCCTTCGGAATCAGCGGCAAGAGGACGCGAAACCTCCCATGGCTTTTTTCACATTTCAAATTCTTTCACGCAAAAGGCCGCGGATTTCTCCGCGGCCTTTGTCCTTATACCTCAGCCTTCCACGAGGTCACCAGTATCGATTCTCCGAATCCCTGCCAGAGACATGGAGGAGAGACCTGCCAGGGCGGTCCCTGCATCCAGGAGCTCCTGGTCGGTGGCGCCCAGTTTGATCTGTCCCAGAGACATGGTCTTCACGGCGGTTTTGCCGTAGCTGTTAGTCCCATTCTCGAAACGAATCTGAACCTTTACGTCGTATGCTTCTTTTTTCACTGCCATAGTATGACTTCCTTTCTACCTTTACAACAACTTACGCCAGCTCTTCTTCGGAGGTGGTGATTACAGTGGCTTTTTCCAGGCCCGTCACATCTGCCCCTGCGCTGGTGACGAGGACTGGAATCATTTTCGCTGCTGCCGCTTTGACTTCGTCCAGAGTCACATTATCCCTGGGATTGGCCAGGGTAATGGTCATGGTGGATTTACTGTTGGTTTTGAATACGAGTGCCAGATTTTTCATGGGTATCCTTCCTTTCTAAATGCAATCTCCAGGAGAACCGTAGAAAGCCTGCCGCCCGGGCCGGCTCCGCTCTCTCCGTTTCTCTGTGTACATAGTCCGGTCGAGGAATGCCCAGTCTCAAGGAGGGGAAATAAAAATTTCCTCTTTCCGTCGCTTTTCCATCCCCCCTGATGGAAGGCCCTGTGCAGACTTCCTGTTTCCATCGGCCCCCGGAGCGCTTTCCCAGCTGCCCCGAGAGGGCAGCTGCCATCCCCATCACCGCAGGGCCCGTCAGGAATCTGCCGGCAGCCCCTGTCTTGCAGCCCCTATCTCCATTTGTTATGATATGCTCGTAAAACAGGCTGAAAGGATGATTCGATGACTGCTGATAGAAAAAAAGGTCTTCTCTCTGCCTCTGCCGGCTCCGTCTTCTGGGGCAGCAGCGGCATTGCAGGCCAGTTTCTTCTAATTAATGAACATATAGCCCCTGCATGGCTTACATTTTTCCGGCTCCTGACCGCCGGATTTCTTTTACTTCTTCTGACCCATTTCTTCAAAGGAAATATATCCGCCCTGTGGAAAGACCGGAAGGATCGCCGGGACCTCCTCATTTTCAGTGCCTTCGGCATGCTGGGCACCCAGTACGGCTACTTTGCCTCCATCCAATACAGCAATGCTCCTACTGCCACCATTCTGGAATACCTCATGCCTATCCTCATCATTTTCTGGTACTGCCTGTCAGAAAAGAGGCGGCCCCGGATGAGGGAGCTCTTCTGCGCCTTCTTCGCTATAGCCGGCACGGCCCTCATTGCCACGGGCGGTGACTTCAAAAGTCTGGCCATTTCTGAGAAAGCCCTCTTCTGGGGCCTTCTCTCGGCCCTGGCCTGTGCCATCTATACAGTGGAACCGGTGCGCATCATTAAAAAATACGGAGCGCCCCTGGTGGTAGGCTGGGGGATGTTCACCGCCGCCTTCTTTCTCCTGCCGGTGACAGCCCTCACGCCTTTCACCGGCACCGTGGATACATCCGTGCTCCTTGCCTTTGCTTATGTGGTCATTTTCGGCACGGTCTGCTCCTTTGTTCTCTACCTCAGCAGCGTGGCCTATATCCTTCCCACGGAAGCCAGCATTATTTCAGCCATCGAGCCGCTGTCCTCCATTCTTTTCTCCTTCCTCATCTTCCGCCTCACCTTCGGCTTCTGGGAACTCCTTGGCATGGCCCTCATCATCCTGGCCGTGGCGGCAGTGGCAAGGAAATAAGGGCCCATCCGCCAAAAGACTCTGCCCGCCGTCATCCATGCGCTTTGCATGATTTGCGGGGAAACCGTATTTCCACAGGCAGTAAGGCTCAGACGCCTTTGGCGCCCGGATGCAAGCCGCCATGGGGCTCCGCCCCTGGATGGCCCCATAGCTCCACCCCTCCCTCTCCACCCCTTTTTGCTTCACATATTGACGCAGGTCAATCTATGTGCTATGCTCTTCAATATATTGATGTCGGTAAATGCGAGGAGGTCCCTATACCTATGCCAAAAGAACAAATCATCATGCTGAAGGCCATCACCGATGAAAGCCGCCTTCGCATTATCAAACTGCTTGAGCAGGGCGAACAATGCGCCTGCGTGCTTCTGGAAAATCTCCATTTTTCCCAGCCCACCCTGTCCCACCACATGAAAGTACTCTGTGAGGCCGGTCTGGTTAACAGCCGAAAAGAAGGCAGATGGGTGTATTACTCCCTGAACCAGGCCAATGGCCGGGAGCTCGCCCGGTTCATCGAGGAGCTGTTTCAGGTAACAAACACAGGAGATGACCATCATGCCTGCTGCTGATACAGAAAGAAATATGAGTTTCTTCCAGCGCTATCTCACCCTGTGGGTGCTGCTGTGCATGGTGCTGGGCGTGGCCCTGGGCCACGCCCTTCCCGCCCTGCCCCGCTTTCTGGGGCGCCTGCAGATAGATGGCATTTCTCTTCCCATGGCAGTGCTCATCTGGATCATGATTTACCCCATGATGATTAAAGTCGATTTCCAGAGTATCAAACAGGCTGGAAGAAATGGGAAAGGCCTTCTGGTGACCTGGGTAACGAATTGGCTCATCAAGCCCTTCACCATGTACGGCATTGCCGCCTTTTTCCTCTTCCACCTGTTTGGCGCCTTCATGGATCCGGAGCTGGCCAGACAGTATCTGGCCGGCGCTGTCCTTCTGGGCGCCGCCCCCTGCACGGCCATGGTCTTTGTGTGGAGCACTCTCACCCATGGAAATCCGGCATACACAGTGGTCCAGGTAGCTACCAACGACCTGATCATCCTGGTGGCCTTCGTGCCTATTGTGAAATTCCTTCTGGGCGTTTCCCAGGTTTCCGTTCCCTATGACATTCTCTTTGTCAGTGTCTTCCTTTTCGTAGTCATTCCTCTATCCGGCGGCGTACTGACCCGCCGCCTGGTGGTGAAGAACCGGGGCGAAGCCTATCTGGATAAGGTTTTCGTCCACAAATTCGACCATGTAACCACGGCAGGCCTTCTTCTCACCCTGGTCATCATCTTCAGCTCCCAGGCGGACATGATCCTTTCCAATCCCCTGCACATCCTTCTCATCGCAGTGCCCTTAACCATTCAGACCTTCTTTATCTTCTTCCTGGCCTATGGAGCTGCCCATATGCTGAAGCTTCCCTTTGATATTGCCGCTCCTGCCGGCATGATTGGCGCTTCCAATTTCTTTGAACTTTCTGTGGCGGTGGCTGTAGCCCTCTTCGGTGCCTCCAGCCCCGCCGCCCTGGCCACCACCGTAGGCGTTCTTACGGAAGTGCCGGTCATGCTCACCTTGGTCAGAATCGCCAACCATACGAAAGGATGGTTTTCCCATGAATCATAAACCGGTGATTGCCTTCCTCTGCACCCACAACGCCTGCCGCAAGGGGGCCTCCTCCCTTTGAAGTGAGATTTCTCCGCGCCCCAGCACTTTCGTCTATATGGCAGGGAAACGGAGAGAGTACCTGTGTCAATTCGTTTCTTGTAATAAGTATAGGAAACAGCTGATAAAAACAATAAAATGTATTTCATAGTGACAGTTGCAGCAAAAAAGCACCTTTGAGATTTCTCAAAGGTGCTGATTTTATCATGGTGCGCTTGGGGAGATTCGAACTCCCGACACACGGTTTAGGAAACCGCTGCTCTATCCAGCTGAGCTACAAACGCATTAGTTTTATTTTACAAAAAGAATGGGATTTTGTAAAGGGTGACATATGGCCTGCTGTCCGCTTACCGCCGGATAATGAGCCCTTTTCCTGAAAGCAGGGACGTCCTCGAAAGAGGGGCAGGGAGCCTATAATCGTCAAAACAGGTCCTTAATCCTGTCCAGCAGTCCCTTCTTCTCTTTTCTCGAAGGCTTGGGCATCACCGGTTTTTCCGGTCCCGGCCGGGGCACCTTGGGCAAAGGAGGCGTGTTTTCGCTGGGGCGGAAAGGCGGCGGCGCCGTGAAGGTGGGCATACGGAGCACCGGGGGCGCCATGATTTTCGGCTTCACTGCCGGCGTCCGCCGCAAAGGGGTCCTGGCCTCGCTCCTGCCGTAGGGCACGTAGTGATAGGATTTGGAAGACGGGTCCGGCACATTGCGATCCGCAATATAGCGGGTGCCGTTAAAATCCCGCCCCCGGAGCCGTTCCAGCAGCATGGACGCCATCATCTGGGGCGAAAAATAGGAAAAAGGCAGCCTTGGCGCCATGCGGGCAATGGAGGACAGGAAGGAGGTCTTCACATCTTCCAGAGTCAGATGCAGCTCTTTCCGTATTTCATCCATGAGAAGGATCATGCCCTTCTGGGTGGGGAACAGGTTCTCATAGGGCACCAGGTTATTCTTATTTCCCATGCCCGACATATCCATGAAAAAGACAAGGTACAGGTATGGCAGGGCATGGGCCTTGTCCTTGATGCGCAGGTAGAAATTGGCCACCGTGTAGTACATATTCCGAAGCTTGGACCATTCCCCCGCCATGGTGTACAGAGCAATTTTCTGCTGGAAAGCGCGGTACAGAATATCCCGGGCCGTAAAAGGTTCCCCCCGCTGGGTCAGGGCATTCTGGGACTCCCCGATTTCCCCTTCCGTTAATCCGTAATTTTCCCGCACATTCAGCACATAGGCCATGTGATGGCCAATTTCCGCCTTTCCTTCTCTGGTGAGTACGTAAATCCGGGGCACTCCATGGGCATAGTCCTTCTCCGGGATTTTGGAAATCACCCGCCCCGTCAGCTCCGCATGGGTCCCTTCGCCGGACAGGTCATAGCGCTTCAGGAAATCAGAAAGCACCTTGTCCGGAAGCATGTTCACCGTCTCCTGAGGCCGGCTGGACCGTATCCATCCATCTTCCATGAGGGCATCAATCCGGGTATTGGCATCGGGGCCGTAGATATGCAGTTTATAAGGCGGTATCCGGTGATGCAGCGGCTTTCCGTCAAAATAATCCAGTATCAGTATATCCCTGATGGATAAACCCATGATGTCCCTCCTTTCCGGACCGACGCAGGGAATAGTCATTTCCTGCGTAAGCGTACCCTAATTTTCCATTCTTAATTATAATCCAGATACCGCTCTTTTGAAAAGGGGAATTATGAGGGGGCGCGGCTTCGCCGCAGGTTATGTAAAAAGGTTGTGTAAAAAGGTTCTTAAGATTGATGCGCCCTATGGGCGCAAGGGTTCTGAAGTTTGACAGCGCCGTTGGCGTGCACAGCGAACATGATTTGAAGGAGCAAAGCGACGCACAAATCATAGTGAGTCGTTTCCCCTTTAGGGGCGAGGGTTGTGGTATCGACGCCTTTGGCGTCGATGAGTATAGCCGCCTCTCGGCAGCAGCGCTACGGGATTGTCTTCCCGCCCTCACAGTCATTCTGAGCGCCAGCGAAGAATCTCGGTGCATGACAGGCATGAGACAAACGGTAGTAAATACCAGTCGGCGGGAAGATTCGGGAAAAGGTTCTTAGGTTTGACGGTCCTTTGGGCCAAGAGTGGTGGTGGCGCCAAAGGGACCGCTGTGCGGCCCGGGTTCGGAGAGTAGTGCCTGCCGGGCAATGGGTAGAAAGGCCGCTTCACGACTTTCTGTCTGAAGCAGAAAAATTCCGGCAGCTGCTGTAAGGCAGTCTGCCGGAATATAATCTCCTCATTTATATTCCCATGGAATCAGCCCTTCCCCAGAAGAGCCGGAATGGCTCCGCTGGCACCGATGCGGGAAGCGCCGGCGTTAAGGAAATCTTCCATTTCCTGTTTGCTGTGGATGCCGCCGGCGGCTTTGATTTTCACCTTTTCTCCCACGTATTTTTTAAAGAGTTTCACATCGGACAAAGCGGCGCCGGCGCTGCCAAAGCCGGTGGATGTTTTGATATAGTCTGCTCCCCCTTCAGTGACACAGCGGCAGGCAGCGATTTTTTCTTCTTCCGTAAGATAGCAGGTCTCCACGATGACCTTCAGGATATGGTCCCCTATGGTCTCCTTCACAGCTTTGATTTCATCGGTCACGTAGGAAAGATTTCCCGCCTTCAGGGCACCGATGTGGATGACCATGTCGATTTCATCAGCGCCGTCCCTGATGGCCTCTGCCGCCTCCACCGTTTTGGCCGCCCTGCTGCAGTTCCCCAGCGGAAAACCCACCACTGTGCAGATGGTGAGGGAAGGGAAGTGCTCATGGATTTTCTTCACAAAAGAGGAGGGGACGCACACCGAAGCCATGTGGTACCTTTCCGCCTCTTCACATAAGGCACGGATGTCCTGCCAGGCAGCGGTGGCTTTCAAAAGGGTATGGTCCACATGGGAAAAGATGAAGTCGTTAGTCATGGAAATGCTCCTTTCTGAGTGATCTGTTTCTTCCTGCATTATAGCAGAAAAAGGCAGGGGCTTCCTGCCTTTCCGCTTTCAAAGAGACACGTCCCGCTTCCCTGTGAGCTTATAGAAAAGAAGCAGGGAAATGATGGAGGTCACCGTAAGTATGGTGGCATAAGCAGAAGCATTGCCGTAATTGCCCCGGATGACTTCCGTATAAATAGATACGGTCAGTGTCTGTGTGGAATTCGTATAAAGGATAATGGACGATGACAGTTCACTGATAATGGTGACCCAGCTCATAATGGCGCCGGACAGGACGCCGGGAGCCATCATGGGAATAGTGATTTTCCGAAATGTGGTCATTTCCGAAGCTCCCAGAGACACAGCCGCCTCTTCAATGGAGGGGCTGATATTACCCAGTGCCGCCGTGGAGGAGCGTACCGTATAGGGCATGCGCCGGATAGCAAAGGAAATAATCATGATGATGGCCGTACCGGTAAGAATCAGCGGCGATTTGTTAAAAGCGAATACGAAGGAAATACCAAGAACAGAACCGGGGATGATAAAAGGGAACATGGTAATCACGTCCAAAGCGCTGTTCAGCGGATTCTTCTTCCGTACCGACAGATAGGCGATGAGAACGCCCAGCACAAGAACGATGCAGATGGCACAGAGACCCAGGAAATAAGTGTGCCAGATAACATCATTGTCTTTGGCAAAGAGGGTAGCTTCATAGCTTTGAAGGGCAAAGCCACCGGTAAATACCTGTCCGCCGTTGGATGCCAGGAAGGAGGTATAGATAACCACTGCCTGAGGAAGTACTGCCAGCCCCACCACAAGGTAAATCACTGCATGAGCCAGCAAATTCTTCACTCCCTTCGCCTTTTCTGCCACCATGGGCTTCAGCGCATTCATAGCATAGGTATTCCGGTTGGCCAGGAAACGCTGTACAAAGAACATGACGATGGTCAGCCCAATAACGATGCAGCAGACAGCTGCCGCAAAGCCGTCATCCCCTCCGACTTCTCCCATGAACTGATTGTAAATGAGCACAGGAAGTGTTTTATAGCCTTCACCGATAAGCATGGGTGTACCGAAATCAGCAAATACCCGCATAAAGACCAGCATGGAGCTGGCAAGGAGGGTAGGCATAACCAGGGGAATGATAATCCGGCGAATCCGGCCAGCCTTTCCACAGCCAAGACTTTCCGCCGCTTCATTCAGTGAATTATCCAGACTTTTCAATGCTCCCGATACATAAATGTAAACAAGAGGGAAAGACTGGAGCGTGAAAACAAGGACAATGCCGGCGAAGCCATACACCCCGCCGAAATGGGTACCCAGCATATGGTTCAGAAACTGGGTAATGACGCCATTTCTTCCCAGAAGCTGTATCCAGGCATAGGCTCCGATAAATGGCGGCGACAAGTAGGCGATGACAATCAGTATGTTAAGGAAACTGCTTCCCCTGATTTTCAGCCGACCCATGAGGTATGCCAGCGGAAGCCCCAGCGCCGCCGCCAGAGCCGTAGAAACCACCGTTACCTTCAGGGAATTAATCATGGTGCCCCAGTAAAATTTCTTTGCAAAGAAATGGGCAAAGTACTGCAGCGAAAAGGCACCGGTATCCCCGGAAATGACACTCTTGTACAGGATGAGGAAGAGCGGATAGAGGATGAAGAGAGCAAAGAATGCAAAAATCATGACACTGAACAGGTCCCACAGGGTCAGTTTTTTCTTCATGATGGTTCACCTTCAATCAAGGATGTGCCGGATGTCTTATGAAAAACGTTGATGAACCGGGGCTTTACCGTCAGCGTTACGGCACTGCCATCCGGAATGATATCATGGTCCTCCCTGGTTTCCAGCACCTCAATATCCTTTCCGTTTTCCAGATGGATGAAATAATGGGTGGTGAGTCCCAGAAAAATGGAAGAAACGATTTCCCCGCGAATACCTTCCATACCACCATCTGTATGGATATCAAATTCCTCCGGGCGCACAGACAGAATCACCGGTTCCTTATCCTTCGCTTCTGCCGACAGATTGTCCATCACCGTTTCATAGGATGTTCCATCAAAGGACACCTTTCGGGAGCTGCCGCTGCCATGAACCCTGCCATCAAGAAGATTGGAAAGACCGATAAATGTGGACACGAACACATTGGCCGGCCGCTTGTAAATATCGGCAGGTTTTCCAATCTGCTGGATAATGCCGCCGTTCATGACCGCAATGCGGTCTGACACTGCCAGTGCCTCTTCCTGGTCATGAGTTACATACACTGTGGTAATATCCACCTTCTTCTGTATCTGCTTGATGGCGCTTCTCATTTCGATACGGAGCTTTGCATCCAGATTGGACAGAGGCTCGTCCATAAGCAGCACCTCCGGCCTGATGACAATAGCACGGGCCAGTGCCACCCGCTGCTGCTGTCCGCCGGAAAGGGCCGCCGGCATGCGGTTCTTCAAATGGTCAATCTTCACCACCTTCAGCATATGATCCACTCGTTCTTCGATGTCCTTTTCCGGGATATTCCGCATACGAAGGCCAAAGGCCACATTGTCTCTGACAGACATATGGGGAAATATGGCATAGTTCTGGAAAACCATGCCCATATTTCTCTTATCCGGAGACACGTCATTCATCACCCGTCCTCCCACAGAGATGGTTCCTCCCTCAATGGAATTAAATCCGATAATCATGCGGAGCAGGGTGGTTTTACCACAGCCCGACGGTCCCAGAAGAGTAAAAAATTCTCCCGGCTTCACCGACAAAGACAGCCCGTTAATCACTGTATTGCTGCCATATTTCTTGACCACATGGTCAATATCAATGGATACGCTCATAGATAACTCCTTTATGAAAGAAAACAGGGCGCAGAATTTCTCTGCGTCCCATTTTCAGTCTGCTTTATCATTACTGCCGTGAATTTTCCAAGTGCTGGTTCCAGAGGGCCACGATTTCCTTCTTGTGCTGTGCTACCCATCCTTCATCATAATTCTTGAACAGATGAATCTGATCCTGGGGCGTCATATAATCAGCCAGCTTCACGCCCTTTCTGAGTGGGCGGACTGTCAACGTCTTCCCTGCTTCCTCCTGGATTTTCTGAGAAAGCATGAAATCTACAAACTTTTTAGCATTTTCCATATGCTTGGCGCCTTTGATAATTTCCACTGATTCCCCTGGGAAAATAGCCCCTTCCTTCGGGAATACCACCTTCACCGGCGCCCCGTTCTTCACATAGGTAGCTGCCGGGTCCTCCCAGGTAAGACCCACGGTATATTCTCCATCAGCGGCTCCTTTATGGACGGCGCCGGAACTGTTCAGGAACTTACCATCCACGTTTTTGATGAAATTATCCACATAGGCCCAGGCCTCCGGGGACAACGGATCCCCGTCCTTTCCCTTGGCATAGAGCATGGCCATAAGGCTCTGGAAGGCCGAAGAGGAATTGGCCGGATCCCCAAAGGCAATCTTTCCCTTCAGCGCGGGATTCAGAAGATCATCAAATCCTTCAATCTTCATGTCCCCTGCCAGGTTCGTATTTACAATAAATACGGTAGGATCTGCAAAGGCAGGAGTGAAATAGCCGGTCTTGTTCTTTGCATTATCCAGCATATTGGCATCTTCCGGCGATACATATTTTTCAAAAAGGTCCTTTTGCGATTCCAACATGGTCTGATCCGCAGCCCAAAGCACATCGCCCTGAGGGTTATCCTTTTCTGAAGACACCCGTTTCACCAGAGGACCTGTGCCTGCTACAATCATATTCACTTTAATGCCCGTTTCCTTTTCAAAAGCAGGAATGACAAGATTATTCAGGCTTTCGCTGCGGGCCGTATAAACGGTGAGCACCTTTTCCCCTGCTGCCACCTTGTCATCTTTCTTGTTATCCCCACCGCAGCCTGCAAAAACACCTGCCGCAATGGCTGCACATGCCAGTACAGCCGCCATCTTTTTCAAACCTTTCATTCTATGTGCCTCCTTATGTCCCGGAAACATGACAGATTCTCCATTTTTCACGTCAAAAAAGTGCACCCCAATCAGTACACCCTGCGTCCGGCCTTTAATCTCATTGTATCATAGTATAATCAAATATCTAGATATCATAAGTATTCTGTATAGATTTTGTAAAATAATATGCTCTTTTGTAATGTTTATGTAAATTCCATGGAGCTTATAAAATTTCCCCCCTGTTTTCCATGCAAAAAACGGCATTTCCCTTGTCAGAGGAATGCCGTTTCAAAGATAAAAAGAAATTCCTTCTCCTATTCCTTACGGTTCCAGGGCACCAGTTTCCTTTCCAGAAACTGGAGGAACAGGTTAAAGATGAGGCCCAGTACGGAGAGGACGATGACCCCTGCCATGAGGCGTTCGGTAATCATGAGGTCGCCGTAATGGAGGATCAGGGCGCCGATGCCCTGTTCGGCGGCAATCATTTCGGCCGCCACCAGAAGGAGGAGGGCGGTGCCGGCAGCTATGCGGAGGCCGGCGAAGATCATGGGGAGGGCGTAGGGCAGCACCACGTTTCTCATGGTGTAGCCCCAGCCGGCATGGAAGCTCACGGCCACTTTGATGAGCAGGGTGTCCACGTTTTTCACGCCGGAGTAGGTGTTCATGGCCACGGGGAAGAAGACGCCCAGGGCGATGATGGTGACTTTGGATACTTCACCGATGCCCAGCCAGAGGATGAAAAGGGGGAGCAGGGCGATTTTTGGAATGGGGTAGAGGGCATTGACGATGGGGTTGGCCATGCGGTCCGCCAGGGCGGAGGTGCCGGTGACCAGGCCCACCAGAAGGCCGAAGGCGCTGCCCAGGAAGAAGCCCAGCAGAATGCGGTACAGGGAGGCCGCCAGAGAGACGCCGATTTCTCCATCCTGAATCATATCGATCAGAGCGGAAATTATGAGGGTAGGCGGCGGCAGGAAGAGGGATGACACCACCCCTGCCCGGCAGATGCCTTCCCAGATGAGAAGCAGCACCGCCACGGAAATCAGGGAAACGGCGGGGCTGTAGCTTTTCTGCCACCGTTTCATTTTATTTTCAACCATATACTTATTCATCGCCATTCACCTCCGTCATCGCCTCCAGGGCGTCTTTGCTGATATGTTCCCAGATGGTACGGGTGAGGCGGTCGATTTCTTCCGCATGTTCCGGTTTCTCCCGGTCGCCCCGGGGGATAGTAATGGAAAGGATATTCCGCACCTTTCCCGGACGGCGGGAAAGAAGTACCACCCGGTCCGCCAGCATGACCGCTTCCTGGATATTGTGGGTCACGTAAAGGGTGGTGAGCCGCGTCTTTTCCCACAGGTCCACCAGTTCCTGCTGCATGATGATGCGGGTCTGGGCGTCCAGAGCAGAGAAAGGTTCGTCCATGAGGAGCAGGTCCGGATTGATGGCCAGGGCCCGGGCAATGCCTACCCGCTGTCTCATGCCGCCGGACAGCTGATGAGGATAGGATTTCTCAAAGCCTGAAAGGCCTACCAGGGAAATATAGTGGTCGATTCTCTCTTTCCATTCTTTCTTCGGCAGCACATGGCCGGCGTCCAGTCCAAAGGCGATGTTGTCATACACGTTCCGCCAGGGCATGAGGCCTGTCTCCTGAAATACGATGGATACCCGGGGCTCGCTTTTCAGATCTTCCCCTGTGAAATAGACGGATCCTGCATCCGGCGACAGAAGGCCGGCGCAGATATTAAGCAGCGTCGATTTTCCGCAGCCCGAGGGTCCTACGAGGGCCACGAATTCTTCCTTGTGCAGGGTAATATTGATATCCTCCAGCACCGGCAGGACCTTTTTGCCGTTCCGGAAGGATTTGCTGACTTGATCGATAATAACTTCCATAGATGACTCCGTTTTTTATATTTTTATAACACGCCCTGTCGGGTGTGAGGGTTGACGGGACTTCGTCCCGAGGGTTCTAAAGGTTCTTAAGTTTGACGGGCCGTTGGCCCGAGGGTTGTGGATTGCCCTACGGGCAATGCTTATAAAGTCAACGTTACGGATCTGACTTTTTGTATCATATGGCATGATAGGCATTCTGGTGATTGGCTCTCTGCGTTCACCACCAAAGGGGAAATTGCGGAATGGTACATGAAATATATGACTCCCTGTTTTTCCTCTCCATACTTCTCGTTTCCCCTTGAGGGGAACGCCTCGAAGAGGCAAAGGGTGTACAAGGCAGAGCGCCGATTTGACACCCCATCGCTATCCTGACCGCCAATCGGCAGCCTGTGTCATTTTTGTTTCTTACCCTTGGACACACCTGCGGTGTGAGGGTTCAAAGGGTGGTGGCGGTTGACGCCGCAGATTTTAAAAAAGGGCGCGGCTTCGCCTGTGGGAAGGGCGCCCCATAACGAAGGAAGCGCCGCTGGTTTCGCGGCGCTTTCCCTTATTTCTTCATGGCCTCTTCCAGGAAGGATGTATTCACCACATCTTTGGCATCCAGTTTTCCGTCGATCATGCCATGGGAGGAATACCAGTCGATCTGGGTCTTGATATCATCAGCCATGAGCACGCCGTTCTTATCCACATAGGGCCGGCCCAGACGGATGTCCGCTTCCGGCGTCTTCACGTACTTGGCAATGATTTTTACCACTTCGTCCAGTTTGGCAGGGTCCTTCTTATCCACCACGGCATTGTAGTATTCATTGCAGGCTTTGTTGTAGGCCTTCATGAAACGGACCGCAGCGTCCTTATTCTTAGCAAATTCCGGGGAGTAGAAAATACCGCTGGTCTGGTAAGGCATCACAGCGCTCACCTGGGTGATTTCCTTTCCGTAGCCTTCATTCTTGACCTTGGTAATGTTCGGTTCATTCAGGATGCAGGCATCGATCTGACCGCTCTGGAGGGCTGCCATGACAGCGGACAGCTTGCCCAGAGGCACAATGGTCACATCGTCCAGGGTCAGGCCTTTGGATTCCAGCATCCGTCCCAGCATGTAGTGGAAGGTGGATCCTTTCTGGGTAATGCCCACCCGTTTTCCTTTCAGCGCTTCAATGGAAGTCAGGCCATTGTCATATTCTGCAGAAGAAGCCAGAAGTGCAGAGGAGGAATATCCCTTTTCTTCCCGGCCTTTATCAGCCACAATGTAAAGTTTCTGTCCCTTGGCGGCCATATTGTACAGGCCTGCCGTAATACCGGTAGCGCCTACATCTACCTTGGAAGAAGCAGTGGCCACCGCAATGGGCTGGGCTGCATCGAACCACTGGGGATCGATTTCAATGCCCTCTTCCTTGAAATAGCCCTTATCCATGGCAATAAAAAGCGGTGCGCTGCTGGTGAGCCTGAGCATGGCCAGGGATACCTTCACCGGCTTCTTTTCCCCGCCGGACGATGACCCGCCGGAGCTGCTTCCGCAGCCTGCAAAAGACAGGGAAACGGTCAAAGCCATCAGCCCTGCCAGAATCATGGCAAATACTTTTTTGAAATTCATTCTTCTATTCTCCTCTCCTACCGCCGGGCAGCCCCGGTGAATAAACGATTGCCTGTATTTTACTCCATTTTCAGGAAGAAGAAAAGGGGTCAGGGGGGCCATGGGACACACCTTCGGTGTGAGGGTTCAAAAGGTTGTGGATTGCCCTTCGGGCAATACTTATAAAATCAGCGTTACGGGATGACCTTGCTGTATCATATGGCATGATAAGCATTCTGGTGATTAGCTGCTGCGCGGCTCCCCCCTATCCGGCTGCGCCGGACTTTCTCCACGGGAAAGGTGGTGGCGCCAGCCACCAAAGGGGGGAATGCATTTCCACGCCCATCAGGGCGGTTGTACGGTTTTCGCTGCCACAGGCAGCGGCATATAAAACTCCCTCTGAACCAGCCCGCTCTGCGGGCCGAACCCATCGTTCGGTGCGCAGCACACGAACGATAGAACCCGGGCGCCGAGAGGCGCCTGAACCCTCAAGCCCTAAAGGGGCTTGTCCATAAGGCGGTTGTATGGTTTTCGCCGCCAAAGGCAGCATTTATACTGGCGCCCCAAAGGGCGCCCACCTCGCCAGCGGGCACGGTCAGCCAGCCAATAGGTAGGCCCTTTTATGGGCAGGCTAAGGGCCAACTTTGGCTGACTTGGAGGTCCTATGCAAGACCTCCACAGTACTTCATACCTCCCGAGGGCGGAAGCCCGGAGCCCGTCCGGGAGGCGTCAGCCGGTCCCGGGCAGAACCCTTGGCGCCCAGGGCCAAAGGCCCGGCGGCGCCATCAACCCTCACGCCCATCAGGGCGTGTCAACCTTCGGGAATACAGCTTCCCGCCGATTCTTCACAAAAACCCATGGTTTCCCTGACGCCGAAGGCGGGCACCCCCTTGCGTCCGGGAATACGGACCGACACGCCAGGGAAGCCGACAGCGGACAGCCATCCCTCCCATGGGGTATAATAGAGCTATCTATTCCAGTCATTACAAGGAGGTTCCCATGGTTGATCCATTTATCTATCACAATCCCACCAAAGTGTACTTTGGGAATGACGCTCTCTCCCATCTCCACGAAGAGCTGCCCCGCTGGGGGAAGAACGCCCTTCTGATCTACGGCGGCGGTTCCATCCGGGAAAACGGCATTTACGATACTATCGTAGAAGAAATCCGGAAAGCCGGTATTTCGGCCTATGAAATTTCCGGTGTGAAGCCGAATCCCGAGATGCCGCTGGCCCGGCAGGGCGCCCGGTTCTGCCGGGAAAGGGGCATAGACCTGGTGATTGCCGCAGGCGGCGGCAGCGTCATTGACACTGCCAAGGTCATTGCCGGAAGCGCTCTCTACGATGGAGACCCCTGGGATTTAGTGAAATCCAGAGCGCAGATTTCCCATGCCCTGCCCATCATAGCCATTCCCACCATGGCTGCCACAGGCTCCGAAATGAACAGCTGCGCCGTCATTACCAATCCCGACACCCATGAAAAACTGGGCTGGACCACGGAAGCCCTCCGTCCCCGGGTTTCCTTCCTTTCCCCGAAGAATACCTTCACCGTACCCCCTGCCCAGACGGCCTACGGCAGCGCAGACATTCTCTCCCACATTCTGGAAGTCTACCTGAACCGGGCCGAAGGCTTCGACGCAGTGGACGGATTCATGGAAAGCATGATGCGCTCCGTCATCCACTGGGCGCCGCTGGCCATGGAAGACGGCTTCCATGAAGAAGCCCGGACCAATCTGCTCTGGGACTCCGAATGGGCCATTAACGACCTCATCGACCGGGGCCACTCCGTGACCTGGACCTGCCATGCCCTGGAGCACGAGCTCTCCGCCTTCTTCCCCATTCCCCACGGCCTGGGCCTGGCCATCCTCACTCCCGCCTTCATGGAGTATGTGCTGAACGAAGAAACAGCACCGCGCCTTGCCCGCTTCGCCGTCCGCGTCATGGGCGTAAAAGAAGGGAAGAATGAAATCAAAACCGCCCGGAAAGGCATCAAAAAACTTCGGAAATTCTTCACCAAAGCCCTCTACCTCCCCGGCAGCCTTTCTGAAATCGGCCTGGACGATGCCCTTTTTGAAGACATGGCGGCCCATGCCATGGCCTGGAAAAGCACAGACGGCATCCTCCATGGCTTCTATCCCCTTACGGAAGAAGACTTCGTGGCTATTTATAAAAAAGCATTATAAAGGGGACCGCTCAGCGGTCCCGGGTTCAAAGGGTTCAGAGGGTTCAGAGGGGAAGGTTGACGGGGCTTCGCCCCGAGGGTTCTCAGGGTTCGTAAGTTTGACGGGCCGTTGGCCCGAGGGTTGTGGATTGCCCTGCGGTGCACAGCGAACACATTTTGCACTATGCGAACTGGATTTGTAAGGGAGCATCAGCGACCTGAAAATCCAGTGAGTCAGTGACAGCAGTGGATGAAGGAGCGCTAGCGACGCGCAAAATGTAGTGAGTCGTTTCCCCTTTAGGG